>Ga0210040_10004754_pt1 | contig 17519 bp, 15 predicted proteins | sample CryGeyCG12114_NA_FD_185462 | JGI IMG/M metagenome (GOLD analysis project Ga0210040, IMG submission 185462) | Groundwater microbial communities from aquifer - Crystal Geyser CG19_WC_8/21/14_NA (SPAdes) (version 2) | ecosystem: Environmental > Aquatic > Deep subsurface > Groundwater | place: USA... | reverse complement strand
ACGGCGCCGGAGAAGTGTCCCCCGATCGGCTTACAGTGATGTCGTCATGAGCAGCGTCCAGCAGGCCCTCCCCGGCACCGCCGCACTCCAGCGCTCCGCTCCGGGATCCCTGGGGCGGGAGCTCGACCGCATGCTCGCGGGGCTCAACGGCCCGCAGCGGCAGGCCGTCGTCCACGAGGGCGGGCCGCTGCTCATCGTCGCCGGCGCCGGCTCGGGCAAGACCCGGGTGCTGGCGCACCGCATCGCCTACCTGCTCGGTGCCCGGCACGCCCAGCCCGGCGAGATCCTGGCGATCACCTTCACCAACAAGGCCGCCGGCGAGATGAAGGAACGCGTGGCCCAGCTCGTGGGGCCCCGTGCGCGGGCGATGTGGGTGTCGACGTTCCACTCGATGTGCGTGCGGATCCTGCGCGCCGAGGCCGCCAAGCTGGGCCTGAAGTCCTCGTTCACCATCTACGACCAGGGCGACTCCGTCCGGCTCATGACGATGGTGGCCCGCGACCTCGACCTGGACGCCAAGCGCTATCCCGGCCGCAGCCTGGCCGCGCAGGTGTCGAACCTGAAGAACGAGCTCGTCAACGAGGAGAGCTACGTCCCGGGGACGGCGCCGGAGAAGGTGCTCGCCGAGGCCTACACGCTCTACCAGCAGCGGCTGCGCCAGGCGCACGCCATGGACTTCGACGACCTGATCATGAACACGGTGCACCTGCTGCAGGCGTTCCCCGACGTCGCCGAGCACTACCGCCGCCGCTTCCGGCACGTCCTCGTCGACGAGTACCAGGACACCAACCACGCCCAGTACATGCTGGTCCGCGAGCTGGTGGGCACCGGCGAGGGTCCGGTGCCCATGGCGGAGCTGTGCGTCGTGGGTGACGCCGACCAGTCGATCTACGCCTTCCGCGGCGCGACGATCCGCAACATCGACGAGTTCGAGCGCGACTACCCGCAGGCCACGACGATCCTGCTCGAGCAGAACTACCGCTCCACCCAGCGCATCCTCAAGGCCGCGAACACGGTCATCGCCAAGAACACCGGCCGGCGGCCCAAGAACCTGTGGACCGACTCGGGCGACGGCGAGCTGATCGAGGGCTACGTCGCCGACAACGAGCACGACGAGGCAGCGTGGGTGGCCGAGCAGATCGACGCCCTGGTCGACGAGGGCGCGGCGCAACCCAAGGACATCGCGGTCTTCTACCGGACCAACAACGCCTCGCGTGTCTTCGAAGAGGTCTTCATCCGGGTCGGCATGCCCTACAAGGTCGTCGGCGGGGTCCGGTTCTACGAGCGCAAGGAGGTCCGCGACGCGCTGGCCTACCTGAAGGTCGTCGCCAACCCGACCGACATCGTCAGCCTGCGCCGCGTCATCAACACCCCCAAGCGCGGCATCGGCGAGCGCGCCGAGGCCTGCATCGAGAACTTCGCCGACCGCGAGCGGATCGCCTTCGCCTCGGCGCTGCGCCGCTGCACCGAGGTGGGCGAGCTCGCCACCCGTTCGCTCAAGGCGATCCAGGAGTTCGTGGCGCTGCTGGAGGAGTTCGAGCAGCTGGTGGAGACCGGCTCCGGTCCCGCGGCCCTGCTGGAGAGCATCCTGGACCGCACCGGCTACCTCGCCGAGCTGCAGGCGAGCACCGACCCGCAGGACGAGGGCCGGGTCGACAACCTCAACGAGCTCATCTCGGTGGCCGCGGAGTTCGAGGCGGCCAACCCCGACGGCACGGTCACCGACTTCCTCGAGCAGGTGTCGCTGGTCGCCGACGCCGACCAGATCCCCGTCACGGGCGACGACGCCGGGGTGGTCACGATGATGACGCTGCACACCGCCAAGGGCCTGGAGTTCCCGGTCGTGTTCCTGACCGGCCTGGAGGACGGCGTCTTCCCCCACCTGCGGGCGCTGGGCGACCCGCGCGAGCTGGAGGAGGAGCGCCGGCTGGCCTACGTCGGCATCACCCGCGCCCAGCAGCGGCTGTTCATCTCCCGGGCCACCGTTCGGACCAGCTGGGGCCAGCCGGCCTACAACCCGCCGTCCCGCTTCCTCGACGAGATCCCGGCCGACACCATCCACTGGGAGCGCCTCGACCCGACGCCGGCCCCGTCCACGGGGTACCGGTCGGCGCAGACCCGGGTGGCGGCGACCGGCCTGTCCACGGGCGGCCTGCGCGGCGGCGTCGGCAACCGGCAGGTCATCTCGGTGGACGTCGGCGACCGCGTCAGCCACGACGCGTTCGGCCTGGGCACCGTGGTCGAGGTGACCGGCGCGGGCGACAAGGCGCAGGCGACGGTCGACTTCGGCTCCGGCGGGACCAAGCGCCTGGTGCTGCGCTACGCCCCGCTCGTCAAGCTCTAGAGACCGACGCCGCGCTCGGCGAGCCAGGCCTTCGGGTCGGTGGGCCGGCCGTACATGCCGCCGCGGTGGATCTCGTAGTGCAGGTGCGGCCCGGTGGACTGGCCCTCGTTGCCGACCTTCGCGATCTGGTCGCCGGCGTGCACGAGGTCGCCCGCGGAGACGTCGTAGTAGCGCATGTGGCCGTAGATGTGCACGTTGCCGTCGGCGTCCTGGATGTACACCGCGTTGCCGTAGCCGGAGGCGCTGCCTGCCCGCAGGACGACGCCGTCGGAGGCGGCGAAGATCGGCGTGCCGAGCGGAGCGGCGAGGTCGAGGCCGTAGTGCATGGTGCCCCAGCGCTGGCAGAAGCAGGTGGTGAGCTGGCCCGTCACCGGCAGCACGGTCTTCGGCTGCCGGGCGGCGCGGGAGGCGGCCAGCTCGCCCAGGCGCGCCTGGGCCTCCGCCTCGGTGATCCCGCGGCGCACGTCGGCATCCTCGAGCCCACCGCTGAATCCGTGGTCCAGGCCGGTGCCGAGCCCGAGGTCGGACGCGGTGACCTCCGCCCGCTCGGCGTCGCCGCCGATCATCGCGGGCGCGCCGGCGACCAGTGCCCCGGCGACGAGGGCAGCGAGCCAGAGGGGGGCGCGACGGCCGGGCGGGTGCGGGAGCCTGCGGAGCGCGGCGAACCGGCGGCGGGCGGCGGGCAGCGCGTCCGGAGCGGTCCGGGCGGGAACGGCGGTCGCAGCGGTCTCTGCCGTCCCTGCGGGGACGGCGGCCTCGGCGTCCGCGGCTGCGGCGGCCCGCAGGAGCGCGGTGGTCGCCGGACGGGGCACGGGGATGGCGGGTGTGCCGCGGCCGGCGGACAGCTCGATGCGGCCGGTGGCGCCGTCCTCGGGGCCCGGCCGCTCGAGGAGCGTGGGCGCACTGGTGGGGGACACGGCGCACCTTCCCGGGACAGTGCTCCGCGACGGCTCGGTCGGCCCGTCGGGGGAGCGGGGGCGCCGCCGGTGGACACCGACGCCGTGACCGAACCGTAACGAGGTGTGAGGGCGCCACCAAGCACATCACGATCCGTGTCGTGGGATGTGCCTCAGGTAACGAAGCGGCGTCGACCGCCCCGTCCGGGTCAGGCGACCGCGCGCACCGTGCGGTCCGGAACCGTGGAGCCGGCACCGGCCAGCGTCAGCGCGACCTCGTCCAGCACGCCCCGGTGGATGGGCAGCGACATGTGCCCCACGCCCCGGACGAGCAGGTTCCGGGCACCCAGGTCGGGGTGGTCGCAGCGGCCGGCCGACGTCGGCAGCACGAGCTGGTCGAGGTCGCTGTAGACGGCGGTGATGCGGGTGTCGCACCGGTCGACGGGCTCGGCGAGCTCCCGCAGCAGCGGTGAGCCCGGCCGCAGCTGACGCACCAGCGGCGTCGGCAGGGCGTGCGCGAGCAGCGACCCGCCGTGCGGCGTCCCGAGCGTGACGAGAGACTCGACCCGCCGGTCCCCGCCCTGGCGCTGGACGTGGTACCGGGCGATGAGCCCGCCGAGGCTGTGCCCGACCACGTGCACGCGGTCGTGCCCGGTCTGGGCGCAGATGCGCTCGATGTGCGCGCCCAGGTCCTCCGCGGCCCGGGCGACGTCGCGCAGCAGGGGGCTGTAGTTCCAGGAGCACACGGAGGCGAAGCCGCGGCGGCGCAGGCTGCGGCGCATCACGGCGAAGATCGAGCGGTTGTCGACCAGGCCGTGGACCAGCAGGACCGGGGTGCGCGCGGCCAGGGGGTCGGCGGCGAACAGGGCCCGGACGGCGGGCGACTGGCCCGGCCGGTGGAGGGAGTCGGGCTGCAGCTGCTCGGTCCTGGTGCCCAGCGGGTACATCAGGACGTGGGCGCCGACCCAGGCCAGTTCGGTGAGGCTGCCGGTCACCGCCGCCGGGCTGCAGAGCGCACGGAGGGCGCTCCGTGGCGCAGTCTCCGGAGCGGCCGACGTGTGCGACGCTGGTTCGGAGCCCGGAGCGCTGGTCGGTCGCATGGCCTGGATCTCCCCGTGTCGTCCGTCCGGCGGTGCCGTGCTCGGCGCTGCCGGGAACGGTGCACCCGCTCGTGCTCCGTTCACCCGACGGTAATGCCCGTGTGTGGTGGCCGTCACACCGACGCCCCCCGTGGGCCGGCCGATCGAGGCCGGTTCGTGACCTATCCGAAGGGAAACTGCGTGCCTGCCCGCGACGCCCGTACCGGGGCAGCCCGCGACGCCCGCCCGCGGACCGCACGGGGGAGCTCCACGAGGAACGCCCGTGACCGGCCGGGAACGGGCGGGAACGCACGAGCCGGCGGCGAGGGGCTCGTGATCGGCACCGTGCCGCCGGGCGCGCGGGTCGCCGGGGCGCTGCTGGTGCTCGCCGCCCTCGCCGGGCTGGTCTCGGCCTTCCCGACCTACCTCGAGGTGGACGGGCAGGACCTGGTCCTCGGCGGCAGCGTGCTCGGTGTCCTCGCCACGGTGCTCGTCCCCGTGGTCAGCGGCGCGGTCGGTGTGCTGCTCGTGCGGGCCGCCGTCCCCAAGTTCGGCCTGGCCTACGCCGCGGTCGCCGGCGCCCTCTCCCTCGGCAACCTGCTCATCGAGCTCTACCGCGGCCGCAGCTCCACCGACCGCCCGGGCGTGGAGGTGCTCGCCGGCCGGCAGGTGCTGACCAGCGACCTGCACGTCGGCTCCGGCTGGGTCGCGGGGGTGGTGGCCCTGGTCCTGACGGTGCTCGCCGGCTGCGTCACCGCGAGCGTCTGGGGGCGCACGGTGATGGACGACGGGGGCGCCCTCGACGCCGTCCGCGGACCCCTGGCCGGCACCGCGGTGCTGCTGGGCGTGGGCACGGTGCTGTGCCTGACGCTGCCGGCCGCCGACGTGCGGGACGACCTGGTCACCGATCCGGCCACGGGGCTGCAGGTCGTGGTGACGCGCCAGGGCCCGCAGGCGCTGCTCGAGCGGCCCGGTCTGGCGCTGCTCGGCGGGCTGCTGCTGGCCGGCGCCCTGGTGCTCTGCTCGGTGACCGCACCGTCGCTGCGCCCCCGCCTGGCCGCTGTCGGCGGGCTGCTGGCGATCACCGCCACGGTCCTCGCCGCGGGCATCTCCGGCCTGCGGGACGCCGTCGTCTCCGACGACCTGGACTGGACGCTGCCCGGCGCCGGTCTGGTCGTGGCCGGTCTGGGCTTCGCTGCGGTCACCGCGCTCGCCTGGCGGCTCCGCCGGAGGTGAGGTGCCGGAACGGCCCCGTTGCAGGGGCCCGGCACGAGCGGTCGAGTGGCGGGGGGCAGCGGGGCCCTTTCACTACGCTGGCGACGTGCACGAACGCATCCGGGTGGTCGTCGCCGGGCCCGACCGCGAGGACGGGGACCCGACGGCCGAGATCCTGGCCCGCGCGCTGCGCGACGCCGGCATGGAGGTCGTCTACACCGACCGGCCGTACGCACCCGGACAGCTCGTCGAGACCGTCGTGCAGGAGGACGCCGACGCCGTCGGCGTCGTGCTGCCGGCGGACGGCGACCCCGCGCCGCTCGCGCGCCTGGCCGGGCTGATGGCCGAGCGGGGGATCGAGGACGTGCTGCTGTTCGCCGCCGCCGACCGCGTCCTGCCCGGTGTCGCGCGGGCGTTCCCGCGCGACACCGCTCCCGCCGACGTCGTCGCCTGGGTGCGCGCGGGCCTCAGCGGCTGACGACCGGGACCGTCAGCTGCTGCACCCGACCGGGCCCGGTCGTGAGCGCGACCTGCTGGGGGAGCGTGGCGCCCCGGTAGGCGAGGTCGCCGCCGGCGAGGACGACGGCCAGCCGGTGACCCGGGGCGAACCGGTGGACGATCCCCGGCAGCTCGATGGTGACCGGGCGGGTGACGTCGGCGATCCGGACCGGCGAGATCAGCCGGTTCGGCAGCTCCACGGCGCCGTCGGGGCCGACGTCGTAGACCTTGGCGTAGGCGACCAGCTGCCCGCCGGGTCCGGTCCGCTGGCCCAGGGCCACCGCCGGAGCGGTCAGCTGCACCGTCAGCCGGGGTGATCCGACGACGTCCAGCGGCGTGGCCAGCGGTTCGGTCGCGAAGCGGACGGCCGTCCCGGGCGGGTCGGTGACCGGAGCCCGCTGGTCGAGGAAGGACGTCTCGGTGTAGTTCGGCCCGATCGGCGCGACGCCGGTCCAGCTGCTCGTGCCCCGGGCCACCTGGCGGGGAGAGGGGACCAGCGCGCCGCCGCCCCTGCCGTCGCTGGACAGGTGGAAGGTGCGCTCGGTCCCGACGGGGTAGGACGGCGCCACGGCGTAGGCCTGGGCGATGCTGCCGGTCGCCTCGTGGACCCAGTCGCGGTAGTAGGCGAAGCCCTGCGGCGGCCGGGGCCCGCGGTCGCGCACGTAGTGGTCGAACCAGGCCAGCGCCGCCGCGCCCTGCAGCGATCGGGCGGGGTGCCGCTCGTCGAGCTCGCCCGGCTGCGGGGTCGAGCTGCTGTGACCCCAGGACTGCCACATCAGCGAGACCGGTGTCCCCTGCCGCTTCAGCGCGGTGTACGTGGCCACCGACTCCTGCAGGTTGAACAGGGTGTCGGCCTGGCCCTGGCCGAGCAGCGTGGGCACCCGCACGTCCCTCGTGTAGCTGACCACGGAGTTCGACCTCAGGTACTCGATCGAGCGGCGGCTGGGGTACCCGACCGCGGCGACCTCGGCCAGCGCCGTGCACACCTGCGGCTCGAAGTTCGCGCAGTTCTCGGCCCGGGACGCGGCCGTGAAGAAGGCGGTGAACTGCGCCGGGTCGGCGAGCGCCTGGAGGTCCTGGGCGCCGTTGGCCGACCCGAGCGCGGTGAACAGCGCCGCCCACTGGTACTTGAAGACGCCGGTGCCCGACGCGCCGGCCGAGCCGTTGCGCGTCGTGCCCCCGGGCAGGCTGCTGTTCTCGGGGGCGAGGGAGTAGGAGAGGTCGTTCCAGGTGATCTGCGGGACGATCGCGTCCAGCCGGTCGGTCCGTGCGGCGTGCTCGAAGCCCGCGGCGGCGAACTGGATCTGGCCGCCGTAGGAGCCGCCGATCATCCCGACCTGCGGGTCGTGCCGAACCTTCGTCCGCCCGTCCTCGCGCACGACCTGGTCGATCCGCACCGGCTTCCCGGTCTCGTCGTCGACCGCGGCGATCGACGGGTCGCCGCCGAGGAAGCGCAGCAGCTGGCTCGCCGCCGCGCCGTCGTGCTCGACGTCGTCCAGCGTGATGGGGCAGGCGTCGCCGTCGACGAAGCCCAGGCCGGTGTAGGCCAGCGTCACGTACCCGTGCTCGCCGAAGCCCTGGGCGAAGTCGGCCTGGTCGTCCTTGGTGCCGCCGAAGCCGTTGGTGGTCAGCAGTGCCGGTGCCGGCCGGCTCCTGCTGACGCCGGCGGGCACGTAGAGGTCGGCGTCGATCGCGCAGGTGCGCTTCTCCGGCCCCAGGCCGGTCACGGTGATGGTGAGGTCGCGAGGGGCGATCTCCGCGGTCGCCGCCGCCGGCGGGGCGACGGCAGCCGCGCCCCCCGCGGCCAGCACGGAGGACAGCAGGACGGTCGCGGCTCGGCGCACGGGGGCTCCTCTGGTGGGTGACACGCGGCGGGCCAGCACGTTCCCCCCGCGAAGGGGTGGGACAGCCTGTGATGCACCCCACGCCGGACCCGTATCTACAACGCCCGGGGCAGCGATCCGGTTACGGGCGGGCTACGGTCCCTGTTCGTGGATCTCTTCGAGTACCAGGCCCGTGACCTGTTGGCCGCGCACGGCGTGCCCGTGCTGCCCGGTGGCGTCGCCGAGACGCCGGAGCAGGCGGAGGCGATCGCCCGCGAGATCGGGCAGACCGTCGTCGTCAAGGCGCAGGTGAAGGTGGGTGGCCGCGGCAAGGCCGGTGGCGTCAAGCTCGCCGACAACCCCGAGGACGCCAGGGCGCGCGCCCAGGACATCCTCGGGCTGGACATCAAGGGGCACATCACGCACCGCGTGATGGTGGCCCAGGCCAGTGACATCGCCGAGGAGTACTACTTCTCCTACCTCCTCGACCGTTCCAACCGCACCTTCCTGGCCATGGCCAGCGTCGAGGGCGGCATGGAGATCGAGCAGCTGGCCGTCGAGCGCCCCGAGGCGCTGGCCCGCATCCCCGTCGACGCCAGCGTCGGCGTGGACGCCGCCAAGGCGGCCGAGATCGTGGACGCCGCCGGGTTCGCCCCCGAGGTGCGCGACCAGGTCATCGCCATCGCCGTGCAGCTGTGGGACGCGTTCGCCAAGGAGGACGCCACCCTGGTCGAGGTCAACCCGCTGGCCAAGGCGCCCGACGGCACCGTGCTGGCTCTCGACGCCAAGATCACCCTCGACGAGAACGCCGGCTTCCGGCAGCCCGCCCACGAGGCGCTCGAGGACGCCGCCGCCGCCGACCCGCTCGAGGCCGCGGCCAAGGAGAAGGACCTCAACTACGTCAAGCTCGAGGGCGAGGTGGGGATCATCGGCAACGGTGCCGGCCTGGTCATGAGCACCCTGGACGTCGTCGCCTACGCCGGCGAGGAGTTCGGCGGGGTCCGCCCGGCCAACTTCCTCGACATCGGTGGTGGCGCCTCCGCGGAGGTCATGGCCAACGGCCTGGGGATCATCCTCAGCGACCCGGCCGTGAGGAGCGTCTTCGTCAACGTCTTCGGCGGCATCACCGCCTGCGACGCCGTCGCCAACGGCATCGTCGCCGCCCTGCAGCAGCTCGGCGACCAGGCCACCAAGCCGCTGGTGGTCCGCCTCGACGGCAACAACGTCGAGGAGGGCCGGCGCATCCTCGCCGAGGCCAACCACCCGCTCGTGACCGTGGTCGACACGATGGACGGCGCTGCGCGCCGGGCCGCCGAGCTCGCCGCCGCCTGAAGCCCTAGCGAACAGGACCTGTAGAGATGTCGATCTTCCTCAACGAGAACAGCAAGGTCATCGTCCAGGGCATGACCGGCTCCGAGGGCAGCAAGCACACCGCGCGCATGCTCGCCTCCGGCACCGCGATCGTCGGCGGCGTGAACCCCCGCAAGGCCGGCACCAGCGTCGACTTCGACGGAACCAGCGTGCCGGTGTTCGGCAACGTCGCCGACGCCATGAAGGAGACCGGCGCCGACGTCAGCGTCATCTTCGTGCCGCCGCCGTTCGCCAAGGCCGCCGTGATCGAGGCCGTCGACGCCCAGATCGGGCTCGCCGTCGTCATCACCGAGGGCATCCCGGTGCACGACTCGACCTACTTCTGGGCGCACGCCCAGGGTGGCGCGACGCGCATCGTCGGTCCCAACTGCCCCGGCCTGATCAGCCCCGGGCGCAGCAACGCCGGCATCATCCCGGCCAACATCACCAAGCAGGGCAAGATCGGCCTGGTGTCGAAGTCGGGCACGCTGACCTACCAGATGATGTACGAGCTGCGGGACATCGGTTTCTCCACGGCCGTCGGCATCGGTGGCGACCCGGTCATCGGCACCACGCACATCGACTGCCTGCAGGCCTTCCAGGACGACCCGGAGACCGAGGCCATCGTGATGATCGGCGAGATCGGTGGCGACGCCGAGGAGCGGGCCGCCGACTTCGTCAAGGCCAACGTGACCAAGCCCGTCGTCGGCTACGTCGCCGGCTTCACCGCCCCCGAGGGCAAGACCATGGGCCACGCCGGCGCCATCGTCTCGGGCTCGGCCGGCACCGCGCAGGCGAAGAAGGAGGCCCTCGAGGCCGCCGGCGTCCGCGTGGGCAAGACCCCGTCGGAGACCGCGCAGCTGATGCGGGAGATCATCGGGGGCTGACGAAGGACCGCCCGTCCCGGAACCTCACCACTGCCCGGTGACCGCGCCTGCGGTCACCGGGCAGTGCTGCGTCCACGGTGCGGTCCGGCCCGGCCACGAAGGGGGAGAGCGCGGCCGGTGAGGTTGCCAGGGGCCGGTCCCTGCTCGAACATGCGTTCAGTGATCGAACGACTACTGAGGAGCGGCTCGAGATGACCAGTCAGCCCCCGCAGCCGCCGCCGGGCGGGTACGGGCAGCAGGGGCCCGGCCAGCAGCCGCCCCAGCAGCCGCCGCACGGTCAGCAGCCCCCGCCGCCGTGGGGGCAGCAGCCCCCGCAGCCCTACGGGCAGCCGCAGCAGCCGTGGGGTCAGCCGCCCTACGGGCAGCCGCAGCAGCCCTGGGGTCAGCCGCCCTACGGGCAGCCGCAGCAGCCCTGGGGTCAGCCGCCGCAGCCGCCGTGGGGGCAGCAGCCCCCGCCGGGCGGCTACACCCAGCCGGGCTACGGCGCTCCCGGGCACTCCGGCGGCTCGAGGACCGCGATGGACCTCGCGAAGGTCGGTCTCCTCGACCGGCTGATCGCCGGGTCGGCGCTGCTGTTCACGCTGTTCATGGTCCTGCCCTGGTACGGCTTCGACGACGAGGGGCTCGAGGGCTTCGACGCCTCCACCAACGGCTTCAGCGACGCAGTGGGCGGGCGCGGGCTGTTCACCTTCGAGATCGGGTACGCCGCCGGGCCGGCGATCCTGGCGTGGTTGCTCGTCCTCGCCGCCGCGGTGTGGGTGCTGCTCCCGGCGTTCACGACCGTCCGCGTGCCCGTGCCCCGCACCTTCGTCACCGCCGGGCTGACCGGGTTGGCCCTCGTGCTGTTCCTCATCACCTGGATCGACCAGCTCGGCCTGGCCGACGGGCCGGACGACGAGGCCGGCTTCAGCGTCGTCGCGTTCCTCGCGCTCCTGACCGTGCTGGCCGCCGCGGTTCTCGCCGTGCTGCGGCTCCTGCCGGACCTGCGGGCCAGGACGGCCGGAGGTGGGCAGGCTCCGGGTGCTCACCAGGTGGGGGAGCAGGCGCCGCAGGGCCATGGCCAGGCGCCGCAGGGCTATGGCCAGGCGCCGCAGGGCTACGGGCAGGCGCCGCAGCAGCCCTACCAGCAGCCGCCGCCGCCCTACCAGCAGCCGTACCAGGCGGAGCAGCCGCCGCCGACCACGCCGACCACGCCGCCCACGCCGCCGCCCGCGGCGCCGGGGCCCCACGGCCCGGCCTGATCGGTCCGCACCGCACGTGTCGACGAGGGTCGGCGGCTTCCTGCCGCCGGCCCTCGTCGCTTTGTCGCGCTCCGCGGGCGCGTGCGGCGACCACGGGCCGCACGGCCTTGGCAGAGTGGGCCCGTGGTCTCGTTGCTGGCACGCCTGCCCCGGAGGGGTCCGGACGGCCGGGATGCGGCCCGGTCCCTCCCGATGGTCTGGACGGCTCTCGCCGCGGCCGCTGCCGTCCCGGTGGCGGGGCTCGCGGTCCTGGCGCTCGCCGTCGGCGTCGTCTCGGCCCTCGACCCCACCGGCGGCCCGGGGGTCGGCGGATCGGTGCTGGTGGCCGGCCGGCTGTGGCTGCTCGCCCAGGGGGCGGACCTCACCATGGCCTCCGGTCCGATCGTCCTCGCTCCGCTGCTGCTGACGCTCGGCATCGCCTGCGGCCTGGCCGCCGCCGGTCGCGTGGTGGTCCGTGTCGCCGGCCTCACCGGCGCACGGGAGGCGGGCGGCGCCGTCGGTGTCCTGGCCGCGGCGCACGTCGTCCTCACCGCCGTGCTGGCGCTGCTGGCCGACGGGCCGGGCGCGGAGGTGGGTCTGCCGCGGGCACTCCTGGGCAGTGCCCTGCTGGCGGTCGCCGCGGCGGGCTGGGGAGCGGGCCGGGAGTCCGGGGTCCTCGACTCGGTCCTCGACCGGCTGCCCGCCTGGACCCGCCCGCTGCTGCGCGGCGTCCTCGCCGGTGTGCTCACGGCGCTGGCCCTCTGCCTGGCCGTCGTCGCGATCGCGCTCGCCGCCGACGCCGACGGGTATGCCGCCGTCTCCGCGAGCCTCGGCGGGGCAGGCGCCGGGGCGCTGGGCCTGCTCGGGCTCAGCGTGCTGCTGCTCCCGAACGCCGCCGGCGCCGTCCTGGGGATGGCCGCCGGGCCCGGGTTCTCGGTGGGCAGCGGCACGTTCGTCTCGGTGCACGGGGTGACCCTGGGGGAGGTTCCGGCGCTGCCGATGCTGGCCGCCCTGCCCGACACCCAGGCCGTGCCGCTGCTCGCGTTCGCCTCCCAGGCGGTGCCCGTGCTGGCCGGGCTGGTGGCGGGCCGGACGCTGGCCCGCCACCTCCCGGCCGGCGCCGGCGGCTCGATCCTGGCCGGTCTGGTGGGGGTGCTCGCCGGCGTCCTCCTCGGCGGGACCTGCGGTGTCCTCGTCTGGGCGGCCGGTGGGTCGCTGGGCGACGGCGGGCTCGCGCAGGTGGGCGCGCCGGCGGTGGCGACCGGCGTCGCCGTCGCGGCGCAGGCCGGCATCGCCGCGGCACTCGCGGCCGTGGTCACCCGGTGGCGCGCCTCCGCCTGATGGCCCCCTCGGGGGCGCCCGGGTCGGCGGTTAGGGTCGCGGGGTGGGCGGGCCCGGGCGATCGACGTCTCGGGCGCGGGTCGTCGTCCTCGTCTCGGGCACCGGATCTCTGTGCGCCGCGCTGCTGGACGCGACCGAGGACCCCGCGTACCCCGCCGACGTCGTCGCCGTGGGCGCCGACCGCCCGGCGGCGGGCCTCGAGCACGCCCGTCGCCGCGGCATCCCGACGTTCGTCTGCGCGCTGGGCGACCACCCCGACCGCCCCACCTGGGACCGCGCCCTGGCCGCGGAGATCGCCGGCTTCGCGCCCGATCTGGTCGTCTCCGCCGGCTTCATGAAGATCGTCGGACCGGCGGTGCTGGACGCCTTCGGTGGGCGGCTGATCAACACCCACCCCGCGCTGCTGCCCGCCTTCCCCGGCGCGCACGCCGTGCGCGACGCCCTGGCCGCCGGCGCGACCGTCACCGGGTCCACCGTCCACGTCGTCGACGCCGGCGTGGACACCGGACCGGTGCTGGCCCAGCGCGAGGTGCCGGTGCTGCCCGACGACGACGAACCCCGACTGCACGAACGCATCAAGGCCGTGGAGCGCGAGCTCCTGGTGGAGACGGTGGCCCGCCTGGTGGCCACCGGGACGAGAGGACACAGCTCCCGATGAGCGACCGCAGCCCGATCCGTCGCGCCCTCCTCGGCGTCTACGACAAGACCGGCATCGAGGAGCTGGCCCGTGGGCTGGCCGGTGCCGGGGTGGAGCTGGTCAGCACCGGAGCGACCGCGCGCCGGATCGCCGACGCCGGCATCCCGGTCACCCCGGTCGAGCAGGTGACCGGCTTCCCGGAGTGCCTGGACGGGCGGGTCAAGACGCTGCACCCCTCGGTGCACGCGGGCATCCTGGCCGACCGTCGCCGGCCCGAGCACGTCGCGCAGCTCGACGATCTCGGCATCGCCGCCTTCGACCTGGTCGTGGTCAACCTGTACCCGTTCACCGAGACCGTCGCCTCGGGCGCCTCGCCCGACGAGTGCGTCGAGCAGATCGACATCGGCGGGCCGGCGATGGTGCGGGCCGCGGCGAAGAACCACCCGTCGGTCGCCGTCGTCGTCGACCCCGCGCGCTACGACGACGTCCTGACGGCCGTGTCCGAGGGCGGCTTCACCCTCGCGCAGCGCCGAAGGCTCGCGGTCGCCGCCTTCCGGCACACCGCGTCCTACGACATCGCCGTCGCCTCGTGGATGGGCAGCGTCCTGGCCCCGGACCAGGAGAGCGACTTCCCCGAGTGGGTGGCCGCCAGCTGGGAGCGGGCGGACGTGCTCCGCTACGGCGAGAACCCGCACCAGGGCGCCGCCCTGTACCGGGGCGGCGCGCAGCCCGGGCTGGCGCACGCCGAGCAGCTGCACGGCAAGGCGATGTCGTACAACAACTACGTCGACACCGACGCCGCCTGGCGGGCCGCCCACGACCACGCCGACCCGTGCGTCGCGATCATCAAGCACGCCAACCCCTGCGGGATCGCCGTCGGCCCCGACATCGCCGCCGCGCACCGCAAGGCCCACGCCTGCGACCCGCTCTCGGCCTTCGGCGGGGTCATCGCGGCCAACCGCGAGATCGACCTGACGATGGCCGAGCAGGTCGCCGAGGTGTTCACCGAGGTCGTCGTCGCCCCGTCGTTCACCGACGACGCGATCCGCGTGCTGACCGGCAAGAAGAACGTCCGGCTGCTGCGCCTGCCCCACCTCCCCGGCGCGGCCGCCGAGCTGCGGCCGATCAGCGGGGGGCTGCTGCTGCAGGTGGCCGACCGCATCGACGCCGCCGGGGACGACCCCACCACCTGGACCCTCGCGACCGGGGAGCCGCTGGATGCGGCCGGCCTGGACGACCTGGTCTTCGCCTGGCGCGCCGTCCGCGCGGTCAAGAGCAACGCCATCCTGCTGGCCCACGACCGGGCCACGGTCGGCGTCGGCATGGGCCAGGTCAACCGCGTGGACTCCGCGCGGCTGGCCGTGGCGCGGGCGGGGGAGCGGGCGACGGGGTCGGTGGCGGCCTCTGACGCGTTCTTCCCCTTCGCCGACGGGCTGCAGGTGCTGCTGGACGCCGGTGTGCGCGCCGTCGTCCAGCCCGGCGGCTCGGTGCGGGACGAGGAGGTCGTCGCGGCGGCCGCCGCCGCGGGCGTGCCGCTCTACCTGACCGGTACGCGGCACTTCGCGCACTGATGAAGGACCCCCTCGCCCCCCGTCCCTCGCAGGCTCGGGCCGGGTCCCTGCGAGGGGGCCGGCCGCACGTGGGCCCGCCGGTGGCCGGCTCGGTGGTCGAGGGCGAGGACTTCGCCCGCGTCGACTGGTGGGGCGCGGAGCTCGACGGGGTCACCTTCACCCGCTGCCGGTTCGACGACGCCTCGCTCGAGGAGCTCGTCACCCGCCGGTGCGTGTTCGACGACTGCGTGCTCACCGGGGTGCGGCTCAGCGGGTCACGGCACTCCGGGACGGCGTTCCTGTCCTGCCGGTTCGACCGGGCCACGCTCATCGACGTGACCTGGGACGGGTGCAAGCTGACCGGCTCGCAGTTCCCCGGCGCGACCCTGCGGCCGATGACGTCGACCGACTGCGACTGGAGCTACGTCAACCTGCGGGCCGCCGACCTGTCGGGACTGGACCTGTCGGGCCAGCGGTTCCGCGAGGCAGACCTCACCGACGCCGACCTGCGCGAGTGCGACCTGACCGGCGCCGACCTCGACCGGGCCCGGCTGCAGGGCACGAAGCTGCGCGGCACCGACCTGCGCGGCGCCTCGATGGAGGAGGTCAACTGGCTGGCCTTCGAGCTGACCGGTGTCCGGCTGGACCTGGTGCAGGCCGTCCAGTTCGCCCGCGCCCACGGCGCCCTCGTGGCGGACTAGCGGTACCTCTTCCCGGTGAGCAGCGCCTTGAGGCTGCCGAGCACGCCGAGGACCGCGACGGCGATCGCGCACCAGAAGCCGGGCCCGAAGGCGTCGATCTCCCAGTCCGCGTCGGCCAGCGGCACGACGACCGCCCACACGATCAGGCCGCTCACGACCAGCCCGAGCAGGCCGAGGAAGCGGTGCGACCGGGCCGGGAGCCACATCATGATCCCCAGCAGCAGCAGGACTCCGCCGCCCAGCACGACCGCGAGCGGCTGCCACAGGCCGTTGTCCACGATCCCGCCGAGGTCCTCGAAGCCCTCGCGCACCAGGTCCCAACCGGTGCCGTCGACGTCGGCCAGCCAGTCGAGCAGCAGGCTGACCGCGGCCGCGATGCCGGCGAGGATGAGCAGCAGCCCGCCCAGGCTGTCCGGCCCGCGGCGGGCGACCGGCTCGGCCGAGTATGCCGGCACCGTCCCGCCGGGCGGTGGACCCGAGGCCGCCGTGGCGCCGAGGGGAGTCTGTTCGCGTTCGGTCATCGTGCACCTCCGGGCGGGCGGCGAGGAAGAGCCACCACGACCGAGCCTAGGACCGGAACGCGGTCAGCGGGACCTCTCGGGCACACTGTCCGCGTGCCCGCGACGATCCTGGACGGCAAGGCGACGGCGGCGGCGATCCGCTCGGAACTCACCGGACGGGTGGCCGCGCTCGCCGATGCGGGGCACCGTCCCGGCCTCGGCACGCTGCTGGTCGGCGACGACCCGGGCAGTCGCTGGTACGTCAACGCGAAGCACTCCGACTGCGCCCAGGTCGGCATCAGCAGCATCCAGCGCGAGCTGCCGGCCACGGCCACGCTCTCCGACGTCCTCGCCGTCGTCGAGGAGCTCAACGCCGATCCCACGTGCACCGGCTACATCGTCCAGCTGCCCCTGCCCGCCGGCATCGACGAGAGCGTCGTCCTCGAGGCGATGGATCCGATGAAGGACGCCGACGGCCTGCACCCGGTGAACCTGGGCCGCCTGGTGCTCAACGTGCCGGGCGCCCTGCCGTGCACGCCGGTCGGCATCGTCGAGCTGCTCCGCCGCTACGAGGTACCCATCGCCGGCGCCGAGGTCGTGGTCGTCGGTCGCGGCATCACCGTCGGGCGCCCGCTGGGGCTGCTGCTGACCCGCCGGACCGAGAACGCCACGGTGACCCTCTGCCACACCGGCACCCGCGACCTCGCCGCGCACGTGCGCTCCGCCGACATCGTGGTGGCCGCGGCCGGCGTCCCCGGGTTGATCACCGCCGACCTGGTCAAGCCGGGCGCCGCCGTCCTGGACGTCGGTGTCAGCCGCGTGGACGGCAAGATCGCCGGTGACGTCGCCGCGGACGTCCTCGAGGTGGCCGGGCACGTGGCACCCAACCCCGGCGGCGTCGGCCCGATGACGCGCGCGATGCTGCTCCAGAACGTCGTCCTGGCCGCCGAGCAGGCGGCCGCCCGCGAGGCCCTCACCGCGTGAGCGAGGGTCGCCCGCCGCTCTACATCCGCCGCCCCTTCGTCGCCGGGCTGGTCCGCCAGCTGCCCCTGCTGGCGGTGCTGGCCGTGGTCGGGGTCGGTCTGGCGCTGGTCACCGTCGAGCACTGGCGCAGGGGGCTCACGGTCATGGGTCTGGCGCTGGTGGGGGCCGCGCTGCTCCGGTTGCTCCTCCCGGAGCGGCGGGTGGGCTTCCTCGCCGTGCGCAGCCGCCCGGTGGACGTCGTCCTGCTGGCGGCCGCCGGGTTGGCGCTGACCACCATCTCCCTGGCCATCCCGGGACTCTGAGACGGAGCGCGCACCCGCTGAGGCGCAACGGCGTGCGCGGCGCTAGGTTGGCGGCCATGGCAGAGAAGCCTCGGAACGGCAAGGTCACCGTGGTGGGCGCCGGCTTCTACGGCTCCACGACCGCTCTCCGTCTCGCCGAGTACGACGTCTTCGAGACCGTCGTCCTCACCGACATCGTCGAGGGCAAGCCCG
>Ga0210040_10004751_pt1 | contig 17523 bp, 23 predicted proteins | sample CryGeyCG12114_NA_FD_185462 | JGI IMG/M metagenome (GOLD analysis project Ga0210040, IMG submission 185462) | Groundwater microbial communities from aquifer - Crystal Geyser CG19_WC_8/21/14_NA (SPAdes) (version 2) | ecosystem: Environmental > Aquatic > Deep subsurface > Groundwater | place: USA... | reverse complement strand
CGCAGAAGACCTCGGCTACACCGCCTCAGACCGCGATGACGAAGGACGCGCCCTCGCCCAAGGCCTCATGTTCGGTGGAACGATAGAACCCCTCAGTCAGATCCGGCCCAACCTCGACGTCATCGCCGGCGGACCCGCCCTCGACCAAGCCACCGCCGGCCTCGCCGCGCTCGGCAACCGCGACCCCGACGGCGCAAAACTCGCCGTCGCACGCCTGCTCGAGCCCATCGCCAGCAACTACGACATGATCCTCATCGACTGCCCACCCGGCGACGAAACCCTACAAACCGCCGCCGTCGCGGCCGCCCGATGGGCCCTCGTACCAGTCAAAAGCGACAAATCCAGCCGAAAGGGCCTGGGAGCTGTCGCTACCCGCCTCGACGCCGTCCTCAACCTCAACCCCACCCTCGACCTCCTCGGCGTCGTCCTCGTCGACGTCGGCACCTCCGCCCACGCAGTACAGCGCGACGCCCGCCAGCACATCGCCGAGCTCTTCAACGCCGATCAGACCGTCACCTTCAAAGCCACCGTCCGGCACAGCGAAGCCACCGCCCAAGCCACCCGAGAACGTGGACTCCTCGTCTACGAGCTCGACGAACAAGTCAGGAAAGGCCCTAAGTGGTACGACATCCGCCGCGGCCACGCCACAGCTCAAAACCTTGCGCCACGCAGCTCCTCGTCAGTGGCTGATGACCTCCAAGCCATCACCCAAGAAGTCGTCGAGCGCATCACCGCTGCGGAGACCGAGGAGGAGACGGCATGAGCGACGCACCCGCCCGCACCATCAGCGGCCTCAGGCCCCGATCCGGCAGCCCTGACCTCAGCAGACTGCAACGGCGCAACCGCAGCACACCGACCGAACAAGAGGCACCGGCACCCGCTGCCCAAGAACCTCCAGCCGCCGTCTCACGTCCCACGGGGGAGCAGGTCCGCGACATCGAGGCCCCTTCCGCGCCGACTCAAGAACAGCCCGCCGCGCCGGGCGTAGCGACTGTGCGGCCGGCGCCGAAGGCCGAATCGGAGCGAACCGGTCGACTGTCGACCTACCTCACCATGGACACACTCGAGAGAGCACGCGCCACGTACCGAGCAACAAGCCACCTCGAGCACGACCGCACCTTCTCCGACTTCGTCGAGCGCGCCATCTACGCCGAAATTCTCCGGCGCGAAGCCGCGCATAACGCGGGGGAGCGGTACGAGGCTGACACGTCTCGCCTGCGACCAGGGCGTCCCCTCGGCTGAGTGTGCTCAGCGAAGCAGCCAGCCGCGATAACGCGCAGCTGAACTGGTGAGGAGGCGGGTTCGGCGCAACTGAACCTCGACTCGCTTCGAGGGATGGCCCCGGTTCAATACAGGCGGCCTGAATCCCTCACTGAAGTAGGGCGCTGGGGTGTGCGATGAATGCGATCAGGAACTGAGCTCTAGTAGGTCAGTGCTCGGCGAGGTTTCAGCCGAGTTGAACGGCGGCGACGTAAATTGCTGCCCTGTTGTCGCCACGCGGTTTCGGTTGTGGCCGCCAGTTCGTCACTGTATTCGTCAACACGCTCGTCCACACGTTCGCCGCGTTGGCCGAGCTTCTCACTGAGACGATGCGTCCTGCGGTGGGTGGGCGACGAAGGCATGGTCCTTCTAAGGAGTCCTGTGCGCAGCTCGACCGCTCGACCAGGGGTGCCGTGGGGACGAGCCAGGAAGGCGCCCCACCGGCCCGTCTGTCGCAGGGGCTGAGCTTCACATGTGAGCGCTGCTCGGAGGCAACGGTGCCCGCGAGCACCGAGGTTCAGCTCGCCCTGCCCGAAACGCGGCGTCATTGCTAGAGGAGCCATCTCAGCGACGTCCCCGTCGTCTGCAGGGGTAAGCGTGTGTTCGCCTGATGCGCGATTCAGAGGGAACCCGCGGGCGCCCGGGCGGCGTTGGCCGCGCTCACTGCATGGTCAGCCGTGCTAGACGCGGCAGATTCGTCACTCGGCTTGACGGCGCGCGGCGTTCATCTTTGTGCGACGCGCGTTCTTTGCGTGCATCAAAGCGTTGAACGGGTGCGTCGGATGGTAGTATTGGATCACCAGGACGCAAACGGTCCAAGAAGGAGGTCAGAGTGCCGTTCGAGGTATTCGACAAGCGCATGGCTCCACTGGCGAAAGCGCCTAGCGTGACCATCCAGAAGCGCGGGATCTTCTCGATCAACAAGGCTGCGCACAAGCTGATCGGGGAGGCCGACACGGTCGAGCTACTCTTCGACAAGGAGGAACAGATCATCGCGCTGCGGCCGTCAGAGGATGCCCACGCCTACACAGTGCGGTCGCAATCCGCTCGTGACACCGGTCAGGTTGTACTCTCAGCGACCGCCTTCACCCAGTACTACGGCATCGACACCAGCCAGAGCCGGCGGTGGACGCCCTATGCGGCCGACGGGATGCTGTGCATCGATCTCAAGAGCCACAGTGCGGTGGTGAAGGGCAACCGAGCGAAGCCCGAGGAGGCTGACGACCCAGAGTCATAAAGATTTCTGGCCTGACGCCGTTTGCACCGGCGTCAGGCCAGAGCTGGCCCGAGAGCGCAGCAGATGACTTGCTCAGTCCTCTCTAGCGTAGCGAAGTCCGTGAGGCTAAACAGGCCTCGCTTCCTTCTCGGGTCTCTCCCCGAAAGGAGGGCTTCGTGCCCACTGTAAGCCAGTACTACAAAATCGCTGGTCCCGTGCCGTTTGTCGATGTCGAAATCAACTTCGATAATCGCCTCTACGTCGACCCGCACGCCATCCGCCTCACGCAGAGTCCGCCGCCCTTTGCCCGACAAGCACTGGACGCCACCGACTCCTTCTTCTCCGAAGTGACGAACAGTGTCATCAGTGGCACGCCAGCGGCTCACCGCCGGGGCAACGAACTGCTTCAGCACTTCTACGAACCGTGGGAAACCAGACTGGGAATGGCCGCCACCGGCTTCCGCGGCCATGGCGGAGCTGCCGAGGTTGGTAACTGGATCTGGAATACGTTCAGGGATGACGCTGAAGCGCTCGTGCGCATAGGCGCACTCCGCCAGATCGAGGACCTGCCGCTCTTCGTCAACAAGGTCGACCGCGACATCACCTCAGACGTTACGACCCGCATCGTCTTCCATGCCCTCGCCCAGTTCACGGCATCGATGATCGAGAAGTATCCGCAGTTCACTGCGGACGGCAACATCGTCCGTGCGTTCGAGAAGCAGGTCTGGGACACTGATGCCTTGGCGTGGAGCACCGCAACCGTCACGCTGCCGGTCGTCAACGGAAAGGAACTCCTTCTCGTACCGGCAGGATGGGCTCGCCCGACTCTGCTCCTGTCCGCAGGGCGCTTCTATGAGACGAGTGTGCTGTCATACGCCCAACTCGAGCAGGCCGTCCTGTCCAATGACGGCAGGCTGCTGAAGACGCCGAAGGACCGCCTGAAGACGCAGAGCGCTCTCGCGCGCGGACGGGGCACCAACACCCGTGTCACGAGGCGCGCTATTGAGAATGAGTTCGACCTCATTGCTCACTTCAAGGCGTTTGTCGCGGCTCAGCTCTTCAAGCTGGGAGACGGGGAAGCCGCCGCGTAAGGCCTAAACGTTGACCGGGACGATAGACGGATCGTCCCGGTCAACGCCGCTACAGCTAGTTCCTCTCGCAGTGCAACGCTGGCAGCAGCGCGTCGAACTGCACGTTCCGGAATGACAGCTACACCCCTCCTGTGTCTCGTAGCCCTTGGGTTGCGAGACGTCTCACGAGCCGGGACCAGAGCGCGGCTACTTCCTGGTGGGGGAGTGTCGCGTAACTATGTGCTGCAAGTAGATGCTTGCTTGGCCGTGTTCGTGGTCGGTTGTGAGACAGTTTGGTCGTTGTGGGGAAGCTCATCGGGTACGCGCGGGTGTCGACGCGTCAGCAGGACACGGATCGGCAGACCACGGACCTCCTCACCGCCGACGTAAGGCGGGACGACCTCTACGTCGACCACGGCGTCTCCGGAACTCGCGCGTCCCGACCCGCGTTCGACGGGGCGCTGCGCGCGCTGCACGATGGTGACACCCTCGTCGTCACGACGCTGGACAGGCTCGGCCGGTCTACGCAGAACATGCTCGCCCTGGCGGAGGACCTGCGGGGGAGGGGCGTCGCTTCGGGTGGGGGAGACGTGGACACCGCGACCCCGATGGGATCGATGGTCTTCACCGTGATGGCGGCCCTCGCGCAGATGGAGCTCGAGATCAAGCGGGAGCGGATCACCGACTCTGTGTCCAAGCGGCGAGCGGCGGGCAAGGACCTCGGTGGCCGGCGCCAGGCGTTCACCGACAGCCAGGTCAAGAACGCGGTACGGCTGATCGATGCCGGCGAGCCGGCCGCGCAGGTGGCCCGCGACCTGGGCATGTCGAGGGCGGACCTTGTACCGGCGACTTCGGGATAGTCAGAGAGCCGAATCGGCCGCCGCGATCACGAGCTGACCGAGCTGCGGCGTGTCTCGATTAGTCCCCCTGCACCGGACTCTCCACCGGACGGGTCTGTTGAGACAGGCGGGCGGCCGATCAACCTGTCCCTGATGCTCACCGGCTCAGCGTACCGATCGCCGACAGGGCCGCTTGCGTAGGCCAATAAGATCGCGGCATGCCCACCCCGCTGATTGTCATGCTCGTCATCGGCCTAACGATGCTTGCCCTGGGGTTCGCTCTCGCCTTCCGACTAAGGAAACGAGGCGGAGTTGAGGTAATGAGCAGGCCGTGGCTCGTGCCAGTGCTCACGGCTTCTGCCGGCATTGGCGTCACCGGGGCGGCAGTCTCGGCGCTCATCCGGCAGGCGTGATCAGTGACCTCTCCTGTTCAACGGCGGCGCGCTATACGGCAGCGCCACAATTCAGGGATCTTGCTGCTGGTGACCGGAGCGCTTCTCGGGGTGCTCTGGGGTGTGCAGGTGGCGGTGGACCCGGAGCGCTGGCTCGGGTGGCTGGGGTGCTTCACATCGTTGACGATGATCATTTCCGGGACCATCAACTTCAAGGTGTCACGTCGTGATCTCGAGAAGCTCGAGCGTGAGCTCGGGGTGGGTGCAGGTAGCGACGAGGAGATCCGGCGCAGACACGGGCTGTGAATGAGTCGGCCTGTGCGGTACCCGTGCGCCCTGCAGGATGCCGCCATGTTCGGTCTCGGGAGCCGTGCAGTCCTGGAGGAGATCGGGAGCCGCAAGTTCCGGGAGTGTCCGGGTAGCGACCGCTACCCGGACAAACATGGCTCTCCTTGCGGGACGATTCAGCGGCCAGAGATCAGAGACATGACCGACAGATCGAGGTGAAGGTTCTGCGGACTCAATCCGCTCGAGAAGCTTCTTCCATCCGCACCCACGAGACCGTGCTGCCAGCAGCGGTATAGCGTGTGCCACCAGCTCATGATGCTTCGAAGGACACGGAGCCGACTGTCCTTCAACACCTCCTCTGACAGTTCGCCCCAGCCGCCGACCTCAGATATCGCGCGCCGTTCAGCCTCTTCCCATCGCGCCCAAGCCGGATCCCCCTGAGCAGGCTTACCTCGAAGAGCGTCAAGGTCTCGGTATCGACCGGAAGTCGCAGCCCAGGCGTCCAATGCCACGAGCACGTCACGCCAATAAGGGTCATCGAGAGTCTCAGAGACAAGTCCACGTATGTATGGGACGGCGGATTGAGAAGCTGGCACGAGAAACGAGAAGACCCGGGCATTCAACTCGCTGATCGCGTGCCCTACGGGTCCAGCTCCGAACTTCGGGTCGACCTGGTGACCGGCGCTCTCCTCGCCGAGCAAGTAGGTCACCTTCAACACGCGCTCCACGCCCTGCGACAGCTGGGTGAACACAGCACCTGGCTGGCGCGCTTGCCATGAGGGGCTCACTGCTTGGTTCAGCCCGAGCGCGAGCTGCTCGGTAGCTGTGGAGATCTCGCTCGATAGATGTACCGCTCGCGCGATGCGCGAGTTTGGACGATTGACCATGGGAAGCAGGGTACGGCTCGTCTTCTTCCGTAAGCCGCTCCGAAACCCCGACGCGCAGCAGGAGGATCCGTCATTCACTGTGTGTGCTTCTCGACCGGAGACGATGACACGATCGCAGCGCAGCACCACCCGCAAAGGATGACCGGCACCGAGTCGATCGAGGAGATCAGAGCCGCATACGCGCCGGCGCAGCCTACACGCGGCGTCGTGTGCTTAGGAAGACGACGAGGGCGGTCAGAGCGCTCACTGCGTAAGCGATCGGTATGGCGGGTGGGGCGTCCAGCCATATGGAGGCGGCGGCCGAGCTGAGCGTGAAGAATCCGCAGAACCCGGCGAAGAATCTTGCGACGTAGTAAGCAGGCCGTTCGGTGGCAACGACCAGCAGTGTCGTCCCGTACGGGTCGGCTGCTGCTTTGGCGATGTTGGCCTTCCTGACCTCGGGGTCGCTGTGCCGCCTCAGACGCAGGTGCGTGATGGTTGCCGCCGTAGTGACGCCGACGCCAAGGAGGAGCCACAGCCTGGCAGCGGTGGATCCGAATAGGACGGTGAACACCAGTAGCAGCAGGGTGGGATACCCAGCCATATGCGCGAGAACGGCCGCTCGCCCGGCCCGAGCGTGGGCCGCTTGAAGATCGTCCTTTCTCGCCGTCAGCACGAACACCACTGTAGACAGCGGCCGTGGGCAGAGATGGTGAACGCCCGAGGTGTCCGGTGAGCCAGCGGCTATCGAGACGCCTGGTGCGGTCCGGTGCTGACAAACTGAGCAATGAGGCGATCCGATGGTGACTGAACCCGAAATAGAGCAGATGAAGCGCGCCGCCGTGGCCACCGGAGTGGTGCTGGCTGGGGTCCTCGCCCTTGCTGCACTCGTTGCGACGCTCCTTGGGTTTGAGTGGGCGCTCTGGCCCCTCATCACGAATCTCGTAACAGAAGCTGTGTTCCTGGTGGTGGCAATCCGTCGACACAGGAACGGACGCGGTAAGCCCGCTCGATAGAGGACTCCCTTGCGTACCGGTACCCGGTCCGCGTCCGGGTAGCGGTCGTCCACCGGACATCGGGTCACACCTGCGGGCGCGTCTGGCGGGGGCCCTCCCGGATACACAAGGACTACTCTTCGCGGTTACCCGTCGAATACCTCGGCGCTAGCGAAGGCAGCGTCCTCGGGTAGTAGGGCGACGAGCGCTGATGGGCACTCCTCGAATACCTTGCGGCTGGCGAAGTGCGGGTCCTCACCGTCGAAGTGCGCCTCGATGCCGTAGCAGGTGAAAACTTGACTCGGTCCCGTGTAGGTGAAACCTTCCTCCGAGGGTACGTCCGGTCGAGGTCCCGAGGCGATGAAGAAGGAGACGTCAGCCACCGAATCCGTTGAGGAGATGTCGTAGAGGACGACTCCGCCCTCCTCGAGCTGTAGATCGGCCAGCGACGATGCTGTTCCATCCCAACGTGTGCCGCCGAGCTCGTCGAGATACTGCATCAACTCGACTGTCGAGGGGCGGTAGAGACCCTGGCTTAGGGGATCTTTGAAGCCAGCGACCTGCCTCCACAGCACGCCGTCGATGTCAGCGTAGTAGCCGTGGTACTCGGTGCGGCAGCCGGAGAGGGATACCGCGACAACTGCCACCGCAACTAGCCACCACCGATGAACCTCACGCCACTGCATACTCCGACGCTAGCGAACACTGATTGCGAGGCGTCCCTCAGCGGAGATTCTTGGTGTTCGGGTAGGGACCCCTCAACGGACGCCACCAGGTGTCCGGTGAACATCGGCTGTCGCGATGCCTGAACCCCGCAGGCCGGATCCCGTTCACGGCAGCCGAACGCGTCAGCCTGGTTCTCGCGGTCGGTTCTCTAGAGCATGCCCGTGAGGACCCCACCATCGGCGCGGAGGGCAGCGCCGTTGGTTGCGGAAGAAACCGGGCTGGCCAGGTACGCCACCAGGTTCGCGATCTCGTCGGGGTCGATGAATCTTTCCAGGAGGGACGTGCGGTTCTGGCCGATGATGGCGGCCTTCACGTCGGCCGGTGCCAGGTGCTGCGCGCCCGCGATCTCCTCGACGGCGCGCGCAACACCGTGCGAGTACGTCGGACCCCCTAGGACGGTATTGACCGTTACTCCGGTGCCGCGAGTGAGCTTGGCCAGGCCGTTGCTTAACGCCAGCATGCCGGCCTTCGTCGCCCCGTAGTGGGTCATGTCGGCGGGGATGTTCACGCCGGATTCGCTGCCGACGAAGATGATCCGGCCCCACCCGGACGTGAGGAAAGCGTCGAGCACGTGCCTCGACAAGCGAACTCCACTCATCACGTTGACGGTGAAATAACGCAGCCAGTCGTCGTCCGTGATGTCTCCGAAGGGTTTCACCTCGAACAGCCCCACGTTGTTGACGAGGATGTCCACATGGCCGAGCGACGCCATGAGTCGACGGACCTCGGCATCGTCCTCGAAGTCGGCGGCGATGCCAGAGACCGCTGCACCGGGCACTTCCGCCTGCAGTCGCTGCACGGAGGTGTCAACCCCGCCGCTGTCGCGTCCGTTGATGACGACGGTCGCGCCTTCGCGCAGCAGCGACTTCGAAATCGCGTAGCCGATCCCTTGGGTCGAGCCGCTCACGAAGGCTCTCTTTCCACTCAGCTGCAGATCCACCCTTGTCCCTTCCGTTTCCTTGCCCAGTAAACCATACGAGGCTTGCAAGTTTGTTTCCCGGTCAAGTAATCCCGCGGGTCGGACGGCTAGGATGGGGACATGCCTGACCTCTACCATCCTGAGCCTTTGAGTGGTGGAGACCTCGAGACGTGGGCGTCGCTGGCGACGGTGTTGGAGTGGCTGCCGAACGTGCTCGATGCCCAGCTAACGCATGCTTGCGGGCTCACTCACTTCGAGTACGGGATCCTGTACGCCCTAGCCAATGCGCCGGGCCATGCACTTCGCATGGGCGTGCTGGCCGGCTTCGCCAACAGTTCCTTGCCGCGACTGTCCCGCGCCGCGTCGCGCTTGGAGTCACGTGGCTGGCTTGAGCGATCCGCTGACCCGCAGGACGGCCGATCCACGCTGGCGACCCTCACCGAGGCGGGTTACCAGCAGTACGAAGGGGCGACCCCCGGTCATGAGCGCTTAGTCCGCCGACTGGTCCTCGACCCGCTGACGAGCGCGCAGAAGCGTCAACTGCGGGAGGCCGCCAGGCGAATCATCCGGGCCGTCCGCACCGACGGCGAGTGGCAATCATCGTCGGCCCAGCGCCCATTATCTGCACCCGCTCGATAGATGTCATCGCGCGTCCTTCAGCGGAGCCTTTGGGTGTTCGGTGAGGGACCGATCATCGGACGCCTTACGCGGTCCTTCGAGGCTCGTATCTCGGCTGCGGCCTAGTCGAGGGCGGCTTGAACCCACCACTGAGCACGTGATTAAGACACGGATGCAGGACGACCGTGGAGGTTGCGACGCACGGTGACCGATGCGCGGTGCGCCGGGAATCCCTCATGCGCGGCAAGCACCTCGATAGCCGGCGCGATGGTCCAGAAGTCGTTTTCGCTGACGGCGGCGGTGGCGATCTTCGTGAGGTAGGTGTGGGCAGTCACCCCGCTGACGCTCTTAGCGAAGCCCGTCGTCGGCAGCGTGGCTGGCGTGCCGATCGAGTAGCTCGAGGCCGAGAAGGGTGTCCATTGGCCCAGCAGAACCGTTCCCGCTTGCCGGACGCCGGCCAGCCAGGCCTCCGGGTCCGCGACAGCCAGTTGGACGTGTTCCGAGGCGTAGGCGTTCGCGATCTCGAGTGCCTGTTCGTCGCTCGCTGCCAGCACGAGCCCGCCGTTGTCGCTGATCGAGCTTTTGGCGTAGTCGCGGCGCGGGTCGGGCAGGTCACGCCACTGCGTCTCGACCTCGTTGGCGACTTGCTCGAGCAGATTCCGGTCGGTTGAGACGAGCACAGCCGAGGAATCGACGCCGTGCTCGGCTTCGCTGAGGAAGTCGGCCGCCAAGATGACCGGATCGGCGGTGCTGTCCGCGATGATCAGCGAGTCGGTCGGGCCAAGGCCGGGCGCGACTTGGACGCCCATGGACTGTACGAGCTGCTGGGCGATGGTCACGGCGGGGCTGCCCGGACCCACGATCTTGCCGACCGCTAGTACCGTTTCCGTGCCGACCGCGAGGGCGGCCACCCCTGACGGCCCGTTCAGGCAGTAGACCTCATCGATGCCAAGCTCCGCAGCGACAACGAGGGTCGCGGCGTCGACACGGGCGCGTCCGGGAGTCGGGTTCGGTGGGACGACGATCGCGATCCGGGAAACGCCTGCGACAACGGCAGGTGTACCGATCTGGATAAGGACAGAGGGGTAGGAGCCCTTCCCTGAGGGTACGAAGAGTCCCACCGACTCGATCGGCCTCGCGACCTCGCCAACGACCGTGCCGCCAGCCGCCGGCATCGACCAGTTCGCCCGCTGCACGATCGCCTCGTTGAACGCCTGGGAGCGGGCGATACCCACCCGAATGGCCTCGATCACCTCGTAACTCAGTTCTGCGCGCGCCGCCGCGAACTCATCCTCTCGGACACGGAGCGAGTCGGGGGTGGCTTCGACGCCGTCGAACGTGCGAAGTGCAGTGACGAGGGCCGCGTCTCCGTCGCTGCGCACGCTTTCAACAAGTTCGGCGATCGAGCGAGTGAGGTTGGTCACCCGTGTCAATCCCTGCTGGGTGCCGTTGCGTGTCATCACACGTTCGCGGTCAGTCGCGCCGGCGTTGGCCCAGTCCAGAACAGCCAGGTTGATCGACGACATGGTCAGTATCATCTCATCGCCCGTAGCCGCGGCTGATCGGATCAGGGGCAGGCAATCCGCCGACCGGATATCGGGCCCGGGCTCACCGCGCTTGGCCGCGTAGAGGAACGCCACCGGGGCGCCCGCATACGAGTGCCTCCGCGACGCGGAAGAACCGGATTTCGTCGACGATTTCGTTGATGGCCTGATGCGTGCGCTGAGGAGGTTGACGCCGAGTCCGCGCAGCCAGTCCTTGACAGCGTTGGACTGCAGGTGTCGGGTCAGCGGTTTGCGGCGATGCCACGTGGCGTTCTGCTCGATGGACGACGTGTACTGACGCCGCGCGAGGAGTCGTCGAGGCGTTTGGTGAGCCAACGTTCGAAAATCGCTGGGTGCTGGTCTGCCGGCGCGTCGGTTATGAGACGCCCTTGGTGTCCGCATAATGACCGGCAATGGGACGCCCCCCGCGGTTCCATGCTGACAGGGTGGACGGGGAGGTGATCCGATGGTGACCGATCACGAGATGGAGCAGATGAAGCGCGGCTTTGTGGGCGGCGGATTGGTGTTCTGTGGGATCTTCGCACTAGCCGCCCTCGTTGTGACGATCCTTGGATTCGAGTGGGGGCTGTGGCTTCTCCTCACCATGCTTGTGTTAGAAGCTGCGTTCCTGGTGGTAGCAATCCGTCGGCATAGGAACGGCAGGGCTAGACCCGGTCCCTGAAAGAGGGCCCCGTCCGTGTCCGATCAACCATCGTCGAGTGAGCGTGCTGCTGGGGACAACTCGTCTTCGTGCACGGCACGCTTCTCACGGCCTGACGGCCTGACGGCCTGACGGCCTGACGGCCTGACGGCCTGATGGCCTGACGGCCTGATGGCCTGATGGCCTGATGGCCTGATGGCCTGATGGCCACGAGCCCGTTCCTCACCGTCGAGGCCGACGTCGGGTCATCCTGCAAGAGCACGTCTTGGCGACTCGCGGGCGATGTCGCGGCCTTGCCGCTCAACGAGGCTGGGGTCAGGACAAGGAGAAACACTCCTGAACCAGCGTCACCCACCGGGCGGCGCGCTGACTTAGAGGAGCACATCGTGATGACCATACGCACCGCCACCATTGGCTCGGCCCTTGCCCTCGCGGCAGGGCTGGCACCCGTCTCGGCCGCAACTGCCTTCTTCGCCGCTCCGACCGCCGACGATCAGCTCGCCCCCATCAGTTCGCCGCTCATCACCCAGGACGCGGCCGGTTACCAGGGCAAGTGGATCATCGTAGGAGGCACCCTCGAGGAGTCCTTCGAAAAGGACGGCGTCGTCATCTCCACCGGGAGCACGAGCCTGCGCACCGGTCTCGCCTCCGACAGCATTGCCTCCTTCGGCTACGTGGCCGGATTCGGGGACCCTGTGTCCGGCGAATCCTACGCACAGCTGAGCGGCCAGGCCGGTACCGACGTCACAGCCGTTCGCGTCATCAGTGCTTCTGGCGTCGAGACCGAGGCGAACCTCGCCGCCGGCGTCTGGGGCGCCGTCTGGCTCGCCGGGGACAACGCCGACGAATACGGCACGGCAACACTCGAATTCGACACCCCCGCGGGGACGACCTCGGTATCCACCGACGCGGTCGACGTGATCGCTGCGGATCAACGCGCCGTTGACAACGGCTGATCACGTCCGCGGCGCCGTCCGGCAAGGGATCCCTTGTCGGACGGGAGATCGCGGAGTGATCTCCTGGGTACTGTCCTGACATGCTCTGCACGTTCATCACCCATCCGGAAGTGATCATCGATCCCTCCGTCCCGATCGAGGAGTGGGGACTGTCAACCGAAGGTGGAGAGCGCGCCAGGCTCCTGCCGGCTCTGTTCCCCAGTGTCTGTCGCGTTATCAGCAGCGCGGAGCGCAAGGCGCGGGACACTGCCGAGGTCTTCAAGCACGCTGCCTTCGACGTCGAGCTATCTGTCGATGCTGAGCTCGGAGAGATGGATCGCAGCGCGACGGGGTACCTCGCACCGGATGGATTCGAGCTGATCGTCGATGCGCCATACGAAGGCACGCCACGGTGAGCAGGACGGCGCAGTCGCGGTCAGTACGTCAGTCGTGCGGTGCAGGTCCTCTGCCAGACGTCGTCGGGGGAGTCGGTGCGACCTTGTCGGGAAGGGTGAACAAGGTAAGGAACCGACGAGCCGCTTCCGTGTCGCCACTAACGCTGACCTCGCAGCCGCGGACCGCGTCATCGAAGTTCCGGCCGTCGTAGATCAAGCCAGCCAGCACGTCGTGCATACCGGCCAGGGTGGCGTCGGGCGTGGGCGCGGTCCCGGGCTCGACGGTGAAGGCACCATCTTCCAGCCGGGCGTACAGGTCGAGGTCGCTGACCCGCAGCCCGTAGGACGCGCTCAACCCCGTGGCGCGGGTCACATCGAAGTTCGTGCGCAACGACAGGACGAACGCGGTCGCGCTGAGCGGCAGGTCCGGGCGGTGGCTGGGCGAGCGGGCTCCCCACCGCCCCAACGTGGTGATGATCGGCTCCAGGTCCGCGCCGTACTCGGTGAGCTCGTACACCCACGCCGCAGACGGGCGGGGCAGCTGCCGTCGGCGCACCAACCCGGAGCCCTCGAGTTCACTGAGCCGGTCGCTGAGCATGTTGGTGCTGATGCCCGGCAGGTCAGCCCTGAGGTCGCTGTAGCGCTTGGGGCCGAGCAGCAGCTCACGCACGACATGCATCGCCCACCGCTGTCCGACCAAGTCCAGTGCGTGGGCCATGCCGCAGGCGTCCGAGTAGCTGCGTGCGGTCGCCATAACCACAAGCTATGTCTTTAGCGCTCCTTTCGCAACTGACTACTTGTGAAAAGCAAGTGCCCACCGATACGATCTGGCGCATCAACCAGCGGGGCTGGCACCGTGTGCATTCCCACATCGACACAGCAAGGAGCCACCATGAGCACCGACATGGAAGACCTCTACAGCCACGAGCGCGACCAGTTCGTGGCCGAGCTGGCGAGCCTGAGCCAGTCGCAGTGGGAGACGCCCAGCCTGTGCCACGGATGGAGCGTCAGGGACCTCTGCTCCCACCTGTTGATGCCGTACGAGCTGGGCATCGGTCACTTCTTGGGCGGCATCGTGAAAGCACGGATGAACTTCAACCGCCTCGCCGACCGGTGGGTCACCCAGGACTACCGCAGCGGACCGGAGCTGTCGGCGGCCCTTGCCTTGACCACGGCGGCCGGCTTCGCGGTGCCCGGCGCCGGGCGGCTGGCAGCCCTTGCGCATCTGACCATCCATAGCGAGGACGTGCGCCGTCCCCTCGGCCTGCCCGGTGCGGTCGCGGCACCTAGTGCCGTCCTCGTCCTGACCGACATCACCTCCGGCAAGCACTCCGTCGGCGCGGACAGGTTGCGCGGGCTGCGGTTCACGGCCACTGATGCGGACTGGTCGCTCGGTGCAGGACCTGAAGTCTCCGGGACTGCCTCGGCGCTGTTGAGCGCGCTCAACGGTCGCTACCCCTCCGCCGCGGCCCTCACCGGCGCCGGCGCCAAGACCTTCCGTGCTCGTCTCGCCTGAACGACGGATCGACGACCAGCCGCAGGCGAGCCAGTCGGCTACATCCCAGCCACCCGTTTGAGCGCCTGCGGGCCTGAGTGGGTGTCCGGCGGAAAATCGCTGATGGACACCCCCAGGTGTCCGGGGAGCGACCGGCTATTGAGAAGCGGTTGCGGGTCAGATGGAGGAGGTGAAGAAGGTGCGGAGCGCGGCACTGATCTCGGCGGTGCCGCCGCTGTTCCAGGGGCCGTCGTGCCCGAGCTTGTCGAACTCGATGTGGCGGGACCCGCGAATGATCTCGGCCAGCTCGCGGATCGCGCTGCGGAGGAAGGCCGGGCTAGCGCTCCCGCTGAGTAGGAGGACCGGACGGTCGATGCTGGCGTGCTCTCCGATGCTGCCGTCCCGCTCGGCGACGTCGTGGAAGTCGTAACGGACGCCGGGAAGCAACTGGCGCAGCGAGGACGCAGGGCCCGGTTGCTGAGCCTGCACGGCGAGGACGATGCGTGCCACTGAACGGGCAAGGGGTCGAGGTGCCCGTGCGATGAGGGCGGGTGCGGTGCCAGCGGTCACGAGCGCGTCGACGAGGGCCGCACCGAGCTGGCCGTGCGCGATCTCGGAGTCGAGTCGGCTAATTCCGTCGCGGTCGATGCCGTCGCGGTAGAAGGGTGGTTCGTAGACCGCGAGGCGCTTCACCCGGGCCAGGGTGCGAGTCGCCTCGAGGGCGATCACGGCACCGGAGCTGAGTCCGAACAGTCCCGTCGCATCGGTGGCGGTCATGACGGCGTCGAGGTCCTCGACGTCACGCTGGATGGTGTGCTTGGCCGAGTAGGGGAGCGGGCTCATCCCGTGGCCGCGACGTTCGGCGGTGATCACCGTGAACGAGGACGCCAGCCCGCGGGCGAGGTCACGGTATGCATGCACGTCAGCCATCGCACCCTGCACCAGTACGACACCCGGCCCGACGCCCTGCCGGAGGTAACCGATGAGAGTGCCGTCGCGGGAGGTGACGTACTCGGCCACCACACTGCTGCTCATAGGCACTCAGCATCGCACCGACTGTCCTACCAAGGCGGCCGAACTGTCGCCGCACCGTCTGAACAGCAAGCCGCAGCCGGCGCGCGGGGAAGGTCGGTGTCGTGTGTGACTAAGGAGCAGGGCGGTTTGCCTTCGCAGATGAACTCGTCATATTCGGAGCCACCGGAGCCACCCGCCGACAGACGGTCCGACACACTCTCGATGACGGCCATGACGTCGCTACCGTCAGTCACAGCCCGACGCCGCTTTTGGTGAGACGAAGGGCCTGAGGGCTGTGCGTTCCGACGCGTCCTGAACGTCGCAGAAGGGCACCAGCACCCCGGGTGTTCGTGCCCTTCTGCGGGTGATCGGGCTAACCCCAGGCTCTGGGGGTGGGTGCATCGGCGGGGGCGTTGAGCTGCGCCATGAGGCCGGCGAAGTCCTCGAGATGCCAGGTGGTGACGATCTTCCCGTCGCGGATCTGGTGCATGTCCATGGTGCGCATCTCGATGCGCTTGCCGGTGGGTTCGTGGCCCATGAACGCGCCCTGGTGGGTACCGGAGACGATGTTGCGAACTGCCACCTTGTCGCCTTGGACGATGATGTCCTGGTGGTCGACGGTGTAGTCGGGCATCGCGTGACGGAAGAGCGCGATCTGGCCGGCCATGCCGGCGGGGCCCTGCTCCTGGCCGGGGGCGAGGGGGAGGTCGATCCAGTCTTCTGCGAGGACTTCGCTGTAGGTGGTGGTGTCGCCGGTGCGGAAGGGCTCGTAGAAGGCCCGGACGATGTCGGTGGTGGCGGTGGCGGTGGCGGTGGTGTCGTGGTCGTTCGTGGTGCTCATGAGGGTTGACCCTTTCGGGATGGTTGTCGGTGAAGGGGAAGGAAAGCGAGTCGTGGAGCGGCAGGGACCGATCGAGTGATGCAGCCTGAGGTTCAGGCGAGGGCGAGGACGAGGCCGGCGATGATGAGGACCACCGCGGTCGCACCGTGGACGCTGAGGGCCTGGCGAAGCGTTCCGCCGTTGGTGACGACGATGATCGAGTCACCGACCGGCGTGATGGCGGCTGCGACGAGTGCCCATCCGAACGCGGGCGGGCCGGCGACGGCAAGGACAACCAGCGGCACGATCCCGGAGGTGATGTCGCGGACGCCCTTGATGCTCGTGAACGCACGGCGACGGTCCTCAGCAACACCGAACCCGGCGGTCGCAACTTTCGGAGCCACGAGGAAACGGCCACCGATGAAGAGGATGAAAATGCAACCGAGGATCGCGACAACGAGGGCGGCGGTAAACATGAGGAGAACCCTTTCTGCGGTTAGCTAACGACGTTCTGCAACGACGCTAACATGAGAGGGTCGCGTTGTCTACCAACGTTATATAACTTAGTTCTGCTATCGTGGGGGCATGTCTCCACGACCGGCCCCTGACCTTGACCTCAGGCGTGACCAGATCACTCGCGCGGCCCGCAGCGTGGCGGAAGCCGAAGGGTGGGAAGCCGTCACCATGCGCCGCCTCGCCTCAGAGATCGGCGTGACGCAGCCGGTTATCTATTCCGCGTTCGCCGGCGGGCGGCAGGCGCTTATCGACGCCGTAGCCCTTGGCGGCTTCGAAGCGATCGCCGCCGCCCTCGACGGCGTGCCGGCTGAACCACTGACGCGGATGCAGGCCTACCTCGACTTCGCCGCCAGCCAACCGCACATCTACGAGGCGATGTTCTCTATGCCCTCAGGGCTCGAGTTCGGAACGGGAACCGGCCCCGATGCCCTCCGACGCGCTTTCGACGGAATCCGAGCAGCCTTCCCCGGCCCGGACAAAGCGGAAGCCGAGGTCGCATGGGCCACAGTCCACGGCCTCGCGACCCTCGAAATCAGCAAACGATTACCCGCAGCACGATCGCAGGCTCGACTCGACTACGCCCACCAAGTGCTAACGCAAGCCCGCGACGACCGACCTCGCAGCTCAGGCGACGGGTAGGCGGCTGCCGCCTACCTGCCGTAGCTGCCTCGCTGTCCGATAGGGGTCCCCCGTCAACACCGGACTCAGGGTCACCCTTTGTCCGGTTGACGACCCCCTATCGAACGCGGAGGTAGCTGTTGGCATCGGGTGCGTTTGCTCCCGACTTGCCCCTCTGGGACTCTTGAGCCCACGACCCATGAGGCGACGCAGCTGCGCTGCGACACGTACGACGGCGTCTTCTGCATGAGCGACCAGATCGGGCGGGGCCTGGCAGACGGCCTCCGTGACCGGGGCATCAGGGTTCCCGACGCCGTGGGGGTCGTCGGCATGGAC
>Ga0210040_10004750_pt1 | contig 17527 bp, 22 predicted proteins | sample CryGeyCG12114_NA_FD_185462 | JGI IMG/M metagenome (GOLD analysis project Ga0210040, IMG submission 185462) | Groundwater microbial communities from aquifer - Crystal Geyser CG19_WC_8/21/14_NA (SPAdes) (version 2) | ecosystem: Environmental > Aquatic > Deep subsurface > Groundwater | place: USA... | reverse complement strand
AAAGATGCGCGGCAAATAGAATAAGCCTGCAAACCAGGACACCACCATGATGATATGAAAAGCCTTCAGCCAAAGCATAACGAACAACCCGTAAAATTTATAACGGTCGGATTATACGGGGTACGATGCTCACGCGCACCGGTGAATCCAACAAGCTAAATCAAGCGGGAGGTTTATCACAGATTTCAACGCCACATCAGCCGTAGGATGCGGTGACAACCGCATCGCTGCACACCTCATCCTACTGAGCCAGCCGCCTTCTGAACAACACCAGCGAAGCGTAGAACCCGACCAGCGAGTAGCTCAGCAGCACGGCAATATCCGCCAGAATGTTTGTCGGTACAACGCCGTTCAACAGCGGGCGCGCAAGGTTGATGGCGTGGGTCAGCGGCAGGATGGAGGATGCGACTTGCAGCATCGCGGGCAGTTGGTCCACCGGAAAGAACACCCCGCACAGCAGCGTCATCGGCGTGATGACCAGCGTGAAGTAGTACATGAAAAACTCGTAACCCGGCGCCAGCGCCGTGACGATCAAGCCCAGCGAAGCGAAGCACAGACCGACCAGCAGAGAGAGCGGAATGATCCACAGCGACAAGGGCGAATGCGCCAGCCCCAATATCCAGATCACCAGCAATACCGCGATACCGGACAACAGGCTTTTGCTCGCCGCCCAGAAAATTTCCGACAGCACGATGTCGTCCAGCGTGATGGGCGTACTGAGGATCGCCTCCCAGGTGCGCTGCTCGTGCATCCGCGCGAAGCCCGAATACAGTGCCTCGAAACTGGCGCTGTTCATGGTGCTGTAACACACCGTTCCTGCCGAGAGAAAGGCGATATACGACATGCCGCCGATTTGTGGCAGCATCCCGCCCAAGCCGTAACCCAAGCCCAGCATGTAGATCACCGGATCGGCCAGATGCCCCAAAATAGACGGCCCGGCCATCTTTTTCCACACCAGATAATTGCGCCGCCAGATCGGCCAAAATCGCAGACTGAGTTGTGGCAAGGCGTAGTGATTAGCTTTCATCTTTCAACCGTTTTCGCACCACCGCTTCCGGCAGTTGCTTGTAATTTTCTTCGCTGGCAATGCGCTTGCCGGATTTTTTCTCCAAATCCCGCCGCGCTCGTCCCGCGACCGAGCCGCCCGCCACCGCCGCCTCACGGTTTTCGTCATACCCTTGCGCGTCTTTATTGCGCGCAATCTCAGTAGTGGAAGCCTCGCTCAACATGGTAAAGATGAGCTCAAGATCATTCATATGGTCGCGCAGATTGTCCGCTGGTTTGTCCAGACTCTTGAATTCCTTGTATTCGGCGGGGGTCATGCCGAAGGTGGCGCGACTGATTTCGGCAGTGAGAATCGCATATTCACGTTGCTCCTTTACGCCGCGTTTCTGCCATTCGTTGGTCAACTCGTCGCGAATCGCGATGCCGCGCACCCGTTTCTCTATCCACTCGTCGCTATAGCCTTTGGCCTGATACAGCCCGCGCATCCGTGCCGCAGCAAGCTCAGGATTCTCGATTTCTTCCAAACGCTCATAGCCGACTTTCGCCAGCCAGCGTTTGAAAGGCTCGGCTTTAGGTGAAGGGATGGACTGGATGATGCGCAGCAGACCCTCTGCATTGGCGCATTGCGTCTTTCTACGCTTGCCATCCGCCGCCAGCAATTCAAGGGGGGGACAGATTGTCCCCCAGTTGGAATTCAGTTCAGGTTCTCGCTTGCGCATTTTCTTGATGTATTCGCGGACATTCACCGAATCTGTCAACGCCTCGACCACATCGGCCACAGAAAAATACCACTTGTTATCCGTCGCGTTGAAAACGGAACGAATCTGCTGGGATTCAAAAAGTTTGATGTTGCTCATGGGGTTTCCTTCGCGTTGGCACGCTGCAAAGCTTGACTATCACTATCGCTTACTTCTCGTAACTCGCTCGCAAAGTTTCAAGTTTTGTGCGGCCATGTGGTGACGCGTAATCGCCAGCAATAATAACGATCTCGTTGTTCATTATACGTGGCTTAATTCGCCCTTCCAGCCAGTCGGTTACTGATGAGCTTCCTGCTGCCTTTCTGTCGTAGTCAAAATCAAACACCTGTGTGTTTGCAGACGCTCTAATTTTGATAACTATTTCTTCCTTTTCAAGTACTTTTGCCTCAAATTCAGCTACTGAAACTGTCCTACTCCCGCTCGTGTTCATTATTTCACCCGCCTTGTTTTATTGTTGAAGATTTCATGCTATAGAATTAACACGTCGTTGTAAATTATTTATTTCAGTGTTAATAAGTGGTTAATGTAAAATAATTAATAACTTAATAAATGGTTGCGGGTGGCTAATCGGAGACTTTATCGCGCCAGAAAGGGGGAGCTTGCGGTTTTTATCGCAGGTAATGCGGTCCGCGAGGCAGCTGGGCTGGATAAAAACCTTATTCCCGCATCTCCCGCCCCGTCAATTTGAGGAACACGTCTTCCAGATTGGCGGGGCGATGCACATAGCGCAGTTCGGGATGGCGCTGCAATTCGAGCAGTAGCGGATGGGCATCCTTGACATAGCAGAACACCGATTCTCCGCTGATTTCAAAGCGTTCGGTGTGGTTGGCGGCATGACTTTTTGCCCAGTCTGCGGCCTGTTCGCCGAATACTTCGACGACTTCCGGTTCGATGTTTTGCGCGATCAGTTCGCGGGGAGTGCCCTGGCTGATGATGCGCCCGTTGTCCATCACGGCGAGGCGGTGGCACAACCGCTCCGCTTCGTCCATGAAATGCGTGGTCAGCACCAGCGTCTTGCCTTGCTGCGTAAGTTCGCGCAGGCGCTGCCAGATCAGGTGACGCGCTTGAGGATCGAGTCCGGTGGTGGGCTCATCGAGAAAAATCACCTCGGGATCGTTGACCAGCGCACGCGCCAAGGTCAGACGCCGCTTCATGCCGCCGGACAAGGTGGGTACTTTGACATCTTGCTTGTGGGTGAGATTGGCAAAATCCAGCAGTTCCGGCAGACGCGCCTCAATAGCCGCCTCCGTCATGCCGAAGTAACGCCCGTACACCATCAGGTTTTCCGTCACGGTAAAGTCAGGATCGAGATTGTCCATCTGCGGCACGACCCCGACCCGCAAGCGCGCTTCCCGGGCTTGCACCGGAATGGCGTGATTAAGCAGGGTGATGCTGCCCGCATCCGGCGCAATCAGGCCGAGCAGCATCCGCATGGTGGTCGTTTTGCCCGCCCCGTTGGGACCCAGCAGACCAAAGCATTCGCCGCGCCGGATGGACAGGTTCAGCCCGTCCACTACGACTAAATCACCGTAGCATTTGCGCAAATCCTGCGCGCTCAATACCTCATCCGCTTTGCCGCTTTTCATCGCTGCCCCCTTAATTGCTGCAACACGATCTGCCGCAACTGGATCAAGCGCCCGTGGAAAAAGTGCTCCGCGCCCGCGACCACAATGACCGATAACTGCTGCGGTCGCGCCCATTGCAGCAGCTCGTGCAGCTCCACCACCTCATCCGCATCACCGTGTACCAGCACGGTGTTGGCGGGCACGGAGGGCATGGCAAAGCGCCCCACCGCCGGGGCGATCAGCACCATCTGTTGCGGGTGCAGGTGTTCTGCCGCGCGCGCCTGCACATATCCGCCAAAGGAGAAACCCGCCGTAACCAGCGGCAAACCGGGGAACTCGGCGCGCAGGTAGTCGGCGGCGGCCATCGCGTCCAGCATCTCGCCATTGCCCTCGTCGTAACTGCCTGCGCTCTCGCCCACGCCGCGAAAGTTGAAGCGCAGCGTGGCATAACCCAGTTCGACGAAAGCGCGCGTCAGCGTGGTAACGATTTTATTGTCCATCGTGCCGCCCATGATGGGCAGCGGATGCGCCACTACCGCGATGGCGATGGGCGTGTTGTCGGGCAAATGCAAGCTACCTTCCAGCAAGCCTGCAGGCCCCGCAAAAGTAATCTTGCGTTGCGTCGCCATTAAATTTTCAGCCGCTCGACGATGCGGCCATGTTTGAGATGTTCTTCGATGATCTCGTCCAAATCGCTTTCATCCACATAGGTGTACCAGATGCCTTCGGGATAAACCACGATCACCGGGCCTTCGTCGCAGCGATCCATGCAGCCCGCAGAATTGATGCGGATACGGTTTTTCTCAGTAGAAAGCCCCAGTTGTTTGACTCTATCCTTGACGTAATCGCGCATCCGCTGCGCGCCGTGAGCGTTGCAACAGGTCTCGCCTTCGGCGCGCTGGTTGGTACAAAAAAACACATGCTTGTCGTAATAACTCATAGATAACCTCATGAATTTATTGTTATTTATAAATTGCGTATGCGCCACAAATGAAACAGCAACAGCAACGGAAAGATAATGGTGATGGTCTGCGCCAACCCGTTGTAATTGAGCAAATGTCCGTAGTGCCAGTGATACACGGACATCGCGGCGGCGGGGGTGTTGCTGTCCACCACAAAATTGACGATGACCAGATAAGCTATCGTTACCGCCGCGCCGCAGCGGACAACCTCTCTCAGGGACGCACCCAGCACGGCGACTAACAACAACATGCCCATCGCTATGCCCAGCAGCGCCTCGCCGTTGATCCACAACAGCAATGCCCACGACTTGAGCAATAGCGCGGCAGAGACGAACTTTACTGCCGCGACCATCGTCAGCACCAGCAACAGCCCTGTCACGGCTTTGCCACGGATGCGCAACAAAGTCAGCAGCAGCGTGCCCAACATCAACAGATTCAGCATTACCGCCGCACTTTCCCACCAGTCGAACAGTTCGGGCAGTGGCGCGACAAATGGCTGGCGTACCGCCGCGCTGATAAACACATTCCCCAACATCGGCAAGGAAGGATTGATTTGCCCGAATACCCAGAGCGCCAGCAGCGCCAGCCCGAAATCCATCTCCTTGCCGTGGCGGAACAAATTGCTGCGCCAGCGCATCAAGCGCACAAAAAACCATGGCCAGGCGGTGATGCGTACCGCCAGCAGCACCCCGACCAACTGACCGATACTATTAGTTAGCACATCTACATTGGAACTGGCGCGCGACGGTAAATACATTTGCAGATATTCCATGCCCACCGACAAAGCCACGCCACAAGCCAGCCCCATTATCACACTGGCCGCAATACTTAATCTTGACCGCAACGCCAGCCCGACCAGCAAACCGAACGGGATATAAGCCAGTACATTGACCACCGCATCGAACTGCGTAAACGCCAGCGATAACGGAATACTCAATACGTCAGCAAAATCCAGCCCCTGCTCGCGCCAGCCGGAAAACGGCGACAAACTGACATATACAATGAACAGTGCGTAGCCAACAGCCAGCAACGTCCGTAACCGTGCGTGTGTTTCCGTGATAAATAATTCGTTCATGCCTGACTTGCCTTGCCTAACCAGCGGCAAGTGTAACCGATTCGGTAGGGCTGCTTAATCGTATTCGCCAGCTAACCTCGCGGATGATGCTTGGCATGTAGCTGCTTGAGCCGTTCCCGCGCAACGTGGGTGTAAATCTGCGTGGTGGAAATATCGGCATGTCCCAGCAACATCTGCACCACGCGCAAGTCTGCGCCGTGGTTCAGCAAGTGGGTGGCGAAGGCGTGACGCAGGGTGTGCGGCGACAAAGGCTTGTTCAGTCCGCCGTATTTTGCGTGTTTCTTGATCAAATACCAGAACATCTGGCGGGTCATGCCACCGCCCCGATGGGTAATAAACAGGTCGTCGCTCACCTTCCCCGCCAGTAACACGCCGCGCCCATCAGACAGATAAACCCGCAACCAGTCCAACGCTACTTCGCCCAGCGGCACGAGGCGCTCCTTGCTGCCCTTGCCCATCACCCGCACCACGCCCATATCCATGCTCACCTGAGCAATGCGCAGACCCACCAGTTCCGAGACGCGCAGGCCGGTGGCATACAGCACTTCAAACATGGTGCGGTCGCGTAGTCCCAACGGGGTTTGCTCGTCGGGCGCGGCCAGCAGCAGTTCCACATCCTGTTCGGTCAGCGTTTTGGGCAAATTGCGCGGCAGTTTGGGCGTATCAATTTGCAAAGTGGGGTCAATTTCCAGCTTGCCTTGTCTCAGCAGATAACGGAAAAGCCGCTTGAGGCTGGAGATATTTCTGCCGGTGGAACTGGCGCGTGCTTTCTGCACCACGAACAGATGGGCGAGGTAGCCTTGTATATCGCCATGCGTGGCTTGCAACAGAGTCGCGCCGCGCTGCACTTCCAGCCAAGCCGCAAACTTGTTCAGATCGCGCCGGTAACTTTCCAGCGTATTGCGCGACAAGCCATCCTCCAGCCACAACTTGTCGCTGAATTCATCGAGCAGCTCGGCGTTGTTCATTTCTCTCCTTCTGCGTGGAAAAAGTCAGGATGTAGGGGAGCAGATGGGCAGTCTCCCGGAACACCCGTCCTCTTCGCTTGGCGGCTTTCATGCTTCAGCAACCAGCGTTTGATGTCCAGCGCCGCACCGCCGCCCTGTTTCATGAAGCCGCCGAGACCTGACTGGCTCACCACACGATGGCAAGGGATGACGATAGGGAGCGGATTCGCGCCACAGGCCTGGCCAACGGCTTGCGCGCTGGAATGCAGTTCACTTGCCAGTTCGCCATAACTGCGCGTTTCGCCGCACGGAATGGCGGCAATGGCTTGCCAGACACGACGCTGGTGCAGCGTACCAACCAGGCGCGTCTGAAAAGTAAATTTTCCTTCACAATCATTAACATAGCGTAACAACTGAGCGCACACCTGGCCGCCAAAAGCATCGCTCGCCCGTTGTGTTAGGGTGCCGGGCGGCAGAAAATCAATACCGCACAAAGTAACCCCCTCAGAACGGATGCCGAGTACGCCAAACGGAACGAGGAGTTTTGCCTGATAGTTCATGTTGCAATCATAGCGGAAATAAAAAAACGGGAGCCGAAGCCCCCGTTTTTTATACCTACAGCGAAATTATGCTGCGGCTACATTTTTCACTTTGCGTGCTGGCAATTTTTCTTTGATACGTGCCGACTTGCCTGAACGTTCGCGCAAGTAGTACAGCTTGGCACGACGAACATCGCCGCGACGCTTCACTTCGATGGCAGCGATCACAGGCGAGTAGGTTTGGAAAGTACGTTCCACACCTTCACCGGCAGAAATCTTGCGCACGATGAAACCTGAGTTCAAGCCGCGATTGCGCTTGGCGATGACCACGCCTTCAAAAGCCTGGAGACGCTTGCGCTCGCCTTCGACCACGTTCACGCTGACGACCACGGTATCTCCAGCGGAAAAGTCAGGGATGTTCTTGCCCAAACGGGCGATTTCTTCTTGTTCAAGTATTTCGATCAAATTCACTTTTTTACTCCTTGATTATCGGGTCTTGTTCCTTCTGGAACTGAGCCAGAAGACCAGACTCCTCTTTTGTCAAATCACGACGGGCCAACAAATCCGGCCTGCGCAACCACGTCCTGCCCAACGACTGGGAAAGCCGCCAACGCTGTATGTCGGCATGATTGCCAGACAACAACACCGGGGGCACGGCTTCACCATTAAACATTTCCGGGCGGGTATAGTGCGGGCAATCCAGCAGGCCCTGCACAAACGAATCCTGCTCCGCCGATTCGGCATCTCCCAAAACACCGGGCAATTGCCGCACCAGACTGTCCATCAACACCATCGCCGCCAACTCGCCACCGGACAACACATAGTCGCCGATGGAGATTTCCTCATCCACCATTTGGCGGATCAGGCGTTCATCTATCCCTTCATAACGCCCCGTCAGCAGGATCAACCCTTGTTCCGGCCGCGCTACTATTTCCTTGACCAGCGCATGAGTCAGCAAACGGCCTTGTGGCGACAGGTACACCACCCGGCTCTTTGCTACACCGCTTGCCGCCTGACGCTGTTTCGCAGCCTTGATCGCGGCAGCCAGTGGCTCGCCCAACATCACCATTCCGGGACCGCCGCCATAAGGGCGGTCGTCTACCGTGCGGTGATTGTCGGTGGTGAAATCACGCGGATTCCATGTCTTGAGAACATAACGTCCCTGTTCGGCCGCACGACGCGTAATACCACATTGCGTCAGCGCATCAAACATCTGCGGGAAAAGCGTGATGATGTCAAATATCACAAATCCGCCGACCAATCCACATGCATTACCTTGGCGACAAAATCAACCTTGCCAACAACATTCTTCAGGAACGGAATCAGAATATCAGCGCCCTGGCCTCTCACGATCAAAACGTCATTCGCGCCAGTTTCCAACAATTCGGCCACCGCACCCAAGGTCTCGCCTGCCTCATTGATCACGGTCATACCGATCAAATCCGCCCAGTAATATTCGCCTTCCTGCTGTACTGGCAAACTGCTGCGCGGCACGGCAATCAAAAAACCTTTCAGCTTCTCGGCGGCGTTACGGTCGGGACAATCCGGCAACTGTGCGGCCAGCGTCCTGTCATGCGCTTCACACTGGACAACCTCCACTTCACGCCACGGGCCGTTTTCATGCCCGATGTACCAAGTTTTGTAATCCAGCAGGCTATCAACATATTCGCTAAATGGCTGAACTTTCACCCAGCCGCGTATACCGAAAGCAGATGCCACGCGACCCATGATAACCATGGGCTCGGAATCGCTAGACGGCAGCAGCTTGTGCACCAGCACGCTTAACCAGCTTGGCAACGGCTTCGCTCAATTGCGCGCCACGGCTTTGCCAAAATGCCACACGTTCGAGATCCAGACGCAACGATTCCTGCTTTTCGTTAGCGACAGGGTTGTAGAAACCAACGCGTTCGATAAAACGACCGTCGCGACGATTGCGCGAATCAGCGACAACGACGTTGTTGAATGGACGATTTTTGGAACCGCCACGGGAAAGACGAATGATAACCATAAGAAACCTATCTAAATTATTAGCCTGTAAAGGCCGATGCACAGAGTGCGGGGTAATGCCTAGGAGTCTGTCGGACTTAAAGGAAATCTACTGCAAATTCGCCTGGACGGCGCATATTTCACCGCTTTCTTGGTCAATAGAACAACTATTGACCTGCGAAACCAGCAAAATCTGCCCTCGCCCAGCCAAATTTTCGCTACGATTCTTCAAATCCGACAGACTCCTAGTCTGATAACAACTGCTATTCCCGCAACACCAAGGAGTTACAACACTTTATTTCGCTGGGCTTGCACCCGTTTCGCGAACACACAAGCACGCCCAGATGTCACAAAAGGGCGCGCATTCTACGACAGATGCCCCATTGATAGCAAGCGCCTTGATATTGACCATTGATATTGCAAGAGATTAACGATGCAGCAAGAGTTCCAGAACAAACTTGCTGCCGAGGTAAGCCATTAGCAAGAACAGGAATCCCGCAACTGTCCAGCGCACGGCGATACGTCCGCGCCAACCATAAAACCTATGCCCCCACAACAACACGGCGAACACGCCCCACGAGATAAAACCGAACAGCACTTTATGATTGAACTGCCAGGCCTTGCCGAAAATTTCCTCAGAAAAAAATACCCCCGAAATAAGCGTCAAGGTCAGCAATACAAACCCGATTCCTATCATGCGGAACAGCAGAGTTTCCATCGTCAACAACGGCGGCAATCCCCGCAGCACACGCGGCAGAGTTGCATTGCGCAAACGTTTTTCGACTTGCGAAATCAATACAGCGTGCAACACGGCGATGGTAAACAGACTGTAGGCCAACATGGCCACACCGATGTGCAGCTTGAAAGCCAGCAAATCGGTATGCGCTAACTGATGTTCGGCGGGAAACACGCCCGGCAACAACAACGTGACCGCCGCCAGCGGCAACACCAATGCCTGCAATCCACCGATCGGATAGAAGAAACGCACCACCCAATAAATCACCAAAGTTAACCAGACGATCAACGACAAGGCGGTGAACACACCCATATCGAACCCGCCTCCGGCCAAAATGCCGTCCGCAAGCAAATAGCCATGCAAAACAATCGGTATCAAAACCAGATGACCTACTTTTCCACGCGACAAATTATCGCCTTCGCCGCGCCCATGCGCGCGCCAGAAGTAAACGGACAAGAGCGCGTAAGCGACAAATGCAATAAATGAGAGGAGAAGATTAGGCATTTTCTGTCAGGATGTTTTAGACTTCGCGGATTCTACATCATTTGCTTCGTTTACCCATAAGGACGGATATGCTCGACAATTTGACGCAACGCCTTTCCGGTGTGATTAAAAACCTGCGCGGTCAGGCACGACTCACCGAAAGCAACATCCAGGATGCCTTGCGCGAAGTACGCATGGCGCTGCTTGAGGCCGATGTCGCACTGCCGGTTGTCAAGGAATTTGCCACCCAGGTGAAACAGGCCGCAATGGGTCAGGAAGTGATCGGCAACCTGAACCCCGGCCAGGCGTTCATCGGCGTGGTGCATCGCGAACTCACCCGCCTGATGGGCGAACACAACGATGCGCTCAATCTCGCCGCCACCCCGCCCGCCGTCATTTTAATGGCGGGTCTGCAAGGTGCGGGTAAAACCACCACCTGCGGCAAACTCGCCAAACTGTTGCACGACCAGCACAAGAAAAAAGTGCTGCTGGTCAGTTGCGACGTTTACCGTCCGGCGGCGATTGAGCAGTTGCGCACCTTGGCCAAACAACTCGAAATTGATTTTTTCGCTTCCGACATTAGCCAAAAACCACAGGACATCGCGCTGGCCGCTTTAGACTTTGCACGCCGCCATTATCACGATGTGCTGATCGTGGATACCGCCGGACGACTGGCGATAGATGCCGCGATGATGGCGGAAATCCAGCAACTGCACGCCGGACTCAAGCCTGTCGAAACCCTGTTCGTGGTGGATGCCATGACCGGGCAGGATGCGGTGAACACCGCCAAGGCGTTCGGCGAGGCACTGCCGCTGACCGGTATCGTGTTGACCAAGCTGGACGGTGACGCGCGCGGGGGTGCTGCGCTGTCGGTACGCCAGATCACCGGAAAACCGATCAAGTTTATCGGCGTGAGCGAAAAAGCCAACGGGCTGGAAGCCTTCCACCCGGAGCGCATGGCTTCGCGCATTCTCGGCATGGGCGATGTTTTATCTTTGCTGGAAGAGGCGCAGCGCGGCGTAGATGTTCAGGAAGCCGAAAAACTGGCCAAAAAGGTGCAGTCCGGCAAGGGGTTCGACCTCAATGACTTCAAGATGCAGATGGTGCAGATGCGCAAAATGGGCGGCGTATCCGCGCTGATGGACAAACTGCCCGCACAATTGTCCAAGGCCGCCGCCGACTCCAAAGTGGACGACAAGGCTATAAACCGCCTGGAAGGCATCATCAATTCCATGACCCCGCTGGAACGCAGCAAGCCCGAACTCATCAAGGCATCACGCAAACGCCGTATCGCCATGGGCGCGGGCGTACAGGTGATGCATGTAAACCAGTTACTCAATCAGTTCGAGCAGACGCAGAAAATGATGAAAATGTTCTCCAAAGGCGGCGGCATGGCCAAGATGATGCGCAGCATGGCCGGCAAAATCCCCGGTATGCGATAAAACTTACGACTTACGACTGGAACATCATGACAACTAAAGCCATTATTTTTGACGTAGACGGCACACTGGCCGACACCGAAGACGGGCATCGCCAGTCTTTTAACAAGGCTTTTGCCGACAACGGGCTGAACTGGCACTGGGATGACGCGCTGTATAACAAGCTGCTCAAGGTAACGGGCGGCAAGGAACGTATCAAATATTTTGTCAGCGACTTTCTAAAAGACTTTGACCCGCCTGCCGACTTTGAAGGTTTCGTCAAAAATCTGCATGCCATCAAAACCGCGCATTACACCACCATGCTGGGCGAAGGCCATATTCCCCTGCGCCCCGGTATCAAACAACTGATCAGCGATGCGCACAACGCAGGCATCACCTTAGCCATCGCCACCACCACGACACCGGAAAACGTCTCTGCATTACTGGAAGTTACGCTGGGAGCAGATTGGCAGAGCCTGTTCGCCGCCAACGGCTGCGGCGACATCGTGCCGCACAAAAAGCCCGCACCAGATATTTATTTTTGGGTTTTGGATAAACTCGGCCTGTCGGCAGCAGATTGCATCGCACTGGAAGATTCACAAAACGGCCTGCGTTCCAGCCTCGCTGCCGGCATCAAAACCTACGTCACCACCAACCAATACACCCGCGACCAGGACTTCAGCGGCGCGGCGGGCGTGTATGACGACCTGTCCAACCTGAAAGATTTTTACCTTACCGCCGGATTAGATATTCCCAAGTAAGCTGTTTCTGGCTATCATGCGCAGGCCTTGGGGGTGTAGCTCAGTTGGGAGAGCGTCTGGTTCGCAATCAGAAGGCCAGCGGTTCGATCCCGCTCACCTCCACCAAATAAAATCAAAGACTTGCAGAAATGCAGGTCTTTTTTCTTTCCGTCTTGCCTTGCGTCATGTCACCACGTTTTATGGGCATAAAGGGTCAGGCCTTTACTTTATATTGAAAGCACTAAAACCTTTCTAATGCACCCACCGCATACCCCATCGCGACAAATAACTATACAGTAAAGGCCTGACCGACCCCGTCTGTTCACGGGATAAGCACTGTCAAACTCCATAGTCCGTGTAGCCCTGCTCGCCGGGTGTGTAGAAAGTCGCAAAATCGGGGGAGGTCAATTCGCTGCCGTTGCGCAGCTTTTCTACCAGATCAGGGTTTGCGATGAACGGACGACCGAACGCCACCAGATCGCCGCGCCCGGCATCCAGGTCGGCATTCGCCCGCGCCGCGTCGTAGCCGCCGGACAGGATGTAACGACCCTTGAAGGTGGCGCGTATTTTTGCCTTCAACACAGCGCTGACTTCGGGCGCACCCATCGCACTGTGATCCACGATATGGATATACACCAAACCGACGCTGTTCAGTTCGACCATCAGACGCTCGTACAGTGCGTCCATTTCAGCATCGGGTGCTGCGCCGTTAAACACGCCGTAAGGCGAGACTCGCATTCCGATGTGTTCTGCGCCGATGGCGGCGGCGGATGCCTTGGCGACTTCCACGGCGAAACGGATGCGGTTCTCGACGCTGCCGCCCCAGCGGTCGTTACGCTGGTTGGTGGCGGTATTGAGAAACTGGTCTATCAGATAGCCGTTCGCACCGTGCAGCTCCACGCCGTCGAAGCCCGCCGCGATGGCGAGTTTCGCCGCTGCTGCATATTCGGCGATGGCCTCTGCGATGTCTGCCTCCGTCATCGCGGCGGGCACGGGGAAAGGTTGCATCCCCGCGCTGTCCGTCCACATCTCGCCGGGTGCGGCCAGCGCCGAAGGGGCAATGATTTTCGTGCCGGGCTGCATGTTGGCGGGATGGCTGACGCGTCCGGTGTGCATCAATTGCACGAAAATTTTGCCACCCGCCTGATGCACGCCCTCCGTTACGCGCCGCCAGCCTTGCACTTGGGCATCCGAAAACAGGCCGGGAATGCGTGCGTAGCCCAAGCCATTCGGCGAGGGCGAAGTGCCTTCGGTGATAATCAGTCCGGCAGTGGCACGCAGACGATAATATTTTTCCATTAACTCATTCGGCACATTGCCGGTGGCGCGGGAGCGTGTCATCGGTGCCATGACGATGCGGTTTGTGAGTGGCAACTTGCCAAGGGCAAGCGGGGTGAACAGAGTCGTAGTCATTTGATGCTCCTGAAAATATAGCCCCCTGCTGCGCGAGGGGGAGTTTTTTAAAAATCCTTAAATAACAAACACTTATTGCTTCAGCGATTCAACCGGGATGGACAAGGTGACTTCGTCGCTCACCAGCGGCGCGTATTTGCCCATATTGAAATCTGAACGCTTGATCTGCGCGGTGGCATTTGCGCCGCAGGCATCCTTTTTAAGCATGGGGTGAGGCATACACATAAACGAGGTGACGTTTAGCGTGACAGGCCGAGTGATGCCTTTTATCGTCAGATTGCCCTCTACGCCGACCAACTTATCACCCTCGAACTTCAGTTTGCTGGACTGGTAAGTGAGGGTCGGATATTTTGCCGTGTCGAAGAAATCTTCCCCTTGAATATGCCCGTTAAACAAGGGGTAGCCGGTGTTAACCGAAGTGGCATCAATGCTGACCTCCACCGAACCCGTGTGCGCGGCGCGGTCAAGGGTGATTTTTCCGGTGACCGTATCAAAACGGCTCACCTGGGTAGAAAAGCCCATATGGTTATATTCAAAGCGCGGCTTGGTGTGGTGGGTATCGAGAATGTAGGTTTCCGGCGCTGCGAAAGCGATGGAAGAGAACGAGGCGGCGAGGGTCAATGCGATGAGCTTTTTCATGGTTTTTTCCTTGGTGGTAGGTTTGAAGAAGTTGGAGCGACTGCGGGTGCTGCAAAAACTACGAGGTGGAACTTGATCTGAACATCGTCGGCGACCGTGCCGAGATCGCGCCATTCACCCTCGCCTATCGCGTAGGCGGTGCGCTGGAGGGTAAAGTTGCCATCCAATACGCCGCGATTGCCAGCGCCCTGAAAAGTGACGGGGGTAGTAACTTCCAGCGTCCGCCCCTTGATGGTCAGTTTACCGGTTGCCTGATAGCGACCGCCACCCAGCGGCCTGATGCCGGTGGAAAAAAAGCTGGCAAGCGGATAAACCCTGGTGTTGAACCAGAGCTTTCCCGCGACTTCCTCATCGGCATCCTTTAAGCCCGTATCTATGCTGTCCAGCGTCACCTCAATGCGCGCCTGCGCGTTCGCCAACCTGGCAGGATCGAAACGAACTTGCGCCGTAAACTGTTTGAAGCTGCCATCCATTGCCACGCCCATCTGTTTGTAGCCGAAGGTCAGCGCGCTTTGATTCACCTGAACCTGATTGTATTCAATGGCTTGGGTATGGCTACACAGCATCAGGCCCAAAACCAGCATGGTGGATGTCCATTTCATAGCTGTTTCCTCGCAGGTAACATGCGGGACAAAATTTCATCGTGGTCTATAAAACGATGTTTGAGTGCGGCGGCGATGTGAACCGCCACCAGCAATAGCAGCAGGTCATTCAAACTCTCGTGTACATAGCCCAAAAAATCACCCAACTCCTTATTTTTGTTCAATAAATCCGGTAACGGCAAAAGGCCGAACCAAACCGTCTGAATGCCTTTGGCCGAACTCATCAACCAACCGGACAGCGGCACGGCAACCAGCAGCAGATACAAACCGTGATGCACTGCACCGCTCGCGGTTTTTTGCCAGCGCGGCAGTGCGTCGGGCAAAGCGGGCGGCGTGTGCGTGAGCCGCCAAAACAGGCGCAACACGACCAGCAGCAACAAGGTGATACCGATCCACTTGTGATAGCTGACAAGCTGCAACTTGGTCGGCGAAAACTTTAAATCGGCCAGGTAAAGCCCCAGCGGAAAGGTTGCAAAAATCAGCAGCGCCATCAGCCAGTGCAGCACGATCGCGGTTACGGTGTAATGAGCCGTTTTCATGCCAGCCGCCCGGCTCTAAAATCATCCAGCGCCTGATTGATTTCTTGCTGTGTGTTCATCACAAACGGCCCGTATTGAACGATGGGTTCATTGATCGGTTTGCCTGCAACCAAAATCAGGCGCGCCTCCTGCGCTGCTTTGATCGTCACGCCATCGGCCTCCGTAGCATTGCTCAAGATGCCCATGCGCTGCGCTTCAACCTGATTATCACCGATGCTCACCCTCCCGCGATAGACATAAATGAATGCGTTGTGCGTGGCTGGAAGTGCGGTTGAAAACGCAGCACCGGCAGGCAGATGCACATCCAGATACAGCGGCTCGGTGATCTCGCGCGTGACTGCACCGGCCACGCCGTTGCTGCTCCCGGCGATGACTCGCACGGTGATGCCGTCTGGCGTGACATATTCGGGGATGGCGGCGCTGGGGAAATCACGATACCACGGTGCGCCCATCTTGTTCGCTGCGGGCAAGTTGAGCCAGAGCTGAAAACCTTCCATCACACCCTCGACCTGTTCGGGCAGTTCGGAGTGGATCACGCCGCACCCGGCGCTCATCCACTGCACCCCGCCGTTTTCCAGCAAGCCTTCGTGTCCGGCGCTGTCGCGGTGGCGCATCCGCCCAGACAGCATATAGGTTATGGTCTCGAAACCGCGATGTGGATGGTCGGGGAAACCCGCGATGTAATCGTCCGGGTTATCGCTGCCGAACGCGTCCAGCATCAAAAAGGGATCGAGGCGGCGTTGCAGCTTGCCGGTTAGCACGCGGGTCAGCTTGACACCTGCACCATCCGAGGTGGCGACACCTTCGATCAGGCGTTCGATACTGCGCGACTGTTGCGGGATGAATGGGTTGACGGTGTTCACAATAAACTCCCTGGGAATAAGTGAACGCATCATAGTGGGCTATAAGGTATAGATAAACCCCGCAAAGCGGAATAGACTATTCCATAAATGAAACAAATTAACCTCTCCGCCGATGATTACATCTTATTTGCCACGATAGTTGAGCAACAAAGTATGGTACGCGCCGCCGGTTTTCTGGCGATGCCCAAGGCCACGGTTTCCCGCCGTTTGTCCAATATGGAAAGCGCACTTGGCCAGAAGTTGCTGATACGCACCACGCGCCGCCTGACACTCACCGATTTCGGCCAGGAATTTCTCGAACATTGCCGCCGCGTCGCGGAAGAAGTCGCCGCCGCTCAGGATTTCGTGCGCAGCCAGGAAGTGCTACCGCATGGTCGCTTGCGCGTCTCTATGCCGGGCGACTACGCCAGGCAACACTTCTCTCGCGCTATCGCCACTTTTATTGAAGCCTATCCCGAAATTCAGCTTGACGTTGATTTGAGTTCGCGGCGCGTGGATTTGATTGGCGAACACTTTGATCTGGCAATACGCATGGGCGATCTCGCCGACGATGCCACGCTGGTGGCGAAGAAAATTGACGAACAGCACTTTGCCCTTTACGCCAGTCCGATCTATCTGGCGCTGCATCCAGAACCGCGCCATCCCGATGAGCTGGCGCATCACTCGACAGTACGCCTGCTTTCCGACCATGGCAGTGCAGTTTCGTGGCATTTGATCAACGGCAAATCTGAATGGCAAGGCGTACCACCGGGGCGGCTTACGCTGAATTCTCCCGACATGATTCAACAGTTATTGCTCGATGGTGCGGGCATAGGCGCGCTGCCGTGCAGTTTTGTTACGGAAGATTTAAGGCTGAAACGGCTGGTGCGCGTGTTGCCAGACTGGTCGTTACCCGCTGTGCCAGCTTGGGCTGTGATGCCCATGCGCCGCTACCTGCCCACCAAGACTCGCGCCTTGCTTGAACACCTTGAACGCTACATGCAAAAAGGCTGACCAGACGCACTCGGTAGCAAGCTGTGCAGAACGTTTTCACCTACACCGATCTGCGCTATAGTCTGTCCGCCTCAAACCCGTCACACTAACCCAAATCATGTCCAAACCTACTACACCCAACCCTGCACGACTCGACCAGATCGTCGCTGCCGCACGCCAGCAACGCGACCAGCGCGAATTAGGCTACCGCGAACGCGCACTCAAGCTCTACCCGTGGATATGCGGGCGCTGCGGGCGCAGCTTTTCCGGGGTAAACCTGCGCGA
>Ga0210040_10004749_pt1 | contig 17527 bp, 5 predicted proteins | sample CryGeyCG12114_NA_FD_185462 | JGI IMG/M metagenome (GOLD analysis project Ga0210040, IMG submission 185462) | Groundwater microbial communities from aquifer - Crystal Geyser CG19_WC_8/21/14_NA (SPAdes) (version 2) | ecosystem: Environmental > Aquatic > Deep subsurface > Groundwater | place: USA... | reverse complement strand
CTTGTAGTAGTATTATTGTTGGCGCGAAAATCAAAATGATGTTGATTGATGATTCAATTTGTGATTGCAAGTTGGTGAACAGAGAAAGACTAGCTGATGAGACTACCGAAAAACAATAAAAACCCCTGATTATTATTACTGGTTTTTTGTAATATTAATATAAATAATTTCTTATAGCCCGGCTTCGTCGGTATACCCTCTTGCTGAGGTTTATTACATTTCCAAATACTTTCCCTGAGAGTTGGTCTCCCATTTCACTGCACTATGTGTCAGCGTAGGAATTATAATCTCGTTTGAAAATATTTCAATTTCATCGAGACACACAATAAATTCACATGATAATAAACTCGTGCCAGCTCAAGGTGGGGCAAACAGAAATGGCTGAAAACACATTACGTTGGCTATAATGTTGTCATAGATCCTGAAAATGAAAATTTCTCGTGTAATAAATGACCATTTGGGCACTCAGGTCCATTAAGACATTAGGGGTATTCACTAGTACCGGGGTATAAGGGTAACTTTTCTCCATTTAAATACATTACAAAAAGTTACCCTAATACCCTTATACCCCGTTACCCCGGTGCTCGTGAATACCCCTATTATGTATGACTAAAATGACGTTTATGGCGAAAATAAATGCAATTCAATATGCAAACAGTCCTTTTTTGTTACCCTTCAGTGTGAAGATTTCCTTGCGTAGACCTGGAGCACGTTTATGCATGCAAAATATGTTCCACGGTCATACAAAACAGAGCTTATCCAGGGGACCAGTTCTCTTGCCTGTGATTTAAGGCCAGTCGTTGGTAAGTGGGCGAGTTATAGAATGAGATCAAAAGATTCATTTTACTGTCCTTAAAACTTAAACGAAGGTAGAATAGGCGCACGGAATAAATGTTATCTAAAATTAATGGGTTCCACTGAAACCATAAATGTTGGAAAACACAAGTGGAAGTCCCTAGACACAAGCCTGTTTTGTCTGATGGACTTTCACAGTTCATCCCACATTACTACAAGGTAAGCGTAGACGAATCCTAGTCTTTGGAATTATAGTGAATCAACTTTTGAATCTTGTGAAAGCAAACAAACCGACTGATGCTACATCAAGTGTGTCAGCGTCAGCAGTGCAAATTGTAAATGAATTCTCTATCTTTTCCTAAACCTTATAATTATAGAATGGATTGCAGCATTTTATGTAATAATAAGCTTAAACCGTTTTTTTTCATTGATTAAAACTTATGTTAGTGGTAGCATCGAATTTCCTATCTCATTGTTCCTTTTGTAGAGTACGATTTGCTTTAATATTCTCAAATGATTGGAAGGAATCATACTTCATACACTTTATGCACTGCCTAGTAGTTTTTTCGATTGTCTCGTAAAAAAGAACTATAGATTGTTTTGGAAGCCCTGTTTTTTTATTAAGTGCACCTGGACTCCAGACAGTCTGTCGGACAGCTAATAAAAAAGATATGTGCATATATACGCCGGGCAGTAGTCAAGAGCTAATTTGCTTGACTTTGATTCCCTCGACAGAGAAAAACCTTTCATGCAAACAGATCATTAGTGTCGCTCACAAAGGTGAATCTCACGCTTCATTCTTGTTCCTACTGCTATTGTATCTATCTGTATTTGGATATCACCAGTTTGTTATTTTCAGAGACTAATTATTGACTAACTAACCGACTTTATTACGTCTAGCTTGTTATCTGTACTCTACATAGTCTAGCAAGCTATTTTGGTTCAGTATCCTCAACATTTTGTCTGTACTTACTAAAAGCATGCATTTTTGGGCATAATATATTTACTCTTACACTGCACAAACTGTGCAGACAATGTTTTCTAAATTTGTAAGAATATTAGCCTACCATTAGTTGCCTGTTTATGCAATGGCATCTCTAATTTGAAACTCTTTGTACCCGCTTCTTTTATGAATGTAGCATTTGTAGAACAAACCCATATGATGCGCTAATTTCGTAATTACAAAAGACTCGTCCTTATGTAAGTAAGGAAAGTAAGTAAAGTAACCTGACTAACTGACTAAAGAGAATGACAACAAATGAGACGAGTAAGCAAATGTAATGCTTACATATATTCTTTAAACACTGGTGTTATATCCGGATTGTTGTGCTCAACTTGCCTGAATGCCTTGAGTAGCTGACTCGTTATTGCACTGTCACGTCCCTGGAGTGTAAAACTGGAAACCTGCCTCCTGCCTCCTGTGTGTATCAGTGCTCAAACCTGTACACGAACTGTTACCAAGCTCACATCCGAGAAAGATGCAATAATACAATCATGCGTGAGTGTGCTTGATTACTCGACTAGCAGAAAATTCTCATGGGATCATATCCTTGGGAACTGCTTCTACTAGGCAAGGCGGACCATAAAAATCTAAAGCACTTTAGGCTATATGTACCATAAATGCATACATGTTTGGATCCAGTTTGTGAAAGAGTCTCACTCATTTTGTCCTTCACATGCACTATACGAAAAGAAAGTCTAGTTAGTTAGTTAGTAGCAATGGTTACTCTTTCACTATCTCCACGATATATGCTAAAAAGTATCCAACACAGGCCCACATCTTTTTCAAAAGGAGCATTGACTGACTAAACTTACAGTTGGCATATACTACAGGAAAAGATACAGTTGCTCGTCTTGAAATAAAGGGCTGTTTCTACGAGTGCTCTTGAAAGAGCGAATAACTCAACACTCACGTGCTACTTTACAGCCCCACCATATACATATAATGCATTGCTCAGTCAGTCAGTCATCCTATTTTCTTATGGTGCTCAAAGAAGAAAAACATATTTGACTCCAAAAGAATTCAAACTCACGTTGAATAGCTAGTAATAAGCTCCTATTCATCTCTTCACTCAATTCCAGTATACCAGGATTCACACAGACACAAAGAATACGGAATAACCTAAAAAGAGATTTGTTGACCGACTGAATAAGCCCACTGTTCTTCTATCTATAGAACAAGCCTACAAGGGACGCTAGTTTTTGTCCCGTTTGTTCAGTTTAAAACATGAGACTGTAACCTACTTTGAAAATCTTAGTACTTAATACTGTAAGCTAGCCATGCCCTTATATAGCTGTAACTAACAGTAGTCTGTCTATGTCTAGGAAAAGGAACCACCATGCAGTACACTACTACTCTGTGAGATCATCATCTATGAAACAACGTGGTTCTCCTTTTTTGGGGTAATGCATCTGGTGTGCCTTCGTTATTTGGAGCAGTGAAAGAAAGAAGCCCAGGAAAATTGCTGCTGCTGCTCCTGCTACTACATACTACTACTCCAGCTAAATACTACTTCTTCTTCTAACTTCTTTCTCCTGACTGTGTACTAATACCAGGGAGTAAAGCACATGCAGAGACTGTGAGTACGTATACATTGTGTATAAGAGGAAACTTGGACTCAAGAGCCAGATGGGATGCGGTTGAAAAAGAAGGGGTTCTACTATGGAAGGAGGAACAGTACGACTCCCCCTTGGCGGGCACATTGCCCTGACTCGCTTAGTCTGTACGTACTCTCAGAGCACACACAGCAGACAACTCTAAGCTCTAACTACTAACGAACTCACATAGTGTGCTCTGTAGTTACTTTCCCTTATTCCCAGTCTTGGAAGCAAAGAGAGGCTGAGGGTCCAGGAACAACACACATACTACATAGACACATGCATCAGAGTGAAAGCAAAATTTGCTCTTCTCAACGCGGCAATTGCTCCCAGTGAAATTTGGGCAATGGTAGTAGCAGATCGCAACAGGCTCCAACATACCGTGTATATATTTGCTCTGTATGTTGGGTGAATTTTTTTGGCCACGCTCTTTTGTCATCATCATCACTATCATCAGTAAGTCAGGAATATACACAGGACTAGTGGGTGAGTTACTGAATGACTAAAGAGTCAAGAAATTTTCACCTAGTAAGCAGGCTCCACTGCATTGTGTTCATTTTGACAGACAAGTGACGAGTTGTGTGTGCACATGTTCACGTGTTTTGCGTACTTTCTGTGAAATCAGTATGGATTTTTTGTGCAAGTGACTGTGTATTTATAAATTGTTGTGGTATTCTAAATGACAAATGTAAGGAATAGTGAGTATTTAGGATATACAGTTTTATTTATAAACGATTTTGTAAACAAGAACAAAATGTTTTGAAAATTAGAGTCATTTGTTGTTTGTGCAGTGTGTATTTATTTAATCTCAGTCATCGTTAGTGAAACTTTGAATTCCGGCACCATATGTATGTTCGTATGCGGCAACAAAAAAGGAAAAAAGAAGTGAAAGTAGTTTCTTTCATTTTCCGCTGACTTGATACTATACTAACAACTTTTAATGCAGAGAAAAAAATATGTGCACCTCCTCTTTAGTCTTTTGTTCGTTTTTCAAAGTTTCCTTCAAATAGATGTTCCAGACACAGGGAATTAATTGGTCTGTTTTTGTCAAAAGTCTTACGAACAAAGTTGTATTAGTTGTGCAAAAGACGTCAACTCTGCTGCTGCTCTGTACATCACAAGTAGCTCCGAAATAAACAATAATTTGCTTCTGAATGAGTCAACTAAAATCTGTACCAACGGGAATTTTGTGTGAGAAGCTGTAATAATGAGCCGGAAGTAGATCCTTGTGAAGCATACTGCTCACTAGTCAAAGACAACTGCAAAAGTGGGAAACGAGTATGTACTTCTTAGCGAACATTATGATGTAGACCTACTGCACCCTATAAGCTCTATCTAAAATACATACAGACCCAACTAAGGTCTCGGTTTAGCAGTGTACCAGGATTGTAGCCGCAACCACCCATGCTTAGTGCAGTGCATACACTCCTAACACTAACTCTAACTATCACATACGATATAGATGACGTACGTATAAGAGCACGACCCAGTGAAAACCAAGTTGTTTAGCTCTCCAGTCTGTTACAAAGTCTGTAACTCCCTTTAGACATGTTACCATTTACTTCTTACACTACTGCCACTACGGCCTCCAAACGTACCCAACACTGTGCTGGACAATCTCCAAAAATATAATGTTTTCTCTTCGCTTCCTACTACATGTGCTGGCAAATGGAAATCAGCTAGTAGGACCGACCAGAAAAACTATGAATGATTTCCAAACAGTTTGAAGAAAACTGCATTCCTTTTGCTGAAAGAAAAGAATTTCCTCCAACTGACAGGCTCTCCTTTTTTCACAAAAGTGATTGCACCAAAACGAAAATAACAAAGTTAAGCTTTGTGCTAAGTCTATAACTAGCTACCATTCTTCTCTCATATCTTTTTTTGACTTAAAACTAACCAAAAAAACCCATTTCATTTTTATTCCTCCCTTTTCGCCGTCGTCATCCTATTGAACTGGTGTAGTAGAAGTAGCTTTTATTCTACTACTGTTGTTAAAAAATATGAATCGATCTGAAAATTGTCGCACCGCTCCAGCACAACAACTTCAGCAAGACTACTACAAAGAACAGCAGCAGCTGCTTTTGACTAGCAGCACCAGAACAACTCGAGTCCATCAGTTCCATGCGCCTCCGTATTCAAATGCGCTCAGTTTCACTGACTTCTTCATGCCGATCAAAGTGCACGTGTATCTTTTGTGTGTAGCAGTGGTGCTCCTTTCACTCTTGTATAAGCCGTGTCATGCAAACCCGGACGCTAAACGACTCTATGATGATCTACTTAGCAATTACAATAGACTGATACGACCCGTTTCAAATAACACGGATACTATCCTTGTCAAGCTTGGTTTAAGACTGTCCCAGCTCATTGACTTGGTATGGCTTTCTTTTTACTTTCTATTCTTGCTCTCTTATAACATGTAGTATTTAGTTATTTATACCCTCCGCCTATGAACAAGTAATGCGTTCTAAATATTTACAACACATTATTGCGTGTGCTGTCTTTCCGAAGGGTTTGTAAGGAACGCATTATCATGATCATGACATGCACTAAAAAGAACGCAATGGACAAATAAATAGACAATAAATTTTGAGACTGGTCTCAGCAACAGGCTTTTTCACATGATTATTAACCCGTTTTGTAGTCATCACAACAGTATTTTTAAGCTTGTTATATGTGTATTAGGCTAAGAGTTTTTCCTTGGCAACTTAACTCTTCTAATCTTTCACTTTTCTTGATTGCTATTACTTTTTTCGCTTAGAGCTTTACTTTTGTAGAAAAGCCTTTGCTTAACTTATGTAAATAATCATGTAATATAGTGTCCTATCTAAATCCCATATCCACTTTTATTGGTTGGTGATTGCTAAATAGGCATGTGCACTAAACTTACTTTAGTTAAGTTAGCTCACTGGAATAAGGAAATCTTGCACACTTGAAAGAGTTTATGTAAGTTTATGTGAGAGCAATGGAGAGCAAAAGGAGGATCAACCTAAACTATGGTTGATAAATTGTAGATTCATTTGATGACAGGAAGCATTAAAATGAGAGCACCTGCACCACTTCCTACTAATCTTCTAAGCATTCAGCAGGGCTCACATCATCATAAATTTTGGTCTATAGCAGGCATAAGGACTTTTCCCGAAAGGCAAACAGATTAGCATTATAATTAATTTTCATGAACACAAGCTGAGTTGTATGAAGTCGCAAAAATGACCTTGGGATATTTTCCCTAGGAAAATAGTCTTTTGCATAGTAACATTTGAAGATGGATGCCAACGTATATTAACCATTTATATCATACTGAATTAATACACGCTCAAAAATTTTCTTAAAAACAGCCTTGTTAGGATTTTAATTTAATATATGCATGCTAACGTTAGGCATAGTTTGTTACCATGTATAATGATGGTCATTATTAATCCATTTATTCACTCTTCAGTTATAACGTACACACATCAAACTATAATAATTAATCTCATTGTTTTATTACATTTCCCACGTTCATATTGTCGAGTCAACAAAATGGAATTCAGTTTAATCTGGTTGACATGTCAAGTTGGATTTCCAACAATGTGCTCACTTTTTGCCTGCAGAGAATATGAGTGAGAAATATCTATTCAAAATGAGAAGGAATTTGTGAGCTAGATAGATGACTACATGTCTACTTTGAGTAGACATGAAGTGAAGTTTCAAAACTGGATATGCACATGTAAAGGGAGAGGAGAAGGAAATTTTTCACCTCCAATTTTCCTCACCCTTCTAGAGCAATGAGATAGTTTTATATGCAAAGGAGAAAGCCTCCTACCTACATCCTTCCTTGCTTGAATAGATACGTGCTTGAATTCATGAGTAGTATAGATTCTTTCGTTACATCAATGGAACACTGTGAGCTTTCTCTTTTTCTGTGCTTGCTCTCCTATTCGTACGCTGCTCCTTTCATCCCATGCTGGTTTTCTCATGGGCAGGAAAAAGGTCGAAAGATGATGAGCTTATTTAATTTCACTCCACAGTCCACACCATCACATCCACAGTTTGGAAATGGCGTTTAAGCTCGGAAAAAATAAATTTTTCATGATTTTACAAATCTCTTCTTGTTTCACGTGCAAACATGATCCGAGTTTTGAACACAGGGTTGGAACAGAATTGTTATTCAAACAAGAGCTGTGACTTACTGACTGAGCAAATATTTTTTCATGATCAATATAGACAACAACGTCGGCAGTTTTCAGCTGTTGGAAATATGAGATGAACAAACTTACTTTCAGTAATCCGTTAATTTTTGCTAGATTTATTAAGGTTTACGTATAATTTCTTAAGGCTGAAAACGAAAACTCTACACCTCCGCGAAATAGTTGCATATAATAGCATAATTTTCACTGTTTTAGTGTGTTGTGTATGCTTATTTAAGCTACATGCTTACCCAAACGAAAATATCGGTAGCCACTTCCTGTAATGTGCTCCAACGCTTATTCTTAATATTCTAGCGCAAAATGAAATAAATCGTAATCAACTGCCCTAGGCAAGAGCAATACTATAATTTAATCTACAGTACAAAGTCGTTATAGAAGGAATGCAAAAGTAGGAGAGATGGTAGGCAAAATTAATTTGGAGTGTGGATAGCAGCTATTATTCATAATCTGACAGGGAGCTTTCTCTTAATTAATTTATTCGACACGGGTACATGCAATTTAGGTAGCAAGGTTAATATAATAGTGATTGATAGTGAGCTAGTGAGGTCTTGCATCTTACCCTCAAGTCTTTGTCTTGAAAGCTTGGCTTTGTCACTAAAACATGCATACAGCTGCTGACAATGCATGACTATTGTCCACAAGTCTCATCTTTTACGTTTTTATTACGTCCATAACCTACTTAATAGCAGTTTAAACTCATCAAAACTATAAACAATGACTGTGGACTACCACTAACTACTAAAACCATTATCAATGCACTTTGACTCTGGTGATCGTTTAATTCAGTATCAACAACTAACTAATATTTACCCAAATACATGATGCAATCAATACTAAATAACTGATTGAATCAGTGAGTCACAATTTTTCTTGCTATTACTAATGCTATTCTGCAAAAAGTAATTTTTTTACTATAACTGCTTGTTTATGCTTGCTACACAACTCACCAACTTTCCTTCCCATCAAATCAAAGTCTTCACAAAGAAACAATCCTTAATAATCTATATTTTTTCCACTCAGCTTAACCCCATACAAATCGAGGATTCATTAAAATTGTCATCTCCTGTAATATTTTTCCATTAGTTTGCTTTGCTCTCCAAAATCCACTCCACCCCTTGTCATGCATACATTCGAAAATTAAAGTTCATTGGGGCAAACTAACTTGATGCGGTTTTCTGGAATGCTAGCAACTTGGACTATCTATAACTAACTAACTTATCTACAAAACCCACAGCTGTGATGTATTGTGTACATATCTTCTGTCTCTCGCGCTAACTAACCAACTAACCAGTAACTAAAGTATAGCCTACCTGGTGTAGTTTGTAGCAACCAAAGCTAAAAGCATGTAATATTTAGTTAGTTAGTTAGTTAGCAAGTCAGTACCAACTACTAACTAACTAAGATATACATGGACATACATACGTTACGGATATAGCTTGAGAAAAGGGTTAAACGTGAGCATGTGAAAAAAGTATGGGCAGTGCAGACATACAGAAAATGCTGCGTGAGTGGCCAAAATACACAGCTAGAGATAGGGACAAACACGTTAGTTAGTTAGATATAGTTACTTGAGGAATATGTGTGTGTGCGTATTGTAAGTAGTTTAAAGTGGAGATTTTGCTGTATGGTTTATACACTACCACGAGCAGTGTAGTAGTGTGTAGTAGTGTTGTGGATAGTAGTACTACTAACTAACTAGGAATAGGAGGGTTGGTGGTGTTGGTTCTGTAAAAAGTACACGTTGGGTTGGTACACTGCAGATACTATAATGTGCACAAGAAGTGAGTGAGAGTTGAAAAGGCCTTTCTTGGTGTCGAATGCGCAACTTCCAAAAAGCAGCAAGCGAAATGAGGAGCAAGCAATGGTCCTTTCTGATGGATAGCAACAAAATCGATCCACTACCGCGAGATTAGAAATGGAGTGAAAAATGGACTCAGTTCACTCGTAGGCTCCAATTTTTTCGATAGAAATAAAATTAATTATTAAAGTTAACAGATAGTAGTATTAGTTTGTAAGTACGAGAAATATATTTTTAGTTTGTGATATAAAATTTGTGTAGGTGTGATAGGAGTTTTGTACATACCTTTTTAAAAACTATGATACGAATTGAAGGAGGGAGGAGGTGACCGTGATATGATAAACTGTACAAAAAAGTGCTATGAGTTGAAAATTTTGGGTGAATGGGAACAAATTGTTTCTAACTGTGTATTCCTGTTCACTGGACAAGTTGTTGGCGATTTGGGGCGAAGTTGTTTTTTTCATTGTTGGAGTACTTGCCACTCTGAAGAAGATTTGTGAGTTTTGAATTCGTTCAAATAGATTGTGGTAACACGGTAGGAGCTAAAAATGAGGACGACGAGTATTTTTATTCTTGGTGAGGATTGTGTTCATTTTATTGGGCTTGTAAAAGAGTTTTATTGAGAGGCTGTATAGACCATCCGGAAAAAGGAGGTAAATTGTATCCTATCCTACTACACAAATTTATCACACACAGGACAGGAAAAATTTACCTCCTTTTTCCGGACAAGGTATATGTAATTGAGGTTATTGAGGGCTAGGAGATTGTAAATTAGATTTTGCATTTGTTGTAAAGAACTTTTTTCTTGATGGATTTAATGTCCACTGTTAAACTTACGTTTTGTTCCAGTGTCCATACTGATTTTTTAATTTCTATCGAAATCATGCGTTTTATTAGAATGAAACAGTGGCAACTGCCACTGACTTTAGTCATTGAAAGAAAATCAAGTGCCCAGTTTTAATTTCAGATTGAATTCATTCAGCCTCAGCCTGCAGTGTACATTTAAAGTTTTCGATTACTACTATTACTGTAAGTACTACTATAACCAGACTTGTTAGTGAAATTTTACTTCAAATTTCAAGAAGGTAGCATAAGATTGTATAAATTGGAAATCGATTGGTATTGCAAGCTCGCGCGCTGTTTGTTTCGTTAGAAATTAATTGCAGGAAATATTGGGTCCACCAACTCTGATGTAGATTTCATATTGTGTTTGAATAGGTAACTGCTAGTATCGAGATCTCCATTTGGTAAAACGAAAAGAAAATCCCGTCTTCAAAGTTGGACGGAGAGATTAAACGACAGAATTACTACAAGAACAATGGGTTCCAGCCTATTGAAAAATCTTGTATCAAGGGAGAGGGTTCGCTACAAGGAAGATGGATTCGATCTCGATTTAACATACATCAAACCTTGGTTGATAGCCATGGGTTATCCTGGAGAGAAGATAGAAGGTCTGTACCGAAACAATTTAGAAGAGGTGCGAAAATTCCTAGAGTCTAAACATCGCAATCACTACAGAATATACAATTTGTGCAACGAGCGAAACTATGATGACTCAAAATTCGGTGGATCTGTAGTCCGCTTTCCTTTCCAAGACCATACCCCTCCAACATTCAAACTTATAATTGATTTTTGTGCTGACGTGGACATTTGGCTCAAGAAGTCAACCGATAATGTTGCTGTCGTTCACTGTAAAGCTGGAAAAGGTCGCACCGGGGTCATGATATGTTGCTATATGCTCCACTCTGAAGTATGCTCCACTTGGGAAGAGTCTCTTGAGCAGTATGCTCGTATACGTACCAATGATGGCAAGGGCGTGACGATTCCTTCTCAGCGACGCTATGTCCAATACTTTGATAAGTACCTACAAAGGGGACGTGTCTATGACCCCAAGCCAGTGGAAATAAAAAAAGTTACAATTAAAGGCTTGAAATGTGACAAAACTTTTACTCTAATGCTGGGTGACTCCAGCTATGAATTATCCAATAGTTCTGTCATAATGAGTGTTCGTGTTTGTGAAGACTTTGGGATGAGCGTTTATGTTAAGGATAGGAGGTTATTGAAATTATTTTCTTTTTGGCTCAACACTAGTTTCATTGACGATCCACATTTAGTCTTGTACAAATTTGACAAATTACATAAGAAACATAAAGTATATTTGCGTGAAGACTTCTCTGTCGAAGTTGAATTTCAGTTGTGAAATAAAGTTTTTTTAACTATTTAACGCACCAAAGTGACTCCTATCTTGTTGTGCCTGTATGTTTTTTATTCTTCGTTAGCCAAGTGACTTGAACGGTATCATTTACCTTTAGAGTTTGTGAAATCCAGGTACCATACTAAACGTTTTGGACAAAAAATCATAAGCTCACTCACTCACTGCTTCATTTCTTTACCAGTTGACTGCTGGTTTTTTTACGTTTTTTTTGTCCTGTCTTAGCAAATGGCTGGGAGTATACTTAAGAATATGTCATGCTGATAGGGCACTGATGGCATCCATATGATTATTGTTTGCACAAAGTTATGCTGGTGATGGGGTTCCATATGCATTGAAAGCAAACAATGCATCCATTGGTTATTTATCCACCCCAATTTGGCATCTGCTTTTTCGCATGCCATAATGGTTTTTTATTGTAAATTGGTTTCGACTTTTTAAAACTGTTCAGTCAATACTCTACTCTCTTAAGTCATTAATTTGAGCAGTATTCAAGTGGCGAACAGCACTCCAAAAATTGATGGCTTGAGTAGCTCACACATTCTGGAATCATAATAACGAATTTATTAGTTTTCTCCTTGGTTTCTGATGCGTGAAGATTTCAAACCCGGCAAGTTAGTACTCAACATAGATACCATATAGTGATAGAATGCTGCCATTCTCGAAATTAGCTATTAACACACAGTTTGATACATTGCTCTACCCTCGTGTCCTGTGCGTGTTCATTTCCATCACTTTCACAACTTCAGCATGGTAACTCAAAACGGGCTGAGCTTTGTAGCTATAGGCATAGGCTGCGGGCATGTATGCACATTTTTCCATACACATTTAACGTTTCCGCATCTTATTCATACTATGCATTTGATTTATGTTTATTAGAATTTTGTACTAAATATTTGCATCAAATATTTGAAAATTTCAATTTTGAGTGCGGATGATGTCTTTATATTTTGACGCTAACAAAATGGTTAGGAAATATCTTCCTAAAATAAGTTCCCATACTACATTAGAAAATTTCATGATTGCTCGTGTAGCATTCAACAACTTCTTTATATTCTGCTCGAAGAAGCTAGTATTATATCACTAGATGTATCACATTCGCACGAAAGGGGCTGAAACAGACAATGCTGGTACTTGGTTCTGAGTTTATAGTAGAATCTCTTAAGAAATGGAAAAGCGTTATAAAAGAATCTGAAGATAAGACCACTCCCGTTTGTAGCTCCGCTTTATTTCTCACAAAAATCCCGGTGGGGATTTGAACTTTTAAAGTCGTCGTATTACACACTCACTTACTCTGAAATACGATCTTATCATTTACTCCAATAACTCTTTGTCTACAGAATTTTTCCTAGTTTTGTTTTACCACCATCTTCTTTCACTGCATAATAAAGCCTATACGCTGTGCAGGCACATGTACTCGTTTAGATCCTTGTAAATTATAGATGAAAGAAAAAAAATTCTCTGCCAACAGTCGTGCTGAATAATATATAAAATATCTCATATCCTAAACCATACAAAGCAACTAACCAAGTATAGTTGTACCCTGACTGCTCATGTGCTCATTCAGTTATTCAGTATTACTGGCAAGGTTTTCACTGAAATAAAACACATTTTTTTATAAAATGTAATGAGTTCTAACGACTGAAACTCTGACGAGACTTCGTGCCACTCTTAGACTTTTCCAGCAATGATGACGCAACAGGACAATGATGTTGAAACATTGCAAAATGTTGTCTCTAGAGAAAGCAGAATAAAAGTAGATTATCTACAAGTTTCCACAGACTGTGCTAAACTGCTCGCTCAGTGCGGTTGGTTTTCTATGGTGTAGCAGGGGTGGCAAATTATTATTTTCTCCGAATCACATGAACAATATAGGGCATTAGGAGTAGGAAGGAGAAAATGGGTGCAAAAGAAAAGAACCAAACCATTATTTGTGTTGCAATCTGAATGTGACTACCGTATTGGAAACAGAGGACGTTAACTAACTAACTATGCTTATATGGGGAGAGGCAGTGTAAAGAGGTCTACTGAGATTGACTTGGTTTTGCCAACTCTGTATGGATAGTTAGTGCAGGATCCCAGGGAGACTCTAGTGACGTATTCTGGGGAACTAACAAAGGACTTATAAAGTGAGTGGCATGGACGGAGAAGATAGGAACATCATTGTAGGAGAGGGAGCTATGGAAAGAATTTCTTCATCATTTAGTTCTGATCATTTTCTGTATGGGATGCATCATTCCACTTTTATCATACTTTACGAATGAGCACGTCATCCCCTCATGGGCTATATAAAACTGCTCGTTTGTATTCCATGGAAGCTAGATGGTAGTGGAATCATGATTCCACGGATATTGAAGTCATAAAGTTGATTATGCATGCAAAAAATGTGAAATCCTGCTCCTATGTCATAAAAAAGTAGGACTGTAATCTGGGTCTCTTCCTGAACTTTCATAGGAAAGCCCTCTTTGACAAGAAATAGACAGCAATAAAAGTATTTGAAGAGAGAAACTATATTTTTTTTGTCAGAACGGAAATTAAATCACTTTTTACTCAAATGAAATCAAATCCGACAAGGTATTAAATAGGGCAAACAAAATGTAGACAAACGAAGAAAAAAATAGTGACTTGAATGCCGTCATGTAAAAAACATGTTTTTTTAACATAAGTTAGGAAGTCAATTTCTTGTGCCCATAATTGAAACGGTACGGGTCGTCACTATATAGCACCATTTCAATTCATTTCTCGTGTCCCACTATTATGCTCAGGCTCAGTTCAGCCCGCTTATTGAGCATGTACTGGATAACTTGAAGCGTAAAAAGAGAGCACTTTAATGGGAAAAGTTTATAAATTTATGTCCACTGTAGTACACATCCACTTTAGACTATCGGCACGAGTTAGTTTCTTCAAGTCCGGAAAAATCAAACAGAAACCAACTGAAACTTCAATTCAATAGTGCTTAAATGATTTTAATTTAACAGTTCACTGACGAGATTAATGGTGGCATGATAAAAATAAGGAAGGATAAGATATCCAAGTGGAAACTTTAATATATCAGGCAAAAAGACGGCACCTTTTTTCTCGTGCAATGACACATACTACGTATACACGCAAGCATGCAGCGAATGTCGATTAGTTTCTCACACTCGGCCATGCTTAACCAAGCAAAACCAGCCAAGTGTGTGAATATTGACGGCGCAATTGTTAAAAAAAGAAGTCTCTCCCTTTTCCAAATCCAGTCTGTATTTGCTAACTACTAACAAACAACGCACACACACAAAAAAACATGAATCAATAGCGGACCCAAGAGTTAGTTACTTGACAAAATATATAGGATCATTCCATTACATTTATTTTCCTGAGTTTGCTCATGCCAAGAAAGACAATTGTTTTCCCAGGCCTCCCTGCTCTCGTAATGGTTCCTTATTATACCCCGTTCCCAATGAAATCCCATTATTACACTGCATGCAACACACAAACACGAATATTATGACTACATATCCAGACAATGGGCTCATATACATTACTATAGCCCTGTAGTCTCTAACTAAACTATCTGGTACTCACATCAAGTCCCTCTATGATGAAGCCATGAAGCTTTCACTGGACTATGCCATTGTATTGTACATCCTATCTAAGGAATCCATGATTGCCAAACGGAGGAGAGCAAACGACCAGGGAATATTGATCTTCCGGACTTTCTGTTTAATATTTCCTCTCCCATGCACAGTAAAGAGCTCTTTAGACAGTTTTAACTCATCCCATTGTGCACACATCGGAGCATATTATACATTTTCTTCTCAATGGTCGTTTGCGCTCTAACTCACTTACTTGGAAACTAACAAACTAATGGCAGTAAGTAATCACATACATAGAAACGCAATTTTATGCACGTCAATCTAACTCTTACTCTTGTGTTCTCATAATAATAAAGTGCTACAAGATAGTTAGTTGGCTACTTTGTATCTTATACCATTACGATGTAAACTTATGCATGTCATGTCATGCATGGTTTCCAAACTTATTTTCGCTTACTAGTTTTCACTCTGTAGTCTAGTATACACAAACAAACACCAAGTAGTGTGATACTACACAAAAGTAATGTGTATGGTAGGTAAAACACGTCTGGTTCACTACAAAACAGACACTACTTTCTTGGAAGGCAGTTGGAAAAGGAAGGAAAAGATAATAGGCATTCCCATCACATTGTTTTCACCTAGTGTGGTTTCTCTTTCCGGTAGATTCGCTTTTCCCATATTATAACTCTGCATAGGGAAATGAGATGAAACTTGTTTTGTGCACAAAGGAAGCATGGAAGCATGGAGAAAGTTGTATGGATTTGGTCGCACTAAATTACAATTTCTTTTATGCTGATGCAGTACACAATTTTCTCGCCGCATTCAGTTAGTGGTTGAACAGCAGTGAGTTTTGTTTTTCCACCCTACAAACGGCAGGTTGAGTGACATGCAATGGGCAATGGCAATATGGGTTGTTTTGAATGTATACATTCACTGATTTTTATATGATGTGTTTGTGCTGACTTGTCAATTAGAATGAAGGGAGAGAAATGTGACGTTTGAGAAGAAGGTTTGGAAGCCGTATGGTTTTCTTTAGAAACTAGGATTCTAGTAGATAAATGCAAGCTATTATTTTAATAATCCCATTGCTACTTCTATGAAAAGCACTTGTTTTTTTTTTTTGCTAACTATTTTTGTTTGGCTTTGGTTTTAGTTGAACTAAAGCGCTCTAGAAGGATCACTTTTGAATGATTTGTAGCTTCTTGTGGCTTCTTGTAAATAAAGCAGACTGTATGGCAGTGCTTGTTTGGAACAAAGAATGTGTATCACTGGGCTCGTTGTGGTGCCAACAAAAATTGAAATGGAGTTTCAAGGTAATAAGAAGAGATGCAAAAACAAAAGAGCAGCCACTCATAACTTTTAGTTTCAGCTGTGAGAATAGCGAATTTGGCTGAAACCACTAAAGAGTGTTATTTCTCCACCTTTTTCTTATTTAGTTTGACAGGTGAGACAGGTTACGCGATGCAGACCTTATAGCTTCCTCAGTGGGAAGTAATGCGTTTTTCATTTAGTACGGGCTCCTTTGAAGAAAAAAATTATTTCCTTTCAAAACACTTTCTACATCATTTCCTTAGTACATAGTGTGTTAGGAATAGCTAGGACGAGATGCAAATGTTGTTCATAGCGGGAGGCCATTTTTTTCTAGTTAGTTTCTAGTGGGAAAAGTTGAAAGCAAGCGTAAATAGAGAAATGACACAAGACAAACTTTTAGTTCAGTCAGTTGATTTGGGAATTCACTCTGTAAGTAGATAAAGAGGAGAGATAAGCATATTAGAGCTGTGCAAGCAAATATTATAGAGTCTTTCTCCCTTTTATCTACGCAAAGAGTTTTTTACTCGCCGTCTGTCTTACGCAGTATTTGGCAAAGTTAATGATCTCCACGTATATAGACATGTTAACAAGAAGGAATTTGATATAGAATCTCCTTTTTCACATCAGTGCTCACTTTCTGTGGTGAATATTATACGTCTTACTCATTCTCCATTTAAAAGACGGGGCCCGTCCATCAGTCACTATTTAGAGGCTTACTTAAAGTCAGCTCATCTTTACCTCTCTTATATGACTTCCCAGAGGTTTCAATTCCCTAAGGATTTATCATCATACAATCTACGTATATATTTTCCCCTCATTCTTCACTTATTGTAAGTAAATACAATACGTGCCTATGAAATATGAAGTCTAGCAAATTCTATCTACGCACATATGTATACATGGTAGACAATAGCTTCAAAGAATGAAAAATGATAATCAACTTTCCCTTGAAATGGCTCTTTTCTTCTTTTGTATCTCAATGAACCCTATACCTGCCTGCTCAAAGTAAATGAATGCGTAGCATTCATACATTTCATATTCATTACACCTC
>Ga0210040_10004748_pt1 | contig 17529 bp, 12 predicted proteins | sample CryGeyCG12114_NA_FD_185462 | JGI IMG/M metagenome (GOLD analysis project Ga0210040, IMG submission 185462) | Groundwater microbial communities from aquifer - Crystal Geyser CG19_WC_8/21/14_NA (SPAdes) (version 2) | ecosystem: Environmental > Aquatic > Deep subsurface > Groundwater | place: USA... | reverse complement strand
GTCGCCGGGCAGGTGGCGGTCCCGCCCCGTCTTCACTCAGGGAAGCGGCGCAGGGTGGAACAGCCAGCCCCGCTGGTCAGTGCCCTGGCGCGTCGATCAGGTCGCGCCCGAGAAGCCGGAGCGTCAACTTACGCCCCCGCACGAGCCAGGGATAAACCGCGCCGGCAACACGCTTGTTGCGGAAAAGCAGGCGGTTCAACGCCGCGAAGGAACCGCCCTCCGTGCCGAGCATGGAGAGCAATTGCATGGCATCGACCCCGTAATACGTTCGCCCCTGCCATAGAACCACCATTCCGTCGTTGATCTCGAAACCCTGCTGCCGGAAGCCAGCAACAAGTTCCGGATGGTCCCGCGCGTCGGTCAGCAGCACCTTCCCGACATTCTCGCGGATTCGGTAAAGCTCGACGAAACGGGTGCAAAAGGGGCACTCGCCGTCATAAACAACCGTCAGGGAATCCGCCCTGCCTGTTTCATCGGTCATGTGGCGTCGAATGCTCCGGCCACCGGCGTTCCGCGGCGCATGAGGCGCAGCTGCTTCAACAGCTCTCCCCAGGGCACGAAGACGGCGTAAAGGACGGCCCATTGGAAAAACGGGGCGCGAAGCAGGACATAAATCCCGACGTGAAGCGACATGCCAAAGGGCACATAGAACCATTTCAACCGGGGATACAGCATTGAAACGAAGAACGTCCCCTGGAAAAAGAAGACCGCCAGGGAGGAAAGAAAGACGATCCAGTGAAACTGGGCCAGCCAGACCGCCAGGTCGCTGCCCCAGCGAAGTCCGTCCACTGCGAGATAGAATTGCAGCGAGTATCCATTGAACCACTGCCCCTCCCCGACGACGAGCTTTGCGTAGAACGCCGACAGGTACATCAACGCGAAGAACCATTGGATCAGCAGAACGGGCCAGCGTGCCTCGGGGCTGGTGGCGCTCAGCATGTCGACGGCCGGCGCTTTCCGGAACTTGCGCGAAAGCCAGCTGTCCACCGACAGCAGCTTGCCCGAGGGGCCGAGCGCCAGCGCGCCCAGTGCCACCATCATCACCGCCTCCGGATGATGGATGTCGTCGAAGGAACAGGCCCAGCCCTGGAGGAAGGTGCATCCCAGGGCAAAGACAAGCAGGCTGGCATTGGTGAAAAGACCGATCAGGGCCAGGAAGCCCGCGCACATGGTCACGACCTGCACAGACTGCATGGTGCCCAGCGACAGGGCGTAAGCGCCGCCAAAGGGCAGCGACAAGAGGTGGACAACCGGAAGTGGCCAGTAGAGCGAGGAGGGGAGCGCCGCGATGACCTTCAGGGAAGCGAGGTTGTAGCGGGGGTCGAGCAGCAGGAGCCCGAGTTGCAGGCCCACCGCGAGGACGCGGAGCGCGGCGATGTCGAAAAGGGCTGCTGGGCGGAACCAGTATTTCGCCCAAGCCCGCCGCGCACGCGGTGCGAAACCCTGCATCAGAACGAAGCTCCTTGCTGAGGCACGGGCACAACAGCGATCACGTTTGAGGGCAGGGGTTTGATGCCGTTGCGGGTGATTGCGGCTGGATAGTCCTGCACCCGCAGCGCGATCGCATCGGGGTGCAGGTCAAGCACCCTCCTGATTACCTCGTTGGACCGGTCGATCTTTCTGGATAACACCGAGTTAATGACCGCGCCTTCGAACCGCCAGAAACCCATCTGCAGGTCCTCCGGCCGGATCTCGTATTCCCGGCCTTCGCCTGCCACGGCGTAAAGGAAGTGCCGGACATCCAGGCGCTCCCCCTCCTCATGATGGGCGGCGTACATGGGATACCAGAGAAAGGGAAACCACCGGTCGGTATGCGAGAAGCCGGCAACCGTCTGCGTGCCCAGCACCATCAGGATAAAGCCGGATAGCAGCGTCCGGCGAATGATTTGCACCGCATCTGGCACCAGGCCACGTCCTCTCCAGCGCCGAGCTAAACTTGGCTGCGTGTTATATTTCCGCCCGACACTCCGCCTTCGCCCCGTTCGCCGGATTAACATGGATCAACCAGAGTCTAAAATTTCATATCTTTAATCAAAATCGATTATAGCGGCGCGTGAGGAGGCCTCGCGCGGCGATGTGCTGCAAGGAAGGTCACTCGCGGCCGGTATCGCCGGCCAGTATGAGTTCCGCCGCCCAACCAACTTCCAGGAAGCAGGCCGGGCTGGGCCGAGGACGCACGCGCCCGGAGGAAGCGCCCCGATCCTGCCGCTCAGGCCTCGCGCCGCCGTGCGCGCGCAGGGGGAGCAAAGGTTTCCCGCCGGCCCCGGCGCCTGCTATGCCCGGCCATGCCTTCCAGCGACTTGGCCGCCGTGTCCGTAGCATCCGCATCGCACCACCTCACCAGGTTAGACGCGGCAGGCGGCGGAACTCCCAACCGATGAGCGATCCGCTGCGGAACCGGGGCTGGACCGAGCCGGAACGCCTCGCCGCCCTCGGCCGCACCCGCCTGCTGGACACGCCGCCCGAGCGAAGCTTCGACGACCTCGCGCGGATGGCGGCCGAACTGCTGGGCATGCCGATGGCCGGCATCCATCTGGTGGCCGAGCACCGGCAATGGGCCAAGGCGCAGCTCGGCATCGGCCTGCCCGACATGCCGCGCGACATCGCCTTCTGCCCCCAGGCCATGCTGGAGCCGGACGGGCTGGTCATTCCCGACGCGACCCGGGACTCCCGCTTCGCCAGCAATCCCCTTGTCACGAGGCCGTCGGGCATCCGCTTCTACGCGGGCATGCCGATCGAGGCCGAGGGCCTGCCCATCGGCGCCCTCTGCGTGATCGACAACAAGCCCCACGAGGACGGCCTCGACGAGCGGCAGCGCTTCGTTCTCAAGACCCTGGCCGCCCAGGTCAGCACGGAGATCGCGCTGCGCCGCGCGATCGACGAGCGCGACGAGGCCCTGGCCGAGCGTGCCCGCGCCGGCGCGCTGCAGAGCCAGACGCTGAACAGCGTCATCGACTACGCCATCATCACCACCGACCTGGATGGCCGCGTGAACGGCTGGAACGCGGGCGCCGAGAACGTGCTGGGCTGGACCGCCGACGAGATGATCGGCCAGACCGCCGAGCGCTTCTTCACGCCAGAGGACCGGATGGCCGGCCGCATGGCGACGGAGATGCGCTGCGCGCTGGAAACCGGCCGGGGCAATGACGAGCGCTGGCACCTCCGCAAGGACGGCCGGCGCTTCTGGGCCAACGGCGCCATGATGGCGCTCCGCGCCGATGCCGGCGAAGCCGTCGGCTTCGTCAAGGTGCTCCGCGACCGGACGGAGCAGCACGAGGCCGCCGAGGCGCTGCGCGCGGCGGAGGCGCGCCTGCGCCGCGCGCAGGAGGCCGGGCGGGTCGGCGTGTTCACGGTGGGCGTGGAGGACGCCATCCTCCACGCGACCCCGGAGTTCTGCCGCCTCTACGGCGTGACCGAGCGCGAAAGCATCCCCGCCGAGGAGTTCGAGCGGCTGGTGATCCCCGAGGATGCCGCCCTGGTGTCCCGCGCCGCCAGCCGCCGCCAGGGCATCGCGATCCGCGACGTCCGCTACCGCATCCGCCGAGCCGATACGGGGGAGCTGCGCTGGATCTCGCGCCGGGGCGAGATGGAGCACGACGCCGATGGCCGTCCCGTCCGCTTCGTGGGCGTCGCCCAGGACATCACCGAGGAGCGCGCCGCCCAGGACGCGCTGGCGCGGAGCGAGGCGCACTGGCGCGGCATTTTCGAGCGCCTCCAGGAAGGCCTGATCACCGGGGAGCTGGTGCGCGACGCCGCCGGCCGCGTGACGGACTGGCGCTACCTGGAGGTGAACCCGGCCTGGGGCATCCAGGTCGGCATCCCCTCCGAGCAGGCTGCCGGCCGGACGGTGCGCGAGCTGTTCCCGGGAATCGAGGACCCCTGGATCGACGAGATGGCCGCGGTGGTCGAAACCGGCGTGCCTGCGGCCTTCAGCCGCCCGGTCGGCTCGCTCGCCCGCTGGTACGAGGGGCACATCTTCGCGCTGGCGGGCGACCGCTTCGGCGTGATCTTCACCGAGGTCACGGAGCGCCAGTCGGCGGAGGCGCGGCGCCTCGCCCTGCTGAACCTCGACGACCGCCTGCGCGACATGCAGGACCCCGCCGCCATGTCCCTCGTGGCGGCCGAGGTGATGGGCGTCGCCATGGGAGCCGCGCGCGCCGGCTACGGCACCTTCGAGCCGGAAGGCGAGGTTCTCGCGCTGGAGCGGGACTGGACCATGCCCGGCATCCCCCCCATCGCCGGGCGGCACGGGATGCGCGACTACGGCTCCTACGTGGACGACCTCCGCCAGGGGAGGACGGTGGTCACCGAGGACACGCGGCAGGACCCCCGGACCACCGCCAGGGCCGCCGCACTGGAGGCGATCGCGGTCCGCTCGCTCGTGAACCTGCCGCTCGTGGAGCAGGGGCGCCTGGTCGCCACGTTCTTCGTCGCCGATGCCAGGCCACGGGCATGGACGGAGAAGGAGATCGGCTTCATGCGCGATGCCGCCGAGCGCACCCGCTCGGCGATCGAGCGGCGCCGCGCCGAGAACGACCTGCGCCACCTCGCGGCCTCGCTGGAGCAGCAGGTCGCCCAGCGCACCGCCGAGCGCGACCGGGTCTGGCGCAACTCGCGCGACCTGCTCACGGTGGTCGGGGCCGATGGGATCTTCCGGGCCGTCAACCCGGCCTGGACGGCCATCCTCGGCCACGCGCCCGCCGACGTGGTGGGCCGCAGCTTCCTGGATTTCGTCTGGCCGGAGGACGCGCTGCACACCCAGGGCGGGCTGGAGGAGGCCGCCTCCAGCCGCGACCTGACGAACTTCGAGAACCGCTACCGCCACGTGGACGGCACGCCGCGCTGGATCGCCTGGCACACCTCCGCCGAGGACGACCTCATCTACGCCTATGGCCGCGACGTGACGCCCGAGAAGGAGGCGCAGGCCGCGCTGCGCAAAACCGAGGACGTGCTGCGCCAGAGCCAGAAGATGGAGGCGGTGGGTCAGCTCACGGGCGGCCTGGCGCACGACTTCAACAATCTCCTCACCGGCATCATCGGCAGCCTGGAACTGCTGCAGACCCGCATGGCGCAGGGCCGGATGAAGGATGTGGACCGCTATATCGGCGCGGCCCAGGGCGCCTCCCGACGCGCGGCGGCGCTGACCCACCGGCTGCTGGCCTTCTCGCGCCAGCAGACGCTGGATCCGAGGCCCACGGACGTGAACCGGCTGGTGACGGGCATGGAGGACCTGGTCCGCCGCACCGCCGGCCCCGGCATCCACATCGAGGTGGCGCTCGCCGACGGCCTCTGGCCCACCCTGGTGGACCCGCCGCAGCTCGAGAACGCCTTGCTGAACCTTTGCATCAACGCACGCGACGCCATGCCCGATGGCGGCCGCATCACCATCAAGACAGCGAACAAGTGGATGGACGAGCACGCGGCGGGCGAGCGCGACCTGCCGCCCGGGCAGTATATCGGCCTCTGCGTCACCGACACCGGCACGGGCATGCCGCCCGAGGTGATCGCCCGTGCCTTTGATCCCTTCTTCACCACCAAGCCCCTCGGGCAGGGAACCGGCCTGGGGCTTTCCATGATCTACGGCTTTGTCCGCCAGTCGGGCGGGCAGGTCCACATCTGCTCCGAGGTCGGCCAGGGCACGACCATGTGCCTGTACCTGCCGCGCCATCACGGCGCCGCCGTGGCGGAGGCGCCCCCCGAGTTCACGGATGCGCCGCGCGCGACTGCGGGAGAGACGGTGCTGGTGGTGGACGACGAGCCCACCGTGCGGATGCTGGTGAAGGAGGTGCTGGAGGGGCTGGGCTACACGGCCATCGAGGCGGCCGACGGCATGGCCGGCCTGGCCCTCCTGCGCTCGGCAGCGCGGATCGACCTGCTGGTCACCGATGTCGGCCTGCCCGGCGGCATAAACGGCCGCCAGATGGCCGATGCCGCGCGCGTCACCCGGCCCGGCCTGCGCGTGCTGTTCATCACCGGCTATGCCGAGAATGCCGTGCTCGACGGAAGGCTGGATGCGGGCATGCACGTGCTGACCAAGCCTTTCACCATGGAGGCGCTGGCCAGCCGGATCAGGGCCATCATCGCGGGCGCGAGCGCCTCCGGAACATGAGATAAGCCCTCCATCCGGCAGGTGCGGGTGATCCTTGGTCGCCATGCGGGCTCGCCGCCCGAACCGCCCCGTGCCGCCCTACAAAACCTCACTTCCCCGTGACGAAACCGCTGGTAAACCCGGCTGATGGCGCCGAGCGCAGTGGCCGAGCGGAGCTCCGGGAGGTTGAAGCATGCGGATCGCGATCACGGCGCTGAAGCGGCTTCCGTTCCGCAGCTGGAGCTCGGTCTCGACCGTGCGCGTGCTGGCGGTGGTGGGCATGGGCGTGGCGCTGGGCATGCTGGCGCTCGCCGGCCTCGTGCTGCTCGACGCGCGGGCGGATGCGTGGCGCCAGGCCAAGGAAGCCTCGCTGAACCTGGCCCGCGCGCTTGAGCAGGACATCGCGCGCAACCTGCTGAGTTTTGACCTTTCCTTGCAGGGCACCGCCGGCGCCCTGCATCTGCCCGGGCTCGACCAGGCGACGCCGCAGGTCCGGTACATGGCGCTGTTTGACCGCGCCGCGACGGCCGAATACCTGGGCTCCATCCTGGTGCTCGATCCCGACGGCGCCGTTGTGGCGAGTTCCCGCACGCTCGGCCGCGCTCCGATCAACGTGGCCGACCGCGACTACTTCCGCATCCACCGGGATCAACCGGATGCCGGTCTCTTCATCAGCCGCCCCTACCAGAGCCGCCTGCGCAGCGGGGATCCCAGCATCGCGATCAGCCGCCGCCTCACGGGGGCGGACGGGCGCTTCGAGGGCGTGATCATGGGCGCCCTGCGCCTGGCCTTTTTCCAGGACCTTTTCGGCAAGCTCAACCTCGGCTCGGAAGGCCTGGTCGCCCTGGTGCGCACCGACGGCGTCGTCGTCGCGCGCCTGCCGGGCGGTGAGCGGCAGCCGGAGCGCGACGTCGGCGACACCGACACCTTTCGCCGCATGGCATCCGGCCGCGACGGGCAGTTCGTCGGCCATTCGCCCATCGACGGGGTGGAGCGCCTCTACACCTTCCGCCGCGTGGGCGACTTTCCTCTGCTGCTCACCGTCGGCCTGTCCACCGCCGACATCCACGCCGCCTGGTGGCGCAAGATGGAGCGCCTGGGCTCGATCCTGGTGTTGCTCTGCGGCGCGACCATCGCGCTCTGCCTGCTGTTCCAGCGCGAGATGCTGCGCCGCCTGGCCGCCGAGAGCGCGCTCACCTCCGCCGCCGAGCGCCTCGCGGTCATGGCCGCGACCGATAGCCTGACGGGCCTGGCCAACCGCAGGCAGTTCGATGCGGTGCTGGCGAAGGAATGGCGCCGCGCCATCCGCAACGGCACCTCCTTCTCGCTGCTGCTGGTCGATGCCGACTGCTTCAAGGCGTATAACGACCTCTACGGCCACCAGCAGGGCGACGAGGTGCTGCGCCGGATCGCCGGCTGCATCCGCGCGGCCCTGCTCCGCCCCGCCGATACCGGCGCCCGCTATGGCGGGGAGGAGTTCGCCGTTCTCCTGCCGGATACGGACATGCTGGGCGCCTGGAACATCGCCGAGCGCATCCGCTGTGCCCTCGAGGCCCGGAAGATGCCGCATGACGGCAGCCCATCCGGCTGGGTCACCGCGAGCATCGGGATGGCCACCGCCCAGCCGCAGATCGGCCAGGAACCGGCCGTGCTCGTCGAGGAGGCCGATCGCGCCCTGTACGAGGCCAAGCGCGGTGGACGAAACCGTGTCTGCATCCTGGGTGGCACCGCGCGGAAGGTCGCCTGACGGCCACGGCCTCTCACGCCCGCTGGCGAACGGCCGGGGAGGGCCCGGTTCCCCGCCCGGACATCCACGGGCTCCGCGTCCCGGTGTTGCGCCTCGGGCGCACCGCCAGGGGATCGCCGGCCTGGGATCCGGGACCCGGGATCACAGGCTCATCAGGCTCGCATTGCCTCCGGCGGCCGCGGTGTTGGTGCTGGTCGAGCGCTCGGCGGCCAGCATGTCCAGCGGATAAAGGCCGTCCCGCGCGGTGATCACCGGGCGGATCGGACCATTCATCGCGGCGACCGACCGGATCCGATCCAGGAGATCCTGCGGCGTGCCCTCGAACAGGACGGCATCGAAGCCGTGAAGCCCGCCTTCCGCGGCGATGCGGGCGGCGATGCCGGGGGGAAGCCCGTCCGGGATCGCCGCCGAGGCGGCGAGAAGGGCCCGGTTGCCGGTGGCGAGGCAGGCGGCGAGCTGCAGGATGAGGCCCTCCGGCGTTGTTGCCCGGCACAGGACGGTGCCGCGGGGGTGCAGGGCATAGAGGTTCCGCTCGCCCACGGGGCCGGGCAGTTCCATCTCCAGCCCGGGCCGCGCCGCCGCGCCCTGCCGCGCGCAGCGCTCGGCCAGCCCGCCCATCTCCTGGCGGCGCAGCCAGTCCACAAGGCTTCCCAGTGCCGCAAGCGGCCGGGTGGCGGGCAGGGGTGGCTCGGCCGGGGCGGCCGCGAGCAGGCGGCGCAGGTAGAGCGGCCCGCCCGCCTTGGGGCCGGTGCCGGACAGGCCGTGGCCGCCGAAGGGCTGCACGCCGACCACCGCGCCGATCAGGTTGCGGTTGACGTAGATGTTGCCGGCGCCGGCCGCCGCGGCCAGGCGCCCGATGGTCTCGTCGATGCGGGAATGCACGCCAAAGGTCAGGCCGTAGCCGGTGGCGTTGATGTCGCGCAGCAGCGCCTCCGTTTCGTCGCGGTGGAATCGCAGCACGTGCAGCACGGGGCCGAAGACCTCGCGCTCCAGCTCCCCGATGCGGTTGATCCCGATGATGGCGGGCGCGACGAAGCTGCCGTGGCGGCAGGCCTCGGGCAGGGGCAGGGCGTGCACGGGGCGGCCGGCCGCGCGCATGGCATCGACATGGCCCTGGATGCCGGCCCGCGCCTCCTCCGTGATAACGGGGCCGATGTCGGTGGAGAGCCGGCCGGGATCGCCCAGCGAGAGCTCCGCCAGCGCGCCCTTGAGCATGGCCAGCACGCGCTCCGCCCCGTCCTCCTGAAGGCAGAGCACGCGCAGCGCCGAGCAGCGCTGGCCGGCGCTGTCGAAGGCGGAGGCGAGAACGTCTGCCACCACCTGTTCCGCGAGCGCGGAGCTGTCCACCACCAGCGCATTCTGGCCGCCTGTTTCGGCGATCAGGGGAATGGGCTGGCCCGTGGCACCCAGCCGGTTCGCGAGCTGGCGCTGGATCAGGCGCGCGACATCCGTGGAGCCGGTGAACAGGACGGCCTGCGTGCGGGAATCGGCCACCAGCCGGGCGCCAACCCGGCCGTCGCCGGGCAGGAGCTGGAGGGCGCCGGGCGGCACCCCGGCCTCGCGCATCAGGCCGACGGCAAGGGAGGCGATCAGCGGGACCTCCTCCGCCGGCTTGGCGAGCACGGGGTTCCCCGCGGCGAGCGCGGCCGCCACCTGGCCGGTGAAGATCGCCAGCGGGAAGTTCCAGGGCGAGATGCAGGCCACGGGGCCGAGCGGGCGGTGGCTGGCGGCATCGAAGCCGCGCGCCTGGGCGGCATAGTAGCGGAGGAAGTCCACGGCCTCGCGCACCTCGCCCACCGCGTTGGGAATGGACTTGCCGGCCTCCCGCACGATGGGGCCGAGCAGCGCGTCCATGCGCGCCTCCATCAGGTCGGCGGCGCGCTCCAGCACCGCGGCGCGACTGGCGGGGGGCGTGGCGGCCCAGGCCGGGGCGGCGGCCTCGGCCTGGGCGAGGGCGGCATCCACCGCGGCGTCGCCGGCCTCCACCACATGGCCCACCAGGTCGCGCCGGTCGGCGGGGTTGCGGACCTCGCGCGGCTCGCCCTCCGCGGCGCCGCTCCCCAGCAGCGGCACGGCGCGGAGCGGTGCGGCGCTCCTCCGCAGCGTGGCGGCCAGGGAAGCGAGGCGGCCTTCGTCCGACAGATCCAGCCCGGCCGCGTTCCGCCGCGCCGCGCCGAACAGGGCGCGCGGCTGGGCGATGCCGTCATGCGGCCGGCCGGGAGGCACGAGCCGCGCGGCCTCGGCCACCGGGTCCGCCGCCAGCTCCTCCACCGGCACGGCGGTGTCCTGGATGCGGTTCACGAAGGAGGAGTTGGCGCCGTTCTCCAGCAACCGGCGGACGAGATAGGCCAGCAGCGTCTCATGCGTGCCCACGGGGGCATAGATGCGGCAGGGGCGGTCCAGGCGATCGGGGCCGACCACCTCCTCGTAGAGCGGCTCGCCCATGCCGTGCAGGCACTGGAACTCGTACTGGCCGGGGTGCCAGGCGGCGGGGTCGGCCATGGCGTGGATGGCCGCGACCGTGCGGGCGTTGTGGGTGGCGAATTGCGGAAACACGGCGTCGGGCGCCGCCAGCAGGCGGCGGGCGCAGGCGAGATAGGAGACGTCCGTGTGGACCTTGCGGGTGAAGACCGGGAAGCCTTCCAGCCCGTCCACCTGCGCCCGCTTGATCTCGTTGTCCCAATAGGCGCCCTTGACGAGGCGCAGCATCATCCGCCGGCCCGTGCGGCGGGCGAGATCGATGACGCAGTCGATCACGAAGGGCGCCCGGCGCTGGTAGGCCTGCACCACGAAGCCGACGCCGTTCCAGCCGGCCAGGCGCTCGTCGTGGCAGAGCGCCTCCAGCAGGTCGAGCGACAGCTCCAGCCGCTCTGCCTCCTCCGCGTCGATGTTCAGCCCGATGTCGTAGCGGTGGGCCAGGGCGGCGAGGCCGCCCAGGCGCGGCAGCAGTTCCGCCATCACGCGCGGCCGCTGCGCGCGGCTGTAGCGCGGGTGCAGGGCGGAAAGCTTGACCGAGATGCCCGGGCCTCCCTGGATGCCGCGGCCCGCGGAGGCCCGGCCGATCGCGTGAATGGCGCGCTCGTAGTCGCGGAGGTAGCGGGCGGCATCCGCTGCCGTGGCCGCCGCCTCGCCGAGCATGTCGTAGGAATAGCGGAAGCCCTTCGCCTCCATCGGGCGGCTGTTGGCAAGCGCCTCCTCGATCGTCTGGCCCGTGACGAACTGCTCGCCCATCATGCGCATCGCGAGGTCAACCCCGCGGCGGATGACCGGCTCTCCGGCGCGCCCGATCAGGCGCGTGAGCGCCGAGCCCAGGCCGGCCTCGCTGTTCGTGGAGGAGAGCCGGCCCGTGACCACCAGCCCCCAGGTGGCGGCGTTGACGAACAGCGAGGGCGAATGGCCGAGATGGGCACGCCAGTTGCCGCCGCCGATCTTGTCCCGGATCAGCGCGTCGCGGGTCGCGGTGTCGGGGATGCGCAGCAGGGCCTCGGCCAGGCACATCAGCGCCACGCCCTCCTGCGAGGAAAGGGAGAACTCCTGCACCAGAGCCTCCACCCCGCCGCCGCGCCGCTTGGTGCGAAGCGCGGTGACGAGGCGCCGTGCGAGGGGCCCGGCCGAGGCCTCCTCCGCCGGCGTCGGGGCGGCGGCTTCGATCAGCGGGGGCAGGCATTCCTCCTCCGGGCGGCGATAGGCGGCCGTGACGGAGGCGCGAAGCGCGGACGGGCGCCGGAGGTCCTCCTCGAAGCGGAGGAAGGCACCGGGCAGGGTCGGGGCGGAAAGCGTGTCGGTGCTCATCGTCGCGGCGATCCCGGTCTGGATGCGAGAAGGTTAGGGGTTCCCGCAGGGGATCAACATCGAATACTCACGGGTGCGGCCACACGATCCACCGGGGAAGCGGAGAAAAACCGGGAAAGATGCAGGAGCCGGACCGGCTGGACAGGATGATCCTTTCCGTTCTGCAAAGGGAAGGGCGGATCTCCAACCTCGAACTGGCCGAACGCGTCGGCCTTTCCCCGACCGCCACCAGCGAGCGGATGCGGCGCCTCGTGAGGGAGGGGCTGGTGACCGGCTTCGGGGCGCGCCTGGATCCGCACCGCCTCGGCTTCGGGCTGCTGGTTTTCGTGGAGGTGCTGCTGGACAAGACCACGCCCGATGTCTTCGACCGGTTCGCCGCCGCGGTGAACCGCGCCCCCGAGGTGCTGGAGTGCCACATGGTGGCGGGTGGCTTCGACTACCTGGTGAAGACGCGGGTGCGGGACATGGCGGCGTATCGCGACTTCCTCGGCAAGGTGTTGCTCGGCCTGCCCGGCGTGCGGGAGACGCGCACTTATGCCGTGATGGAGGAGGTAAAGACGGACGGGCCGCTGCCGCTCTAGGTTCTGCGGATACCTGCCGGAGGGGCAGGACGGCGGCGTCGCGGGCGCAGGAGCCTGGAACAGCGGCACCCGGTCCGGTGGCGCTGGCCTTGGGAGTGCCCGTCGAGCGGGTGCTTGCAGGCGAGGGACGGGCTGGGCCGGCGTAACACCCGTGCGGCGTTCCGGCGGACCAGCCCTGCACTCGCGTCCGCCGAGCCCGCTTCCACCCGCCGCATGGTCCGGCCGGTGTTCCGCACCACAGTCCGCGCGTCCTTGCCCAGACACCCGGCACGGCGCATTCGGCGGTCGTGGGTCCCTATGGTGTCCCGAACAGCCGGCTGCCATGGACCCAGCCAGTGGGGCCCGAGGCATCTCCCACTTCGTACCATCCCCCCGGCGCGGTCCCGTAGACGGTGACGCCGGTGCCGGCCCGCAGCACGCCGATGGCGGCCCCCCGGCCATCGGGACTGCTCCGGAGGGTGCCGGGCAGGCGCGACGTCACGGTATCGCCCTGGCGCGCGCTGCCAGGGCCGGGCCTCTCCGCAGGAGGTGAGGGGCCAGTTTCGGGCGCTGAGGGCGTGGCTGGCCGCCCCTGCGGCGTTTCCTGCCGCCGCAGGATCTCGTCGTCGCGGGCAGGGGATGGCGGGTTGACCCCACCGGCCGGTGCACCCCCACCCTCGCGGCAGCGGTTCGCGGCCTCGATCGTCACGCGGGTGGCACCCTCGCCCGTGGTGGCGAGCATCGGCGTGACGGTGCCGCCCTCGTTCACGTCGTCCCAGTAGGTGACCACCGCGACGAAGGGCGTGAAGGAGCCGGGCGCGGGCCCGATCCGCACCTGTCCGCAGACCGCCACAACACGCGGCGTGGCTTGCTGAAAGGCCACGACGGCCCGAAAGGCCACGGGGTCATGCGACACTTCCCGGATCGTGTCCTCGGCTGCCCGCTGGGCCGCTGCACGCCGGTCCGCAGGGCGCTCCGCGGCCTTGCTTTCGCAGCCGCCGAAAAGCAGCAGGCCCGCCAGTAGCCAATGGCGCATTGCTTTCCCCCAACAGTCGGTTCACCCCGGCGCGGCCAGGGCCGCCGCGTATAGGGCCTCGTGGCCGTTCAAGCCACTCTCGCGGCCGTTCAGCCGCCGGGTCACGCGGGGACGCCGCCCCTGCCGGCAGGTTCGCACGCTCTCCCGACCGTCCGGCAGGCAGCCGGCGAGACCCGCCTACCGTGGGATCACTCCGTTCCGCCGGTATGTTTCGAGGCAGGATTCCGTTTCCTGCGCCCTCACCAGCGCCCCATCGATGCTGAGGGAACGCCTCGGCCAGGAATACGCGTCCTCTGCCGCGGCACCCTGCATCCGGCAGCGGTAGCGGGCCTCCTCGGCTGAGGCGGGCCGACGAACGCCGAGCTCTGGCGGCGCCGCGTCCCGTGCGCACCCCGCGAGGAGAAGCACGAGATAGGGGGCGTGTTTCGCGACCCGCCGAAGCCTGGACATGGGTTCGCCTCCCAGATCCTGCCGCTCTGATCCCCTCTGAACTCGGTCATGGGCGGCGAGGGCAGTGACTACAAAACCTCTCATCGTAGGCACCGACTTTCAATGCGGATGCACGCTTATCTGGATGATGGAAACGAGGAGTTCAGAACCGATGATCTCCGACGAGCGCCTGACGACCGTGTATCTGCAGGATGATCGGGCGGACCTGGACACTCATGCCCCCATGAGCCCCGGTGCATCCTTGCTGTTTATCCTGGGTGTCTTCATGGCGCTCTGGGCCTGCATCTACGTGGCGGTGCGTGCCTGGCTGGGATGAGTGCAAGGGCCGGGCGACGATGATCAGAAATCGGCGCTCCGGCCGACAAGGCAGGTGGCGCGCGTTCCGCCGCGCGCATGCGTGTTTCAGACCTGGTCGCTGACAACGGCAACAAGGGCCGGGCTAGCGGGGCGGCCTGGGATCATGGCCGGTGACCAGCCGCCGAGGTGTCGGGCGGTGGATGTGCCGCTCGATGACCGTTCGTCGCTGACAACGAGGCAACGCCGATCAGGCCGCGGAGCGTCCTGATCTCTCCGGTTCTTTGCACCAATCCCGCCCCGGATCCGGGAAACGGGTTCCCAAAGGGGGCCGCGACGGCTCAGGAAGGCCCGGGAGGGAAGAAGAGTGGTGTCCCCGACGGGATTCGAACCCATGGCCCCGGGATTAGGAATCCCGTGCTCTATCCTGCTGAGCTACGGAGACACGCCCTCTTACTCTAGCGCCCCGCCTGCTCTCGGCAAAGTCCCGCGTCCCTCTTGAGCCGCTCCCCGAACAGGCATCCACTCCCCTTCATGCCGCAAGATCCCCGCCTCGACCCCGAGATGTCCGCCTTCACCGAGATGATGGCAGCCCGCGCCGCCGACTTCCCGGCCCCACCGCTGCAGCGCCCTCTGGATGCCGCCCGCGCCGCAAACGACGCCCTGAACATGACCCTCTTCACCGAGGAGCCGAAGGTCGCGGAAAGCACCGAGCGCTGGCTCACCATCCGCGGCCGCCGCCTGCTCTGCCGCCTGCACCGCCCCGCAACCGACAGGCTCCTCCCGGTGCTCGTCTACCTCCATGGCGGCGGCTGGGTCTGGAACAGCATCGACACGCACGACCCCCTCGCGCGCTCCTACGCCGCCGCCAGCGGCTGCGCCGTCCTGCTTCCGGACTACGCCCTGAGCCCCGAGGCCGCCTTTCCCCAGGCGCTGGAGGAGGTCGCGGCCATCACGCGGTGGCTGGCGGGGCAGGGGGGCGAATGGGGCATCGATCCCGCCCGCATCGTGCTGGGCGGCGATTCCGCCGGCGCGAACCTGGCACTCGGCGCCGCCCTTCTGCTGCGCCAATCCGATCCCGGCCTGGCCCTCCGTGGCCTCCTCCTGAACTACGGCGTCTACGACGACCGCATGAACACCGGCAGCTACGGGGAATTCGCCGATGGCTACGGGCTGACGGCCGAGAAGATGCGCTTCTACTGGGACTGCTACGCCCCCGGCCCGGCTGACCGCCTTTCGCCCTTCGCGGCGCCGCTCCGCGCCGACCTCCGGGGCCTGCCGCCCTGCCTGGTGCAGATTGCCGAGCTGGATGTCCTGTCCGACGAAAACCGCGCCATGGCGCGGGCGCTCCGCGCCGCCGGCGTGGCCGTGGAGGAGGAAACCTTCCCGGGCACGGTCCACGGCTTCCTGCGCGCCCGTAGCCACGTCGCCGCCGCCCGCCGCGCCATCGCCGCCGGGTCGGAGTGGCTCGCGCGCACCGCCTGAACCGGAGCCACGGGTTCCTAGTGTTCTTCCACGCCACTCGAATGCGTAGCCTGAGTTGGCGAGGTAGTTCCGGCACTCGGCTGGGGTAAAGGTGTCGAGCAGGCGCCCGATGGTGGTCCGGAGGGCCTCGCGGGTGCGGGCGGCTGCCTTGCGAAATAGCGCCTTCAGCCTAGCGAAGGCTTGCTCGATCGGGTTCAGACCCGGGCTGTAGGGAGGCAGGTAGAGCAGGCTGGTGCCGGTAGCGGACCGGCAGATAAGCAAACCGCTACACGAAGACGTTCATTGCCCTCCGAACGTCTCAATAAATATACATGATCCCATAAATTGGATGATGGAGGAGTGGCGAGATGTGGGAAGTGATATGCGCCATCGAAGCTCTGGTCCTTCTCGCGCTTGCTGCTCTCGTTGTGATTTACTGGGGAGAACTAAGACACGAAACCCAAGCAGCGCAGTCTTCTCGCTCCTGCTTCTCTCCTCTGACGGGTTTGGAAGCACTTCCGAAAGCTGCTAGCCATGCGCCCGTGCGCGTCCGCTGCATGCTTTTGGAGATCGAAGCTCACGTACCCCGCGGGCACTTGGCCAAACCTGCTTCCGTTTCCATTCAACGGAGGCGAGCATTGCCCACACACCGCCTGGAAATCTAAAGCCTTTCCAATCGACTCGAAAGCAGCGCTTGACTTGGGGAGATAGTACCACCCCCTCGACTGGGCTGACGATGCGGAAACCAGCCTCGGTGTTCTAACGGTAGCGTCGCATCAACCCTCCGGGTCTGAGTCAGTCTGAAATGCTCTAACGCCGCCGGAACCGCTCCACCGCGGAAACCAGCGCCGTCCGGACCCCTGGCTCCAGGGCCGAATGCCCGGCATCCGGCACCACCGTCAGCCGCGCCATCGGCCAGGCCTCCGCCAGCTCGAAGGCGGAGGTCGGCGGGCACACCATGTCGTAGCGGCCCTGCACGATCTCGGCGCCCACATGCGCCAGCCGGTGCATCCCCGCCAGCAGGCCCTCGGGCGGCAGGAACAGCTTGTGCGCGAAGTAGTGCGCCTCGATCCGCGCGAGGCCGAGCGCCGAGCGGTCCTGCGCGAAGGAGGCCACCGTTTCCGGGCTCGGCAGCAGCGTGCTGCACAGCCCCTCGTAGTTGCTCCAGGACCGCGCCGCCGCCATGTGGACGGAAGGCTCCGGATCCGTCAGCCGCCTGAGATAAGCCCCCAGAAGGTCGCCCCGCTCCTCCGCCGGCACGTGCTCCGCGAAGGAGGCCCAGGCATCGGGAAATACCCGCTTCAGCCCGTAGAGGAACCAGTCCACCTCGTCGTCGCGGCCCAGGAACACCCCGCGCAGCACGCAGCCCGCCACCCGGTCCGGATGCGCCTGGGCATAGGCCAGCGCCAGGGTCGATCCCCAGGAGCCGCCGAACAGCAGCCACCGGTCGATGCCGAGGAACCGGCGCAGCGTCTCGATGTCCTGCACCAGGTGCGGCGTCGAGTTCTCCCGGAGCTCCCCCAGCGGCCGCGAGCGCCCGGCGCCCCGCTGGTCGAAGATCACCACCCGCCAGTGCTGGGGATCGAAGAAGCGCCGGTGAACCGCCCCGGCCCCGGCTCCGGGCCCCCCGTGCAGGAAGAGAACCGGCTGCCCCCGGGGGTTGCCCACCTGCTCCCAGTACATGACGTGCGAGGGCCCCCCCGCCGTCCCGTGCCCGGAATGGGAAAGCGGCAGGAGCCCCGTCTCATAGGGCGCGATATCGGGGAAAAGGTCGCCACGCGGCATGGCCCCCTCTTTGCCAGGGCGAACGGGGCCAGTGCAACGGGTCGCCCGCCCCGCGGCACGCGTTTTCCCTTGCACGCTGCCCCTTCGCTTGCGCACCCCGCGCGCCTAACTAGGGAGCGATGTCACGCCCCACCCCCGGCCCGTTCCACGCCGCCCGCAACGGCCCGCAGCCCGGGCCCCGCGCCGGCGCCGCGCGCCCGGCCGACATCCGATGCGCCGTTTGCGGCACCAGCAGCCGCCAGACCCGCTTCCGCCCCATGCCGCCTGAAGGCGCGCCGGACCTCGATCTCCGCCCGGGCGAGCCGCTGCGCAG
>Ga0210040_10004747_pt1 | contig 17529 bp, 17 predicted proteins | sample CryGeyCG12114_NA_FD_185462 | JGI IMG/M metagenome (GOLD analysis project Ga0210040, IMG submission 185462) | Groundwater microbial communities from aquifer - Crystal Geyser CG19_WC_8/21/14_NA (SPAdes) (version 2) | ecosystem: Environmental > Aquatic > Deep subsurface > Groundwater | place: USA... | reverse complement strand
GCAGGCTCTCCCGCGATCTTGATTGAATGCCCGACGTATCCCTTCGCCCGGAGCTCAGCCACATGTTTACGCATCACCTCCGGCTCTGCCACAGGAATGGATGACATGATTGGCATTTGGACATCGGTGCGACCTCCGAGAAGGTCGCAAACGGGCATTCCTGCCCATTTACCAAATATATCCCAGCACGCAACGTCGAGAGCTGTCTTGGCGTGCTCGTGACCAACCAGTGCAGCGTCCATGGCGTCGTTGATGCGATCGACTTTTCGTGGGTCCATTCCAAGCAATTTGGGCGCGATTTCAGCAATGCCAGCTCTAACTCCCAAAGCGTGAGACGCGATGTAAGTAGAGCCAAATGGAGTGCTTTCTCCCCATCCCTCAATCCCATTCTGTGTGGTCATACGCACCATGGTGGCATCAAAACTTGTGTATTCTCGACCGCCTGAAAGACGATAAATACCACCTACATAAGGTAGGCCGACTTGAAAAACATCAATTCGTGCAATTTTCAGATCCGACATCCTTCCACGATTAACAGGGACGAGCACTAGACTGACCGTGTCCGGCGTTCGCAGAGATCAGCTGTGGTTCTCAGTGAGCGAGCATTAACATAGGGTATCAAGTCCTTACTTGCAAAGAGCCACCTCCTGAATACCAATCCAGGAATCAAGGCTCTTGCATCCCGGACTGCTTGTTCTCATTTTGTAAACCGAATGCGGCTAGTGCATCCACTACCAGGGTGGGTAAGTCCGCGAGATTCCAGCATCGCAAGTCGTTTTTATCGTCAACTTAGTTGGCCGAAAAGCCGCTTACGAGTCAATAGGTTTCGATACTGTAACTATCCGTTCGTCGACGTCACTAACGACAAGTAGCGACACCATATGGTGCCTGTCTGAAGACACCAATAATCACACTCGAGTAAGTCTGCCCATCCACGTCAGCAGCTTTCGCTCCTTCGTACGCAGCGCATGCGAATGCGACAGGCAAAGACCCTCCTCTGAGTGCGGAAGCGGCGATTCGGTAGACCGACAGTAGCCGGCAAGTCCAACCTGCCATGGTGGTTGGATGTTCAGGATTGGTTGCTACTTTGGTTGGCATTGGTATACAGACGCTTCCAAAAAGTTCCAATGAATGCCACTCAAAAAAAATGGCTACCAGACCACTAAGCTTCAGTAGATAGTTGCGTCTATGGCTGCCATGCGAATGCTGCGTAGATCTCCATATGTCCCACTGCACTCGAGTCCCAACTGGTTGTCGACTGTGGCGAGCACGATGTTTGAGGGCAGCATTTGCCGGTGATGCTAATCCGAGCTCGGAGCTCCTTGGCCTGGCCCTCGAAAGGGAGGGTGGCATGGATGAGGGGCTCGGCTCCCAATACGCTCTCTCTCATGTGATCACAACCGGGTCTCGTATGGAAAGGTCGAGTAGCGTAGAGCTTTGTGACCTTGCTTGGAAGCTTAGAAAGGGACGGTGCTAGGTATGCTGCAGTCTTGCCAGTCTCGCTAGGATTTGAGAAGGCGTCAGTCAGCGAAAGACTATGATGGTATGTAGGTCCTTCTACAGGTCTATGCGACTGCAATCACATCGTATCCTTTGGTGACGGTGGGGATGGTGTAGGCTTGGACGGGTGTCGGTCCGTCATAACCAGATTTCTTGATGTTGGCGGGGATGGTGTAGGCTTGGACTGGTGCTGGTAGGCTTGGACTGGTGCTGGTAGGCTTGGACTGGTGCTGGTACGTCGTAACCAGACTTCTTGTGGACAACATGACAGGAGGGCGGATCTCGCGACGGGCCTTATGCTAAGCGCTCACATACGACGTATTACAGAGACTGACCGCACGCAGTTCGCTGACTGGCTTCAAGGTGAGGAGGAGCACAGCAACAGCGGCTTCATCAAAGATATGAGGCTTTGGAAGTCCCATACTGGTGGCAGGTCCTCTGGCGGACGTGCTGGGTTTTAGCTGAGTGCCGTGGTGGTCCTGCTTTTCGAAGCGTCGCCCCCTTTCGTCGGGACGGGAGGGCGCCTCAACCTTTGCCTCGAGCCAACTGAGCTTTTTGCTGAGTCCCGTGGTGGTCCTGCTTTTCCAAGAGTCACCCTCTTTTGTCGGGACGGGAGGGCGACTTAGCCTTTGTCTCGGGCCAGCTGGGTGTTGTTCAGGTCGCACGATCGCAGTACAATGGATCTTTGTCCACAAAGAACGATATAGTACTATATCAAGCCCAAAGTCGTTACTAGTCGTCAATGTGCATCAGAACAAACACCATCACCGCTGCGTAACAACCATCAATCTTAAGACCGACGGCAAAGCCCACCACAATCACACTCAACATATCAAGAAAGTCGATACCACAGCAACGACATGATTCCCATCCCTCTCGAAGCCGGCATCTGCGGCATCTGTCGGGACTGGCTTCCAGAAGAACTCAATTATGTCTCCTACTCCAGTTACGGGGACCTTGAGAAACCAGGATGCTGTCCACAATTGAGATGCTGCGCTCAGAATGTTCATAGCGCCTGCCTTATCAAGGAGCTCGTCCGCAAATGCCCAGATTGGGGCAAAGGCCACGGCTGTGTCAGCATGGGTTGCCCATTCTGCTCTGAGAAGCTTGACGAAAGTCTAGCCTGCGAGGCAGTCTGCACAGATCTGATGTACAAGATCAGCCTGATGTCTGGAGGTCTTCTTGAGGCATTCAAGGTGGGCGAGATGGAGCGCACACCATGGGCCGAGGTCAAGCAGGACATGGACATTGCTCAAGAAGTATCCGGTAACGAGGAGAGGGCAGCGAGTCCCATCGAAGCCTATTGGCAGCCGTCCAGTGTTGGTCAAGGTCATGTGGCGGAGGATGTCCGAGACGATTCTCAACTCGAGGCTGGGATGTTTGATATCGATTTTCAGCCTGATTGGGAGTACTATGGTAGAATACGTTAGCGGTGTGACGTAGCAAGAATTAGCCAATATTTGATTTCCTTCGAGCAATACTGCTCCTATTCAGCGATCGTTATGCGATCGCGAACAATGACCTGAATTGAGAATTTGCTGTTTGACACGTGATTGTGCGACCTCGGCCTCATACGTCTGTCGGGTGGTGTCGTGCTTCAGCACAGACAAACTCGATCTTTGCTCAAAATCAGCACAACCTGAATATACTCTTCCAAGCAGATGCCGCATTGTAGCACTCAGACTCTTTCCTCCTTCATCTATTATTCAAGAAGGCTATGATCGTATGACGTAGTGTCTTCGTCGACTTGCAGCTCCGCATGCGACACGAAGCGTCGGTGTAAGAATCGAAACTGTTTCGGAACACGTGTCAGCCGCCATCCATGACTGGCGTCCTCATAGATGTTCAAGACGGCTGTTTAGGTCAATGACCGAGACGCTTAGTCTAAAGCCACTAAGGTCTCTGGAGCCGGCCTGTGGTGTGGTGCTCTATGAAATATGGTAGCTCAACGATGACGATGAACGATGTGCGGCAGCACGAGACTTGGTAGCCTAGCGGGCTTTGGCTGCCGAGCTGAAGGTGCTGTTCTGCTGCCGCTGCACTTGGAGAAGGTGCAGACCGACGGTCGCACACGATAGTGGGTATTGCGAAAGAGTCCTTGTCAGAAGTTGAATGGCTCATGGCGATGTTCGCGAAGCGTGGCGGTGGGTGCATTGACTGCGGCGGCGGCCAAGACAGCCTTGAGGTGAGCTGAATTGATGTGTAACGTTGGCTCTGTGCTGGCCCTTCAAGCAAACTTGCTCATGAAAATCGTGTCCTCGACCACCCGGACGAGACGAGCGAGTCGATGATGACCATAGCATGAATCCCTCTACCTGGAACGGTCACCTCTTGCCATTCCAACAGCTGCTGTCCATTGCCTTCTCTTACCATTGGCCTTCCATCTAGTCCCGCCAACCCGAACTCATGCGGCGAGTACCTGTGGAGAACCAATGCTAGTAGGTGGAACGTGGAGTGACATTGATGGAAGAGCGTATGTAGGGAATTGGATGACAGTTTTAGCACCTTCCTCACCTTAGCTTCACTGCAAAACGGCTCGATCAGGTGCAAGTAGCGCAGGCCGTCTTTGCTTATCTTAAAACCGACCTCTTTGACAATTGCGCAGCCGCGTGTGCGCAGACATCATCAGAAGGACATCTCAAAATCTGTGTTGAGCCGTTGTCCAACTCTGAGCCTGCGATCTATCGCATCGACCGAGAAGCATGATCGAAGCAAATAATGTGTGCTACCAGGCATAGCTTTTTTTGCTTGCTGAGTAACAGACTGCGGATTCTGCATGTGCCACATTTTGCGCCAACTCCGGAATTTTCCCAGTCATCCTCCGTTTCGCGACACGTGGTCCAGTAGTGCTGCTTAGGTCGACTATCCCATTATACCGAGCGCAGCTGGTGCTTCTCCAAGGTCACAAGCGTAGACCAACCGACTGGCGTCACATACATACTCGTGCTCTGTGACTGCAGTTTTGACGAAGAGGCTGAGGCGTAGCGCGACTTCTCGACTCATAGAGGGACGGGTCGAAACGGGAGGATAGGAAGAAACCTGTGAGGCATCGGCGTTTTGTGGCTCAAATACCCGTCTACCGCCCGCTTGTAGCAGCTGACCGTATATCGTCTTCGCCCCAAGGTACTGGATGGTGGAAGTCTCTTCATGCGCTTCGGATCGTCGACTCAATTCTGCACCGTCCAGTGTTCAGGCTGGCAGAAGCAGGACAGGCTGGTATCTTGTTCTCCACATTCGTGATCGTTCAAGACCTTGCACGCGTACCTGGGGAAGCGCATTCTCGTCAACGTAGTTCACAATGCACAATCAGATCTGCAAGCCTTAGATAGGTCGTAGCACGCTGAGAACGCCTCACGAGTATTGGCAGTAGATGCTTGTCAGTTCGCCTCACTTCCTCCTTCTCAGCACAATTTTCGGGAGACTAGGCGACGATGCGCTCTATCCATTCTTTAGCTAGATTCAGGTGGCGAAGGTCCGCCTCGGTGATGATTAGAGACCATACCAGTTGGCACTCGAGCTCGTCGAAGGGTATGGAAGAGCTACCTGTGTAGCATCCCAAGCGCGAAGCTTTATGTCTTGCAGGAAGCCTGAAAGGGAGCACCTCGGCAGATTACCGTCGTGCCTGCGCGCAGAGTGTACAGCCGCCCCTTCAGTTGGAGTTTGCGTGCGGATGGACTCTCCTTCTCAAGTAACGGACAGGGAAGAGCTTGTGGAGGACGGGAGGGGCCCGGGGTTCCTCACCTGGCTAGTCTGCGCTAAACAGTATGGGCACGTAGCGAACGACAGGGCATCAAGAAGGCTTGCAGATCACAATGGGGAAGCAGATCGAACACTGCCATCAACGGACTGCCTAAAGATACAAAGCAGTCACAAGCAGAATCACTTCCCCTGTCCCATTAATCTCGAGGGCGACACGCTTTTGCTGGAAGCGAGCAGCAGCGAACAAGATCGACCGGGGTCAGGGATACGTTATTATGGTCAACGTTGAAGCGAATGTGTTGGCTGAATCTCTTCTCACTCGGAGACCAAAGCAGCTGAGGTGACCAGCCAGCGTTCAATTGCTGAGATGGTCGACTAATATAGGCGCGTCGCACGCGTTACTTTCGCGTTGGCGCAGACTGCAAGGCATTGAAGGTAAATTGACACTTACCTTGCGGGGAAACGAAACGTGGCGTACTCCGTACCTGCTATCAAGCCCCCTTTGCATCTCCATGATGGACTCTAGCCGCGTTATCGGCACACCCCTCTATCGAGCCTGACTTACTGGGATGTCTGTCTTGGACCAAAGAGTCCACCACGTCTCTCAGAACATATTGCTTCTGCAGGCTCGAAGCTGTACGGGTACATGTAAGTGATTTGTGGTGGGTTCAGCCGTACTATTTCGTCCAACATCTCGAAACCTCCTCAACTACACGTAGCTCGACATGTGTTCGTCATGGACATACAGCTCGTGCAGCACTATGCTGCTAGCACTACTTCTCATCGCTTTCGCGAGCCCAGCCCATGCCTTTGGCGCTGGCTACGTTGCGCAAGGGTCCAGCCAGCAAGGAACTAACTACCGCCACGGCGACATTCTCATGAACGTTTACTTCCTCAAGCATGTACATTTGACCATTGTCCGGCAAATATACTTCGGAAACTGGCTGCGGGACTTCAGCCAGCTCATCGACCGCAAAGCTATCGAGTTGGTGCCGGAGCCTATTCTCCGAGCTGTCGTGTCAATCTTTGCGCACATCCAATTTGGGTACTCGACAAAGGAGTTTGAAGTCACTCCAGAGAGGCTCGGATGCTACAGGCCAGAGGAGCACATTGACAATCCAAGTGGTTATGAAGGTGACCCAAGTGGTCCGTACAGCCAGTTAAGGCCTCAAGTCCTGCTCGAGGAATTGGCTGTCCACAAAGGAACTGCAATGAAGAACTACGTGGCTAACCAGGACTTCGCCGGCATCAACGACACTAGTCTGGACTACATCGAGAAACAACTGGTAGCAGCAATATCTTGTGGGCGAGCGCGCGACCATGAAGCCTATACACATCTGGGAGGTGCTCTGCATACACTGGAAGACTTCATTGCGCACTCCAATTGGCTTGAACTCTGCATGCAAATGCTCGGATCTCAGATGGCTGAAGGCGTAATAGACCCAGCCGCAATGACGAATGTCTTCGCATTCACCGGTGGCGCAGCAAGAGTTAGGACGAAACGAGGACTGGCCGCTCCTCTGGTCACAGGCACCTTCGGTGCTCTGGATCTGTGAGCAATGTTGCTGCGACGATACGGTACCAGCTAATCTGAACAGGTATCAAACTTTGCTCGGAGAGGTTGGCGACAAGGTTTCTGCATTGACTTTGCCAGGTCTTCAAATGGTAAACTCTTCCCATGGCACTCTTGGATGTGTTTCTCACTCGCACCCAGCGCATGAAGGGACCACAGGATGGTATCTCGACCTTATCGAAAGGCTTGCTGACACTCATGAGTGGTATTGGAGGCAACGATTTCGGAGATCTCATCACGAGTATCAGCAAACCAGCAACACAACAGCCAGCAGACTGGGGCAAGCTGAACGAAGCTCCTCAGATGCTCTGGGAACAGCTCCAGCCAATTTTCCGTGTTCGAGACAAGATCGTACGATGGGTATACGACCATCTGATGGTGGATGCTGTGGCCAATGCAATTGCTAAGATCTCAACAGCGCTCGACAAATTAATCTACATGGCGATCGGTCTAATCTTGAGTCCGGTGTTGAAGGACGTCTCTGACGCTCTGTCGCGGCAAGCTCAGCAGCTACTAATCAAAGATCAGCAAGTTCGATTGCGGAAAGGTGAACAGAGTATCTTCGACGACCATTCTACCGCTACAGATCCAACACATTCCCAGCTATGCAAGGACCACTATGATCACGATTTGAACGAGCTAGCAGGTAAGTAAAATGACATGGACTAGTTTTGTACTGATCGTTTCACAGGTCGTGTAGCAACAGTAATCACTACCTTCACTATCAAGAAGGTCGTCGAGCTCTGGCAGCCAAGCTCATTAATTGAAGTCAGACCAGCACTTAGCGCCATCCTTGATACCCTCCACCATCCATTCAATTACTCGAAAGAGTCCGAGATCCAATCTCTTATGGTCGCCGAAGTCTTGGACTGGTGTACAACCAAAGCGAAAGAAAGCCCTCAGGCCTACAGAGCAATTCTGACACGTCTTGACCGCCGCCACATGGCCGCCAGACTCGGTGAAGGAGCTGAACAAACCGCTCATTCGCATGGTGCAGCCTCCACAGCTGCGCATGCACCGTCAAACAGGGCTGGCGGCATGACAGTACACGATCAAGAACAGACCGCCTACTCGTATGCTGCAGGCTCCACAGCTGCATACGCATCGCCGAACAGGATTGGCGCCACGACAGTACATGATCAACAACAAGCCGCTCACTCGCATATGCCAGCCTACACAGCTGCATACGCATCGCCGAATAGGGTTGGCGGCACGACAGTCCACGATCTGGTCACAATCGGGCCCATAGATGGACCGACCAGCTCTAATGGACAGTCCAGCTCGAGCGAACGGTCCAGCTCGAACGAACGGCCCAGCTCAAACGGGCGGGCCAGCGTCAGCGAAAGAATAAGCAGTAACATCGAAAAGGCCCTCAAATCCGGTGCCATCGAAGGAATGACCATTGCGGACCTTGCTCGCATCAAAAAAGTCATGGAAGCCCCACCTTCGTCAGATGCTCCCAGTCCAATTGACGAATCTCTCACCCTTCTTCCCGGCAAGAATCTACTGGCATGCTTCGATGGCGTCGACATCGGAGAGATCGTCGCCACCCCGGGTATGGGCATTGTTCTGAAAGATTCGATGATCGCGATGAGATTGCGTGACACGAAGATGGTGGAACGGGAACAGCTTGCGGCAAGAGAGAAATTGGGAGCCTTGGAAGATCGACCGGTCAAGGAGATGTTAGCTATGCTTGATTTTGGCGCCAGAACAGTCGAGGAGAAAGAGAAGGAGCAACAGAACAGGCCGACGGAAGAGAGTAAGGCAAGGAGGTTGATAAATAAGTTGAAGATTGAAGATCATGGCAATCGGTTATCCAAGGTGAAGAAGAACGATGATCGCAAGGATTGAAACCAACCACTACGTCGCTGCTGGAGGAGAGACCCTCACAGGCCTTGTTGCTGGTGCTACAATCGTGATCCACCAAGTTTGTCGAACAGGGCCGAAGAATCGAGGCTCACAAAACTATACCTTCACCCTCTGTCACATACTTCCTCACCAACGATTTCAACCCAATTCCAGCTTCCACGCCATTGGTGTTCGTGGTCACGATCGACCATGATATCTCTCAGCCGCTGCCAGTCCCTCTTGCACGGCCTCGATAAGGAGCAGTTCTGTCAGTAGCCTCGTTGTTTCAGTACCCATAAGGTCGAGATCCACCTGCTTCAAAAAGAGTCCGAGGGAGGGAAGCAGGATAAGGGAACTTGACCTGTCTGAATGTGTGGTAGATGTTGCGAATTGTCCGTAGCGAAGCGACAATGTCAATAGAACTCGACTAAGCCTAGTTATAGATGCGGCCTCACTGCTCGTGCTCCGCTTCGCAGGTTGAATGGCTCGAGCGTGACTTCGAACAGGCTTTAGTTGTCGAATAAATAGAAGACCAACCACGTGTTGTCTCTACGTGGAAACAGCACATGCGGCCTCCATTCCATCCTCTTGTCTTTTGAAATTGTGATATTAGCTTCTGCCAACGCATGATTCTTACCGCGTCGAACGCACGTACTGCAACTTGGGGCCGGAGTCTCGCGTGAGCAACGCAAAGTGCAACGATCCAGCCATGGCTGCACAGCTGCTGAGACAATTGGCATCCCCCCTGATATGTCTGCCCGGTGCCTACTCGTGTGTAGTCCTTGTGCCAACTGTACACGCCCAGTCTCTGAGTACATCATATGACCCCAGCAGCGGCTCATGCATTCTTCAGCATCTTACCACCACCCAACCTCCACCAGCCAATACCAAAGGCAGCCCAACAAACTCCAAATATAACCGGTGCCCCCCTCTTCTGCGGCTCTCCATGACTCTCCCGAAACTCCTCATCCACCCACTTCGTCCCGGGGTACAAGATAGCACTCAACTGTGTCGCCCAGTACAGACTCGCCATCAAGGTCGCAGTCAACAGGTTGTCCATCAGCCCTTCTCTTGTCGAGGTGTTGGTTCCACGCCAAGTGTAGTAGAACGTGAGAAGGCCGAGCCCAAGGCCAGTGGACATGGTTTGGCCATTATGGAATTTCGCATGCGGAGTCCACTTGGGGTTGAAGACGTGGGTTTCGTTCCAATCTGCTAGGTAGCCGCCGACAGAGGTTGCAGTGCCGATGAGTGTGAGGATGATGCGCGTAGGAAGCACCGCTGTAGAGAGAGAGGTGTTGGTGGACATTTCGAAGCTGTGAGGTGGCTTTCGGAAATCTGAATCGAGGTATATCGAGAGGAGGATCGTGAGTCAAGTCAGTCGGCTGCAGCTAGAACTTGCCTTTGTATTGCACCGGTGATATGGCTGGTGGTTGAGATACACGTTGCGCATACCCGAGACCACTTGTAGCACGAGACTTTGGCTTGCACATTGGGGAGGAAAGTGAAGCGGCCTTCTTCATTCGGTAGCACGAACTCTACGCAAGCTAGCCAATTAGGCCTCCCTTTTGTGCTTCTTTAACCACAATAGGCTTAGCACGGTGGATGTACCGCGCCAGCGGGATGCTTCAAATGGCTAGGAACGTACTCCTTGCGTTGGATGTGACCACCGAAACTTACTTAAGATAGTACCGGTAATGTCTGCAAGCGTAGCTCCAGTCAGTACTAAAAGAAAAAGCTACACTCATCATGTCTGCCATTATTCTCGTGTCCAGTCGTCGTATGATCAACCACAGTGTAATATCCACGCTGATAGTCGTGGCCACTCGAAACCAACGACGTTAACTGCGTATACGTGTACAGCTTACTAAGAAACCTCCTCTCGCTAATTCAGAACCATGCCTGAGCTCAAAGTGGGCATTGTCGGCGCAGGCATAGCAGGACTGTCCGCAGCGATTGCACTCTCCAGAGCAGGCCATACCGTGGAGATCTACGAGAAGTCTCATTTCAAAAACGAGACTGGAGCAGCCATTATCATTGGATGCAATGGCACCAAGATCCTCCGTGAATGGGGATTTGACTTCGAGAAAGCAGGAGCCATGGACTACAACCAGATGAGGCGTATCCGCGCCGACACCATTGCAATCGATTCCGTGGACCACTTCACTAACATCAAGGAGAAGTATGGAGACAGATGGCTCCTGTTCCATCGTGCCGACCTGCACGCTGGTCTGAGAGCAATAGTCGAAGCGCAACAACCAGCTGTGAACATCCACCTTGGTACATCTGTGGCCGATCTCGACACCGAACAAGGTATACTCAAACTTGCCAGCGGTGAAGAGGTTCAGAAGGACCTTACTATCGTTGCAGATGGGGCACGCAGCGAGCTCATTGAGAGGGTCATTGGTCGGCCCTATCCAGTCAATAAGTCACCAATGTCAATATACCGCTTCTTCCAACCATTCGAAAAGGTCTCGACGCATGCTGCGGCCGGACAATTCTTCGAGAACCAACCTTCCGGATTCACCACATTCTACAAGACGGAAGTAGGCCGACCAGGCTTATTACTCACAGCCTACCCTTGCAGGGGCGGAAAGCTGCTGTACGTTGGGCTGGTGCACCCCACGAAGCCATCTGAGAAAGACCTCGAGGAATGGGACCACCCTGCCAGCTACGAAGACGTGATTTCATCTGCTGAAGGATTCCATCCTGCGGTACAGGCTATCTGCGAGGATGCTACGGATATCAAGGTCTACAGGCAGATGTGGCGCGATCCGGTCGAGACGCTTACGAAGGGGAAAGCCATACTTTGCGGAGACAGTTCGCATTTGATGCTACCTACACATGGTCAAGGGGCATCCATGGCTTTGGAGGACGCCATGGCTATGGAAGTGCTCTTCACGGGCGTAAGATCCCCAGATCAAGCCATTGCACGTACCGACCTGTTCAACAAGTTTCGGTTGCCGCGCGTCAGTGCCGTACAGACGATGTCAAATAAGATGATGGGCCCACCAGATAAGATGATCAGCGAAGTGCGAAGATATTACGACGGCGCAGTACCTGGTCCCAAAGCAAAGACATTTTCAGAAGAGTACAACGACTTCTTCTTCTCATATGATGTAGCAAAGGAAGCGAGGAATCTTGTACATGGCAGATGAGCTCACGTTGTAACCGCAGTGGGATGCTGGCAGCATAGGGTTCACTGAAGATCTGCTCAAGTCCTGTCAACTCAAGGTCATAACGCGATGACAACCACTCAGACAATGAAGATGTGCACAACCTTGCAAGGTTCCCTCTTGCACCAGCAGCGAGAGTGCAAACACGACTGACTGTTTCCAATCTCTTACTTCTTTCTTATGCGGTACTTGCGTCTCAACGCGGACTTGACTAGGCCTCTTGCTTATGCTTCAGACATGCACCAGTTCGTGGAGGACGTGGAAAGTCATCCTCATCGAAGGAGCACGGTGTGGGAGATGCTGCACCCACTGGGTGAAATCGTCTCTTGGACCGATGTGCCTGGACTCGTAGCGTGGGTGCGCTCGAAACAAGGCTGGTGATTGTGCCTTTGACATGCAGTGAAGCACCTAGATAGCAAGACGACTGTTACGTGACTCACGACGAGTGTTACACAGCTCACAACTGCCAATCCCACGAAGGCGATGCTCCAACATTATTGACCCTGCTCTTGCTACAACTTGCCCCGGGTCGCCAGCGCGGTAATCCGTCGGTGTTCAAGAAAACACCACTTGTCGAGCAACAAGAGTTCAAGGAAGACTGGATCGATTTCTGGGGTGCGGTTACTGAAGAGGGACTGGCTGGACGGCTTGGAGGCCTATGTTACCATGGTGAGGCGTTGCGCTGCTGATTGGCCAGGTGTGAGAACGCCGGATGCGAAAGACCTAGACGTTGCTGCCAGCAGGCCCACGCAGGACTGGCCGTTCGCTACACGTGGCAAATAATCTTCCCCTGTGGTTTGTTGTGCTCCTGCGGTGCCGATTTCGACATTTAGAAGGTAGCGGTGCTGAGGAAGGACGCACGAGGGCTCGATGAGCGCGTTTCGCATGATGCCGAGCCATCCACGCGTCACGCTTTAGAGAAATGAGACTAGTGCGACATTTCTGGCCCGTCCAACACTCCAGCATTTTCGGCCCCCAAAAGCCACGAATCCGTCAGCAGCAAGATGGTGAGCGAAGTGGCTAGAATTCATGGTAGATGCGATAGTACAGGAACACAAGCTTAGGAGTCCTTATTGTGCAGAGTACATTCTGGAAGACGACTTATACTCGCTGTCCATCTCATAGCGACGAAGGACATAGTCCCGTGTTGCCCTCTCCCAACCCGAAATTGTTTACCCATCTGAATGTTCGTAGCCCATAAATTCGTGGACCTGCTTGCTAGCACAAGGCTCAGGCTCCCTCTCCTACATGAAGCGGCCGTGGTCGTGCCTCTTGTGCTCCTTCATATGTCTTCTCACCATATCGACAGCTACATCCTCTTGCATGTCCACCGATCGTACCATAGGCCGAGGCAAAGATACAGGAGCTGGAGTCTCCTCAGCCACGCTCCTCCCACCTCTCCGTCTATCTCCTCGTGAGCCTTGCCTCCCCCAAGTCCTTGTGTGACCACCCCATGAGCGACCACCATCTGGCGCTGCCTGTGTGGCAGTGCTTGGGCTTGTGGTGAACGTTTCCTTTGGTCCGGCTTCGCTCGAGTACACAGACGGCACGAATGGCGGCACGCTGGATGGCTTTCCACTTGGTACGGCACTGTCGGATGGCTTGCCCGAAGGTATGACGGTTGGTACACCACTGCCTGTACCCACGGGTGGCTTGCTAGCTGTGGGTACGGCGCTAGATCCGGGTCGACTTGCGCTCGGAGCAGTGCCGTTGTTGCTTGCAGCGCCAGTGTACACCTTCAGACTGTTGATGGTCCAGAAAGCATTCGTGAAAGCCTCTGGGTTGTTCTGCACGTAGTCGTCGCAGGTTGCGGCCTTTTTCGAACATGTTGCATCTGTTGACCAGACTTGTCCTGCCCAATCGCCACAGAAGGTCGTGTCAAACACGATCTGTTGGTCCTTGAACATCGAGTCAATGTCGCATGATGTGCTTTGGAAGGCCGCAAGAGGTGTGCCCCAGCTAGATGGATCCGGTGAGCTATCAATATCGGAAGGTATTCTGTCTCGAGGGAAGAACCAAGTTCTGATTACATCAGAGTGCCACTCAGTAGCATAGACGCCACCCTTGTTGGCATTAAGACCATCACCATAGTTGAACGAGTCCGAAGTGCCGATCGAACAGCCGGCATTGGTGGATTGGCCTGTAGCAGCGACATCGCAGTTGGGGGTCGTGACTGAGCCAGAGAAGATGGCGGCAGCATCTGATGAACCGCTACCGGCTGGAGAGGTGCCGGAGTCGATAGAGCAGCCAGGCCCTGTATGGAGGGTGACGGAATTGCTTGACTGTGTGTTGACTCCTTCGATGATATCGATTTCACCACCCGTCGGCCAGTTAGGCCCCACCGTCCAGAATGCTGGCCAGACACCACAAGTCGAGCCAGGCATGTGTTCGAGGTCGAGAACAATCAAGGCGTGGTTGTATTTAGCCTTTGAGGTAACGCGGACGGACTGTCGCCCTCGGCCAGAAGCGACATTGGTTGAGTCAACGCCCATATAGATTTGATTGTTGTTTGTGTTGATGAGCCCTGCGGATTGGGCTGCCGATTGTGCTACGTAATCAACATAGCCATGAGTCGGATCTTCGTCCTGTAATTCTTGTTAGTACCTTCCATGGAGCACAGTGGGGACCATGCCATACTGTGAAAAAGTCGAACATGCCGAAGAATTTGCTCCCGCTGTAGTCATCTTGAAGTGTATAAGCCGCCAAAGAAGAATTGAAGAACCCAAATAGGGCAGCAAGTGCTGTTAGCTTCGAATATGCCTGCATATTGATAATGGGAGTTTTCCGGAAACTGCAAAAAAGCGATTGAAGGAGTGACTGGGTATGTGAAAGGAATGGAACGCTGCACAGCAGCAATGAAGGCGAACAGAGAGCTTCTCGACGGTGACCTGAACAACAATGGAAGAATGAAGAATTGAACAGAGCGACGGCTCTGGCAGATATTATATCGTCTTCTCCTTGTGTAACGATAAGGTTTGGTCCTCAGGGTAGCAGAAGCGCCGCTGGAGTAGGTGGGTAGCCATGCAGCTGGGTCTGGTGATGCAGGGGTGGAGAGGGTCCCCGTACAAATACCGCCTACCCGAGGGCAGCCCTTTGTCTGTCGGCGCGTTAAGAGGGAAATGTGCAGATGTTCCAGAGATGTGACGGAAGGATCCAATAGGATTCGTATCAATCCCAAGATCTGAAAAGGAGCAACCAGAGACAGGGTTGCTACCATGTCCGAGTCCACGATTCTAAAAAGGCAGTCGCGGAAGCTCAAGGTCCAGACCTAGAGCAGACATGTTCTCCCATTTGACGACATGAGGTCCGTACGTTTCAGCCTTCGACTTGGCTGCTAATGTACCGCCCGTACGGCGTAATGGGCATTGCGCGTGCCTAGGTGCGAAAGGGATCGGTTCGGGCGGCAGGAACATTTCCACCATTGAGCCTTTCCAAGATGCAAACAACGACTGCTTGGCGCGTCGAGATGCAGGAGAAGCCCAGCGTGGTTGTATTGTGGGAAGGAGGCAAGTCACGTCGAGACAGGGGACGCAGAACTGTATCAGATGTGCCAAGGGGCACTCCCGAGATGGTCTAGCGTCGATCTAGTCTCATGGTGTGACAAAGTCAAACAGCCAATCAGCTTACGAATGGGGCCAAATTCGGGTGCTGATGCCGACTAGTTTGACCAAGCATGTTTTGTGTACCTGCGCGGAGAATACAAATACAGACAAGCAGCCGCCCAGGAGCATGCGTCTTGTGCTACACGCGATGACATTATACACCATTGCTGCATGTCGACCTTGAGGTTTGCTGGTATTGATTTTGACCTCGGCACGAGTTGTCAGCTAGCTGTCTATCTGGCAGTATTTCTCGACCGTGAGCTGGAGAGCCGTCGCCTTCATTCATAGACTTTTGACGTTATGATCATCCTCCTCACACACATTAACCGTTCATGAATTCTCCTTCATCCTCCCGCATCTAGCACACGTCCACCACTCAGCCTCCATGAAATTGCCGCAGCCTGCACACTTCCACCCAAGCGGACCACGATTTACTTTCTCTGCTCTTTCTGCGCTAAACCGCTGTATACTGTCATAGGCATTACTTTTAGGTTTGAGTGCATTTGGCGTTTCGCGCTGTCTCCTTGACGATGTACTGCGGAGCTGATCAGACGTAGAGGGCGAGGCGGAGGCAGAGCGATTAACGGCTGCAGATATACTAGACGGTCTCTCGATACCACAAGCGTCGCAAGTGAGGTAGGACATGGTGTTGACCAGCGTACAGATCTCACAGGTCCAGGTGTCAATTTGGGGTTGCGTTTCTGGCTGTAGTATCGGTGTACTCGGGGGTTGTGGTCTCTGGCCCGGCTGTGGTGCTGCAGGCTTTGATATAGGTCTCTGCTGTAGCAGCGTGGGCGTCGGTCTGGCACCTGGCTGCGGTGTGGGTGGATCTGAAGGTTGTCGTTGCGTGAGTGTTGTGGGCGTTGGCGTCTGCTTCTGCTTCTGCTTCCGAATCTCCTCCTCAATCTCTTGCTGTTGCTCGACCAGGGGCTTCACTTTTGGTTCAACATCAGATCTATTCCCTCTGCCTCTTGACCCGGCCGGATTCTCAGCGGACGGGGGAGCATAATACCCTCCAAATTTTTCCCTTTCGTCCTCCTGTATCAGATCGATGTAGGCCTGCATCATGGTAGCCTCGTTCTCATCTTCAGGTCCTGCCTGAGTAGTCGTCACTTGTACACCTTTGGTATTATCATCACGAGCAACTCTATCACCCGCTGCAGTTCCACTGGCACATCCTCTCTCAATGCGTAGCCTTCTTTCTACTGCATCCGCAATGACCCGTCGCGGGTCTTGTCCCCGTACTATTCCCATACCGCCAAGCCTCTGTCCACTACCCTTCGTCCGCTCAGCAGCCAGCCGTCTCTGCTCCGCCGCCTGCCTGGCTAGCCTTGATGCTTCATGAAGCGGTAATCTCCGTCCACCCACTTGCTGACCACGCCCAAGGAAGCCCTCACCTGTATATCCCTTTCGTGCAAGTGCCTGCTGCTCATCGCGAAGTTGGTCCCAAAGAGCATGAAACTGCGCATTGTGGGGACCGATGACATTATGACATAACTCGTGCAACATGGTGTCGAGGACATCTTCGAGTGGCAGAAATTGGTTCGCGTCGCCAGGGTATCGTAATCGTAGCTGGATTTTCTGGCCAGAATTGATATTCAGACCAAGAAGATTCGTCTGATCAGGAAAGAATTCCGCGAGTGTGCCGACTTGCCAGCCGCGTTGGCGCATGATGGGCTTTACCATGCTACCAATCTTGCGAAGGGTGAAGAGGGCTTCTTCGCCACGAGGATGATTGGTGAGATGTTGGTACTGAACGATGAGCGCATCTAGTTCCGTGTTAGGAGGACGCCGTGCCATGCTGATAGATGCGACGATTTGACTTGTGCTAGAATAGATTGTTCCACTAACGGTCGTTGAGGATGGGACCAAATGCTGTCGATGTTGAGTTGCGGCAATACGAAGTCACACGTCAGTCTAGGCCGTAAGTTAACACAACGCTTGCAAGAACATCAGCTCGCTACTACAATGTAGCCAAAACGCCAGACGCCGAAAGTGCTAGAAAGTTGTGTTGCCGTTGTCGCTTACGATTTCACTCGAACTGACAAAACACATCGACGTCTCGCCCTACGGTCATGCACCAATGCATGATTATGCACCTAAAGTGCAATTCTGAAGTAGCTTGACTAAACGG
>Ga0210040_10004746_pt1 | contig 17530 bp, 23 predicted proteins | sample CryGeyCG12114_NA_FD_185462 | JGI IMG/M metagenome (GOLD analysis project Ga0210040, IMG submission 185462) | Groundwater microbial communities from aquifer - Crystal Geyser CG19_WC_8/21/14_NA (SPAdes) (version 2) | ecosystem: Environmental > Aquatic > Deep subsurface > Groundwater | place: USA... | reverse complement strand
CAAAAAATTTGGTCTAGGTTAGGATAAAAAATTTAGTTCTGACTGAATGAAAAAATTCACAAAAATTGGCTAGCAACCAATTTCTTTAATTTCTAGGTAATTTGAAACCTATTGTGTTTTTTCCATTCGGAAACCCCAGATACGGAAAAATAAAATGTCAGAAGTAAGTATAGCAAGAAATAATGATTGTTGTTGAATTTGAATCACAGTGCTCCCATCGATGATGACAATTGCCACGCCATTATATAATTCCTTCCGTCATTCTTTTTCTTTGATACACAGTCCAATAATGGAAAAATTACTTTGGGATCCAAGAGTAGCCCGGCTTCGAGTACTTATCGACGCAAAAGTTATTCCCATGTGATTGCAACTGAAGACAGTAATGATTGGCCCATCAAAGGAGGAGCAGAGGCATTAAAAGGGGAAAATGTCCGCCAAGGGGATGATGGAATTGTGGGCCAACCAACAGCGACTGGTAGTGATGGTAGTCACCCGGTCAGTGGGGAATCTTGCTCAGCTCAAATGATGACATCCCCTTATTGTCCGTCTTTCAAGCAGCTGATGGAGGAAATCAGCAGCGAGGAAGTGAGCCTGGGCACGGATAAAAAGGCCGCATTTCTGTCCACCGTAAGAAATACATGTATTAACCTAATGGTTTGACCATCCAGTTGCCTGCACTACCTGTGCTCTGGTTTTGTACTTTGCAGTTTGTAAGGCTCAATCAGAACGTAACGGCAGTAATGGGAACTAGACAGCTTAATTGGCTTAATTTCCATCGACGATTATCAAGATTCATATTGTGGGCTATTCCATTGATGTAGTCCATTACTTCGTACGATCCTATACTGTATTTGAGTACAAGAGTTAAAAGCCTTTTATTAAGATTTATGTATATTTTTCTTCTGGTTGCTGGTTTTTCACCGGCCACTATCTGTTCCATTGTTCTGTGTGCCCCGTCTTGCTCATTCTGGATGATGGTGACGAATTTCCAAAAATTTGGATGGTCACAGCCGGCCACTATGTGCATTTTGTTGTGCCAGCCTTCTACTATATTCGTGGTCCGTGGTAATTCGTTGATGCAGCGGTGGTAAACGCTCCAAACCGAATGGGCAAATCTGGGGGGCCGATTTTTTGTCCCTACCCATGTTGCAGAGAAGTAATTTAAAAAATCTTCTAAAATAGCTGAAAATATTGGTGAAATAGTAGATTTTAGTTCCACAAAGGCAATCTCTATGTGTTCAGGAGGTAAAAAGGCCAGGGCATAAAATGATTTGATGAGTAAAGCAAACTGAACAGATTCTTCGGCTTTAATTTTCATATCAGTTGAAAGCTGACGCTTGATTGCTTGAGAAAAATGAAAATGGCAGCCTTGGATACTGGCTCCGGGAAAAACCTTCTCAGCTGCAGAAATAGCTGCCATTTCGTAGTCCATCACTACTAGATCCGGTGAAAGGATGTATGGACGGCAGTGCTCTACTACTATATTGAGCAGCTTCTGATAAGCTTTGCTACTTTTGTTGGGAAGCAAAGCATAAACTGCAGGCAAAGTCCATCCGCTGTTGTCATCATATCCGTGTATGGTGTACAGTTGCTCATACATTTGTGGAGCAATGCTGAATGTCCCATCCATGAGAAGCACTTTGCATAATGCTAGTCTCTGCAATTGAATAAAAAATAAGTTAATTTAAATAACGCCATAACTAATAATATAAATAATTAATTCATTAGCATATTAGAATTATTACTTCCAAATTTTGTTGAGTTGCAAATATAATAAATCTGTCACTAATTTGGCCATCATCATGAAGCAGAAATGGAAAACCTCGTAAATCCAATGTATATTGATCTGGAAAAATAATTTCTTCACGAGTTTTCGGAATGATGGTGGGGAATATTTTTCGTTTCAGCCTTCGTATTCTTTGTTTAATTGCATCATCGCTTGGTCCGGCCGGTCTACTTTCTGCACTCATCGCTTGCAGTGGTGTGCTCATCAGTTCGGTAGTGGAAATTGAGGTGGTTATTTTCAATTGTCTAATTTCATGCGAGCACTTAACAACTTCATGCCTGTAATTAATTATAGTATTTATAGTATATTTTTTATTTTCATAATACAATAATCGTGCACACTTACTCAATCGCAGTTAGTTCATGTTCATCGTGGATTCCAGTTGGTTTAAATTCTTCCCCATTTTGGGTCAATCGTGCTTTGCACCCAGAATTAAAAAACCTGCACCTCCAATAATTTTTCTTATGACGCACGTAATACTGGTTTTGGTATTTAAGAAGATCTTTGTTTCTACTCGTAGTTAAAAAAGTAGCCATTGTGAGATTCTTGTTCTCTGTCACTAAACTGAATGAGGCTTAGAACGACAAAGCTATAAAGATATTTCATATTTTCATGCTTTGCATATGCAATACATGTAAATCACAGTTCGGAACAGATAGTTACACAAATGACCAGTTACTCATATTTGAATGTTACTCGGATGACTGTTACATCGTGAATGTTACCCTGATAAACGGGTACCCAGATAAATGTTACTCCGATAATATGTAATCCAGAGCACACCTGAGCCTTTTGGTCTACAGGGAGAGGAGCCGAGAAACTCCACAAGGATTCGTTCGGGCAGATTGGGATTACTGTGCAAGCAAAAGGAGCTATTTCTCAATGAAAGTAGTTCTGCTGAACACCAAGTACTAAACTTGCGATGTGAGTGAGAGCAATAAGCATGCTATGGCCATAGTGCTAGTGCATGCTTATAATCATAACCTCATGCGAATCCAAATAATTTTAATAAGGTAAATAAGGTTAGCAAAATGCATTTCATTACTATATTTGGTCTAGTATGGCCTCTCTATAGTAGAGTATTAAACATGTGTACCCATATATCTGAGAGTGTAACGAATAAAGTTTACGTTTTTATTTAAAAGTTTTTTTTCATGCCCAACAATTTTTGCTTTCATTATTCTCATATCTGATCCAATAAATTTAAACTAACAGCATATTGACTTTGCATCACATCCAATCCAATATATGATGAATGCGGAACTTAACAACTGACACTTTTAGAACATCTTTCAATTGAATACACGGTATATAGTAATGTATACTAGTAGTTGGAGCCATTTGTAGTTGAGAAGATGGAGGGAAACTAATGTTGGAGGCTGGTGAGCCAGTCGAGGCCTTCAACGACGCCGACTCCTCCCGCCAACACACTGGCCAGAGCCACATGCCACGGTCTGCGTCCAAACAAAAACATATTACCATCTAATCCTATATCCATATTGAAATACACATTAGTTTATGGGAAAATATCATTAGATGGGTTCGCACCTATCGGCCAGCAATCCACCCACTGTACCAGGTGTACCAAGATCCATGTAGGTGCAAAACTCATGTCCCCTCATAGCTATACATATGAGAAAAGATGAGCACAGTCATTTGGATATTTGGAATTACTACAGGTGGTAAAAGCATATGGAAAGCGCTAGGGATATTTTTACTACCAGTCGGAACGTCTTGTTTATTTAAATAAAAAAGTACGGGCGCTCCAGCCGGTAGTAACGGTGCGAGCTCTGAGAATTCAGCTTTCACTTCTGGCAGTCTTCCTCTGTCACTGGCATCCACAACAAAAATGATGGCGTCTACAAGAGGCACATGCTCGTGCCACCGTGATCGATGTGACTTGGAGCCCCCCATATCCTATGTTGTGTGTGCAATAATTATACAGAAGAGTTGAGTTCACTTTGTATATATTCTAGACTCTGTAGAAGAGTTAAAATCTAAAAGACAACTGACCAATACACGATAGGATATCTTGTCATGGACAATGGTCTCCTGGATAAACTGGGCAGTGGGACAAGTTTTCACGATTTCTCCCGTTTTAAGTATATACAACAATGCTGTGTCCGCAGTACAATTAATTTAGTTTCATCCAACACTGTTTAGTTGACTAGTGAAATAAAGAATTTAAGAAAATGAGACGATATTTTCTAACCTGTTTTGCCAGCATTGTCTAGGCCTACCAATGCAGCCTTACTACTTGTCTTCTTTCCCATCATTGTTCGGAACATTGATATAATAAGTTTATGGATAATATGCTCCACTAAATGAGGCGAAAAAACTTTATTTTCTCAACAAAATTGAAAATTTATGTTGGCAGAAGACGATTGGAAATAATTGGGTAGCTGTGTTCCTTTGGTTCTGAAAATTCTGAATGATTCTAATGCGAGCAATGAATATCATGTTTGTTGTTTGTTGGGAATGGAAAGCAGTCATGTCCGCATTACCATGGCATAATGAGCTCATTGTGTGGGACTCATTCACTACAGCACTTTTAGCAGTAATAGCAATTGATGTCCAGTCTTGTGTGCTGAGCACAAGCTATTCATAATAATAATATTGATCTTTATTATTTCCGTTAAATGTAGCTCAATCTAATTGTCCGTCCGGTTATGGTTGCATGGCCAATCCATTGTTATAAACATGAGAGAGAATGGGACTGTGAGCAACGGGCCGGGGAGCACTCAACAAGTTTCAGGACTCACCCTAAGCCGCCAACTTTAAAAAACTTTCAACTATATGAGAGAGGAAACCAACAAATCCTTTTTTTTCTGTTCCCAGCTCCTTCCTTCCTGTCTTTTGTATTCTCTCGAGTAGATAAATAAATAAATAAAGTCGTTATGGAATAATTAGATTAAGCATATTCTTGCCATTTTTGTACCTACAAGAAGCAATAAGTTTGTGGCTCTACCAAAAGTGTGTCTTCTTTATTGTGAACATTTTTTTGAGCTCACTTGCCAAATTTCAAAGTGTCAAACTATTGGAATCCAGTTTTTTTGGGGGGGATCCAGAGATGACGGAGGAAGGGGGATGACGAGCTGAGACAAAGGATCTAAAAAGATAGCTTACGTGTTGCCGCCTTTCAAATCTTGCCACCCTGTTCGGGATGCATCATCATGACAATAAGTAAAAGGGACAACTGGAGGATTTGAAAATGTCATCCTCCCATGTGATATGTTATTTATTATTTGTTGGTCTCACAGTGCCTGCTCTGCTGGGGATGAACGCATGATGCGACTTGCCGACTATTTCGTTGTCGTGGGCTACGATGTGAAGGATCCCAGCAAGATCAGTAAGTCCCCACCAGTTGTTATAGATTCGAAAGGTAGAGCCCAAAAAAAGTAAACCAACAATGATATGACTTGTATTTGGTTTGTGCAGAGCGAGGAGTGATATTGCAACGATTTCCAACAAAAGACTGGGACGATGTGCCCTTCATTTCGGAAATAGAATTGGTAAGGGAGAGATGGTATAGTCCGAGCAGAATTGAAACGGAGGGAATGCAATGCTATGGGACATGCATTTGTGTGTATTCGACGTCCGTTTGAGTTTTGAGAATAGAGTAACTCTAAGGGCTCTGGACACTCAACCATATATGTTTGTTGTGTATGCTTTTGTAGTTCTGTCAGCCTGAAGGATGGAATTTGTCCACAGAATGGCTGGAGCCCCAGTTCTTCATGTCTGTGCTCACGGACATGAATGGAAGTCGACATTATTGTGCCTGTCTCAGTTTTCATGAGGCCATTCAACTGGCTCCCACCAAACCCATGGACGAGGTATGTTCACCATTACAACTAGAGCTATGGACTCCAAAAGTGAGTGTTCAGTTTGTTCATTCCAAGGGAACGGTATTGATTCCAGGAAGAGGAGACGGAAGGGACTGGAGATGTGGAGCGCTACTCCCCATCTTGCGCACACGGGCCCGATGAGACTGGGGAACGATTCGCCCCCAAATGTTTGGTCATCATGTCTCGTCTGTATCAAGTGGAAGCATTTCGGGTATTTCCGCCCAGAGCCATGTCATCATGGGCCATTCTAAATCATCTATCTGGTCAGTACATTCATGAGTTCATGTGTGTGTTGGTTTCCAGAACTGCTTGGGCACAATCTACACGGTCTATGCGGAGAAGATGAACGTCCCTTTGGAGACTTTGGTGGGCAATCTTATAGGGAACATCCAAGTGCCCCCCAGTGGTGGACCCCAGATCCGCTTCAGCCTGGGCGCAGGGGACAGACAAGCGCTCCAGCCACCCCTGAATGCATCCATCCCGGTGACCAATGGGACCGTGGGCAGTTTCTTTGGACAACTGGGCATCCGCAATGGACTCACTCTGTTCTGCGCCCTGATGACCGAACACAAGATCTTATTTCACTCGAAGAGTCTGAGTCGACTGACGGACGCTTGCCATGGACTCACGTCCCTCATGTTCCCTTTCAAGTACTCCCATGTCTATGTGCCTCTGCTCCCTTCGTCCATCACAGAAGTGGCCAGTTCGCCCACTCCTTTCGTCATCGGGGTCCACTCATCGGCCAGGCACGATTGTTGTGATATGGTCAGTTCTTTGTGTGTCCAAAAAATGCGCAATCTTTGCTGTAGTCACGGATAGGTGGTTCCAAATGCAAATTGAAATGTGTGGAACTTGGAAAACGTTTTTACGATGCTCACGATAGGTAGATCGGTTCGCCCAGTTTGGAAACTCACTCTTGATTTTGGGCTTGCATTCGAAAATTCACATTTTTTCTACCATTTTGAATCTGAAGAACTGTAATCAAAACCTTCTGTGGAATAGTAAATGTACCGTTGGGATTTTTTAGCGGTTTTTGAATATCTAAACAATGCGAGTCGAACGTAATGCTCAATTTTGTTAGCTCTTTTCAAGTATAGGTAGATATTTTAATTTGAAGTGTAAAATTTTGAAACATTTTTGGGATGTCAAACATAGGAAAAGTAAGAATTTGTGTTCATAGAACTGTAAGAGACACTTTTGTTTTCGGTATGGTTCCAGATGGACGTGATAGTGGCCGACTTGGACGAAGGTTGGGTGCGAGTGCCGGACGGGGTGTCCATCCCCACACTGCCACCTCTGCTCTGGACCCAGATGAAGGAGTTGCTGTCCAACGTGCTCCAACCGGAACTCAACTTTTACGACTACGCGTTCCCCCCACTGGTGGTCAAGACGAGCAGTCCTTTCCAACTGGACAAGGAGATCCGGGCCATCTTCCTCCGCATGTTTGCTCATCTCCTCCAGGGCTACCGCTCCTGTCTCGTCATCATTCGCATCCATCCCAAACCGGTCATCACTTTTGACAATGTCAGTCTAACTATACAACTTAACGAACAAATCTTTGTGTACAACTTGTCAACCAGTAGGGACAGCTAACTCAATACACAGGAGGATAAAGAGTCCTTTCGCATTCAAAAGTAGTGACAATTGGAGCCCTTAGATTTTCTTGCATTGAAAATTTAATTTGAACTTGCAATGGCCCATTGAAATCACATTGACATTGCCGAAAAATAGTAGTTGAAACTGCCGTTTTGTAGCGCTTGAAATTCTGCATCGAATGGACATTTCAGTTTTTGAAAACAATTTGAGTCAACTCTGTAAGGCGAGAAAATTGAATTCATACATTAGGGGAATGTCTTTTAGTTTCAAAATGATTTTTCCCACCAGGGGAAGTTTCGGGGTTTTAAAATGGATGATTTTTTTCCGTACCATCCGTATGCGGCGAAAGTTAAAACAGCGAAAAAATAACACGGTAAGGTTGGGTTGGTTACATTAGGGTAGGTTTAGGTTAGGTTTTTTGTGTCGCTGTTTTGAGATTCGCTGCATGTTTTCTGATTCTCTGTTTATTTGAAGAGGGATTTTTTTCTTGTTAGTTTTTAAATGAACTCCGTCATTTTCGAAGCTTAGGTGAAAAGTTTCAGTTTGAAGATAGATAGGACAAAGTCATAAAATCTCATTTGAAAACTTGTAGTCATTCCCCTATCTTCCCAATGTATTGAATTTTTAATTTCCGCCTTCACAGAGTAAATTTGATTTCTTGAAAAAAATAAAGTAGATGTTGAATGCAGAATTTCAAGCGCTACAAAGCAGTGGCTTCAATTCTTATCTTTTTGGGAACTAAAATTCCGATATTCTCTTCTTCACATAAGCTCTTTAATTAGAATCCAAAAATCATAGCTCACAACGTTCAGATTTTCAGATTTTATGCTCTATTTTTGGCTGCAAACGAACTCGACCAGTTCATTGTCACAATCACAGAGACTTTTAGATTGAAAATTTGAGTTTAAAACCAAATCATTGAGAATTTCCAGTGTTTTTTTCAAGTCCTTCCTATCCCTAGTTTTTGTGGTTGAGGAGTTTATTATTTATGCAAAAACAATAAAAAATAGACGAAGGTGCAAAATATAAGTTTGGGATTCTCAAGTGCTGGATATAGTGTGAACATAAAATTCTGAATCCTTAGGAAATGTTGTTTAATATAAATGTCTCCATGAAAACTAAAAGATAACCATGTTCACATCACAATGAGCACTTGATATGGTAGGCCCGATTTCTGGGGACTCGAGGACTGGTGGGCTGTGAGTTTGTGAGCCGACTGCTGGACTCGATGTTTTTCAGTGAGTTCATTGGAGAGCGCGGACCTCCGTGGCGGCCCACAGACATTTGGGATCATCTGTACGCCACGCTCCAGACCCAGTTGGCGCTGGAGCTGGAAGAGCCCTCCAGAATAGTTCCTCATCTTCAGGTAAGAGTTGCCATTCCCAATTGTCCATGTCAAAACCAAGGGCTCTGCATATGTATGTTTCCCAAAGGATTGACTCACTCACTAGGAAACCCATTTTTGGTATTCTATAGGAATTGGCTCAACAGTTGGCACAGAATGAGAGTCCCAACTGCCAACCGTACGTGCCCAAGCTGCTCAAGCCCAGTGGTGGGAATAGTAGTAGTTGTGATCGGGCCACTAATGGCAATGCCAACTGGAACCATCACCAGTCCAGGGGACCAAATAGTGTCAACAATGGGACCAACAACAATACTTCTAGTCTAGGGGGCAGTCCCAAGGGTCGTTCTCATTTCCCGCCCCTCAAGTCTCATCTTGTGGAGCAGATCATTGAGGAAGGTGTTGCCAAAGAACCTGCCTTCAGGTGAGATCTCACAGTAGTAATAGGATAGTCCCTTGAGTGCCTCTACTTCCTGAATATATTGAGTTCAAGGGGTTGTTATCATGTAATGTACTTGCAGATACAATGTGGGGATGAGACAAAAAGAGCAATCGAAAATAGTTCCTATGGGTCCAAAAGTGATTGAGCTGCTGGACTCGAAACAAGTTCAACATGTAGAGATCTCTGCTCGGCGACTTGAAGTGCTCCGAAACTGTATAAACTGTATTTTTGAGAACAAGATGACAGATGCGCGTCGAAGTATTCATGCGGTCACGCGGGCACTCAAGAGCAAGGCTTCCAAACTGGCCCTTTGTGCCGAGCTGGGCAAGCATGTGTGTGGGAATAAGGCTATCCTGGAGTCCCCTCAGTTTGACATGGTTGTCAAGCTCATGCATTGTGCTCTCCAGGTAAGAGTCTTTGAAATCAATAACATTTCTCTGAAACCAACTAACTGCACACTTTTTTATTCATAGGAGAATACTCCAATGGATGAACATGGGGTGGCTGCAGCCCTTTTACCACTGGCTACTTCATTTTGCCGAAAATTGTGTCCCGGTGTCATACAATTTGCCTATACATGTATTCAGGTAAGAAGCTGGCAAGAAACGTGAGTTCTCAAGGGATTTAAAGACTCAAAATGGTTTGTTCTTATTAAATGTCATAGGAGCACTTGGTGTGGAAGAACCAGCAGTTTTGGGAATCCACATTTAACTCGGATGTGGAGAAAGATATAAAATCTCTGTACTACACTGCCAAGTCCCCGGTGGATGGAGTAGGCCGCCCATTGTCCAATCATGGGCCACTTCATCATGTTGGAAATGTGGGTAGCAAAAGTCCTGGGGTGAGTTACTCGAGGGCTTCCAGAAGGGGTAGTCATCATAGTTGACCATAGTTCAAGTGCCCTTTCATTTTTACAGGCTCAGAATGGAGAGGATGGACGAGAACTGACCGCTTTGGAAATCGCCGCGGAACAATTGAGAGCTCCTGTCCTTTCAAAAGGTATTGTACACTTTGAGATTTGTACCCTATTTAATGAAGTTTGTTGTTGGTTTTTGACCAAGGAAATTGGTTTTCGGGTTTAATAGTGCTCGTTCACGAAAAATGTGAATTGACGACTAGGAATGATAGTGTGTATTTAAAAAATCGGTTTTAGATTAGAAACATGCAAGTAGAAATATAGTTTTTTGGTTGTATGGATCAGTTTGTTATAAGAATAGTGGTTTCTGGGAAGAAATGTCGTTTTGTGACCAAAAATATTGGTTTCTGACTAAAAAAGTTAGTGTTTTAACTTGAAATTTTGGTGTTTGATAGAAATATTGATTTTTGATGAGAAACAACGGTTTATGGCTAGAAATATCGATTTGCGACTAGAAACATGAGTTTTTTATAGAAATGTGCGTTTCTGACTATAAATATCAAATAGAAATATCGGTTTTTGACTTGAAATATCAGTTTCTTACTACATCTATTGGTTTTTGACTACAAGTATTGGTTTTTGACCCACTGTATTCATTTTTGACTACAACTAGCGGTTTTTGACTACAGATATCGGTTTTTGACTACAGATATCGGTTTTTGACTACAGATATCGGTTTTTGACTACAACTATCGGTTTTTGTCTACAAATATCGGTTTTTGACTATAACTATCGATGTTTGACTACAACTATCGGTTTGGACTACAATTTTTGGGTTTTGGCTACAAATATCGGTTTTTAACTCCAAATGTTGGTTTTTGACTACAACTATTAGTTTTCGACGAGAAATATGAGTTTAATGCCTGAATTATACCGTTTTCGACAAATGAGTTTTATACCTGAACTATACTGTTTTCGACAAATGAGTTTAATGCCTGAATTATACCGTTTTCGACTGAAAATATGAGTTTTATGCCTAAATTATACCGTTTTCGACTGAAAATAGCAGTATTTGATCCGAAATACCGTCTATAACGCTGATTTGATACAAATAGCGAGTTACTCGTATACTATCGGTTATAATGCTGTTTTCTATTCATACTGTGAATATCAGTTTTGGACAACCAGTGTTGGTTTTTAAACCACCAGTATCAGTTTTTATGCCATCATACCATTGATGCTGTAAACATTGGTTTTCCAGCAAATATCCGATATTATGTTGTACTTTACTGCAAATTATCGTTTTTGATTATTGCAAATATCTGTAATTGACTATAATCTTCAGGTTTAGCTCCAAAAATCAAATTTTTGAGCAGAAATATTGAATTTTGAATAGCAATATCAAAGTTTTTTGCCGCATTCACAATTGAAATATTTATGCATTTTGCTACAATTGTCTTTTTTTGGTAGCACAATCAATCAGCCAATCTCAAATGCTCTATAGTTATGGTGTAAGGGAACCTTTAAAACGTGGTTGACTTTTGCAGAGAAATTGGAAGAATATGTGAACAGTGAGGAGTCCACAGTGTACAGTCAGGCGATCCATTATGCGAACCGAATGGTCTACTTGCTGGTCCCAATGGACACTCCCACCAGTCCGCATGGTCACTTGAATCACATGGATGAGGAACGGGCCAGCAACATTACCAGGTACCTACCAAAACAGACTTGACATTCACAAATGCCCTTAGGAAGACCACAATCTAATAAAATATCATTGTCTGAACAGCATGGCCGAAAGTGCGAGCGTCGGAGGAGAGTCAGGGTTCGAAGACCAAGACTCTGTGCTCGAGTCCAGAGCCAATATTGTCAAGAATGTTTGCCGATTTGTGGACAAAGTGAGTGGACCTTGAAAAATGTCCATCTTTTCAATCGGAGTGAGCTCACATAGTTTTTTTTTGTGCACAGGTTTGCACAGAAGGGGGTGTGACCGAGGAACACATTCGAGCTCTCCACTCCATGATCCCTGAAGTGGTGGACATGCACGTGGAGACTTTGGAGGCCGTAAGAAAAGAGTCAAAACGGCTACCTCCTGTACAAAAGGTACACTAGAGGCCATCCATCCGTCCATTATTGGCTCATAACTAACTAACATATACTAGCTGCTACAAACATGTGCGTTACTTTTGCAGCCCAAAATCCCAACACCAGCCTTGCTGCCAGGTGAAGAGATGGTCATGGAGAATCTTCGAGTTTTCCTTTTGCCTGACGGTCGGGAACATGGGACGGCCTTATTGCCCGCTGAAGGGGCCATCTTCCTCACCAACTATAGACTTGTTTTCAAGGGTGCTCCCTGTGATCCCTTTGGTATGAAAAAATGAACCTCTCACCACCTAGTAGTATATATTATGAGTGCTCTTGGTATATTGAGTGTCTTGTGTGCAGCTTGTGAACACAATGTGATCCGGTCATTCCCTATTGGTTCGCTCACCAAAGAGAAACGAATCTCGGTTCAGTATTTGGCCCATTTGGACCAGTTGTTACAAGAAGGGCTTCAAATCCGATCTTCCACTTTTCAGGTGACCCTTTGTGCATAGGCACAAGTGCATTCCCCCGCCTTGGGAGGGATTGCAAATCAATAATACTGTGTTTTTCCCACTAGATGCTCAAACTGGCCTTCGACGAAGAGGTGACCAATGAGCACATTGACCTGTTTCGCAAGACACTCCATCGACTTCGACATCCGAATGACATTTTCGGATATTTTGCTCTCTCTGGTCAAGTGGTCTGTGCTCCAGCTCCACTGGCTACGATCAAGGATAAAAATACTACGCTTAAGTAAGTTTGCCATTCCACTCGGATACCAAAGTTTGATTCGGGGTCATGGACTATCATGATTGGGTCACACGAAAATTCACTTTCTAAAGTCCCCTGTACTCGACTTCCAGGCTTTTTTCTGAGTTTTGAAACTATCCATCTTGCATTTTGTGTAGGAATTTTGCCAAGAAGACAATAATGATGACAGCGAAGAAGGCAGGATTGAAACCGAAGCCTTCAAAGCGCCAAAAATACGTGCTTCGGAGTTGGGCTCATGGGAACAACGGAGGCACTTTGCCAGCCAACACAAAATACTCTCTCCCTTTGGCCCCTTTCAAGTCCGGACCCCCTTCTCATCATGATGGGGATGATATTTCTCGTAAGGGCTCCTCCTTTTGTAATCAATGTTCTACGTACTGTCTCTCCATGTACATTTCTTGTTCTGTTTCCGTTGAGTTTTTGGAATTTTTTCTTCAAGTTATTACTATGGTTAACTGCCATAATATTGGCTTCTCTTCCTGAGTTGTAAAACTAATTTTGTGTGTCTCTCTGTGTCTGTTAATGTGCTAAAGTTGGCTCCTTGTCCCAAGAACGTAAGTTTTCTTCTCTCCACCTAACTAACTAACTAACTAGATTTACTGCATGGTAGTGTAAATAGTTGAACGTATAGTGGACCGGGCTTTTAGTTAGTAGTGAGTAGTGGGCTTATTAGAATGTCATAGCATTTGACTTGCATGATGAGGATGGATGCATGATGGTGCTCATAGACATGCTCTCATTGGATTGCATTTGGTTTTGCAGTGTCAGACGAAGACTCTAGTGTGAGTGTGACTAGTCCGCCCAGTGACTCGAAAACACTGGAGCGTGTCATGGAGCGAAGTTACTACAAGGACTGGAAGCGCCTGGGATTCGGGATCCATGGGAAGACGGCCAATTCCTCTGGAGGGTCCTCCTCCATTCTGAACAAGGTGGAGAGTTTCCGCATCTCCTTTGTGAACACGGGCTACTCGGTTTGTCGCACCTACCCAGCGCTCCTGGTTGTGCCCACTCTGGTGAGTGACGAGAGTGTGAAGAAAGTGAGTCGCTGCTACCGCGGGGGTCGACTGCCGGTCATCACCTGGCGTCATGCCCACACCCGTGCCTTTCTAGTCCGAGCCGCCTCCTTCAGCTCGAAACGGCTCATGGCTTTTCTCAAGACGGCCAACCACTCCAGTTCGGGTACTGCTCACCACCACCACCACCACCTCTACATATGTATATCCCCGAGTGTATGTGCGACAGGTAACTAACCACAGACGTGTTGTTCGTCTTTCCAGGAGGAGGGACCATGCGAGAAGCGACTGCTCACGTGGAGCAGGAGATGTTCCTGCGCGCTCTGGTGAATGCCACTCCTTTGGCGGTGCTCAAGCAAGGGTCTGCCTGGGGGATGAGTGAGAGCACTCTGAGTGTGGACTCCCTGTGCACTTCGTCCACTTCTTCCCATCTGCTGGATCTCTCCTCGGGGACCACTGCCGGGGGAGTGGCTGGAGGCAGTGGCCGTGAGTTAGCCAACGAGATCACTCCTGAGGCTGGTCGCAAAGCCAGTGCTTTCATGAAGGCCATGAGTACCCTCAGGTATGCTGCTGCAGGGTAAGTCAGTCAGTGAGCAACCAAACTAACCCCACATCCGAAAAGAAAGCTTTTCTCATTTCCTTCTCCCCATTTGACGGCTCCAGTCAGCCATAGTCAATAGTCAGTGCCAATATGAGCGGCATAACTTCAGATTCACATTCCAAAGCACTGGAATTTTCCATTTTCCATTTTTTGGGATTTTTTGAAATATAAAGCACGAAAAATCAAAGTTAGTTAGTTTTACGGCAATAGTTATAGTTAGCTCGTTAGCTGGCATGCGAAATGGAATGAAAGACGAGTACATATTTTTGGTGATTGTGTTGACTTTGTGCACGTTTATTTGCTCACTGACCGAATTGTGAGAGAGTTGAAAAAGTACATTTTTGTCCTCTTTGTTTGTGCATGCAGAACGAGTGGAGGGAAAGGGATGAAGGCTTATGGGAACTGGACGGGCACGCGGGCTCGAAAATCTCACCACCATCACCATTCCTCAGGATTGCCTCCTTATAAGGGACCCACTGGGGGACAGTTGGGCTCGGAAGGGGAGCTGGGAGGCTCTGGCGACTCTGGCGTGTCTCACAATCAACTATCCTCCAAGGCTGCCCTCTATGTCTTCGGGGAAAAGTCACAGATCAAGGTGAGTCCTCTTGTCCGAGAGCCACAATCAAACCTTATCGCTACAGAATGGAATGTCCAAAATGGAAATCTTAAGCGAAATTCTCAAGTTGCTGACTGAGTCTTCGGTCTCGACTCTCGACTATCATTCTACCCATGTAACTTTGTGTAGCTAACCTTCTTCTTTGGACTTAGGGCATGAAAACAGATTGGAATTCCAAAATCGAATATATCCCTGTGGACTACTCCGAATTTCGAGCCACTCGGGGTTCGTTCAAGAAACTGATGCGTGCCTGCCTGCCAGCCAATCCAGCGGTGAATACCAATTCCGGCGGAGGCGATCCCGAGAACACATTCCTCCGGGGTGTCGAAAGTTCCGAATGGTTGTCTCAACTCTCAGCCCTCATGCGTCTCTCTGGGGCTATCATCGATCTCATCGATGTCCAAGGCAGCTCCGTCCTGTTGTGTCTGGAGGAGGGCTCCGACGTGGTCACTCAGGTCAGCTCTATAGCCCAACTGTGCATGGACCCTTACTACCGGACCCTGGAAGGCTTTCAAACACTCATCGAGAAGGAATGGCTCGCTTTCGGCCACCGATTCGCCCACCGGAACAATGCCACTGGGGCGGAAGGGCCATCGTCCAATCCTGGCTTTGCACCCATCTTCCTCCAGTTTTTGGACATTGTGCATCAGATGCAGAAGCAGTTCCCTCTGTCCTTTGAGTTTAATGGGACGTACTTGAAGTTCCTTGCCTACCACTCGGTGTCCTCCCGATTTCGCACTTTTTTGGCCGACAATGAGCTGGAGCGGGTGGAATATGGGTTCATGGCTGTGGAGGACAAGCGGGGCTCTTTGCCCAGACACTACAAGGGCGTCGACAATGGGGACGAGGATGACAATATCTACTTGTGCATGTCTGCGGGTATGTCCATTGTCCAACTCTATGTTTATAGTTGAACGTCCAGTGGCAATGGTTGTCACTACATTTTGGATTCCGAATTTCGTAGGTCGTCAAGTTGGGTCCAACAGTCACACAACACACTTGGGCCAATCTATTTTTGAGTACATTGAGAAACATCATGCCAAGTCTCCCGTGTTCTTCAACTTTGCCTACGAGAAGGGCTCCCCAGCTTCCAAGGTAAGTTCCAACCAAAGCCTTTTTTTTTCTCTTTTCTTACTTTGTCAATTGTAAAGATGTTGGCGAATGTGGATTGGGATTGTGCAGGTGCTCCGACCCATCAGCAACTTGGCCAACCTTGAGATCTGGGACTACTACGTGAACGAGAACTTGAGTTGTGGGGCGGCCTACGACTTTGAAGTGGCCCATGGGGATGTTCATGGAGGGGAGGAACCTTCGCAGGGCTCTCAGAAGAATCCCAGGAAATCCGTCCTCATGGGGTAAGATTGGTCAACACTTTTGAAACTTGTGAGCAACGCGCGGGTGTGAAAATGTTGGTCTTCTTGTGTAGATACGACATTGTTGAGAACGAGATCCCGGATGGATTCCGCCTGGAACTGAACAAGATGCACCAGTGGGAGGCGGACGAAGGGAGACTCCCTCAGAAATGGAAACAGATCTGGGACAAAGTGGAAGGGGCTCTGGATGACACTATCAAAGGGCACAGGTCTCCTCCTCTGTCTCCCAATGATCAGGTCAGTCTCTGTTGGGCACCGAAATCGGTAGTGCATTCTTCACTGGGGATTTGATGATAGTGAGTATTTTTGTGTGAATGTATTGTGTGCATTGCATACAGATGATGAGCCCAGAGGAGAGCAACGTGTCCACAGAGATGGTCCGAGCCTTGGGCCGATCCCTACACAAACGGAGCACAGTGGACATCCTGGTCCGAGGCAAGTTGGTTCGCTCCACGGACATCTCGGCCATCTACAATCATTCTCATCGATTTGAGCGACACACGTTCACGACGCTCACCAGTTGTGACAACTGCTCTGCGATCCTCCTGGGAAAGACGGGCCTCAAATGTGTCGACTGTGGGGTCAAGTGCCATGACAAGTGCTCCGACTCGGTACCCAAATGTGGACCCAAATATCACCACCATCATCATCATCATCATTCGAAAGTGAACTCCTCAGGGGGACCACTGCTCCCTTCGGCCACATCACCCCATGTGTCCACTCAGGGGGGCGAGTCCTCTCCTGTCTCTTCCAGTGAGCCCTTCATGTCAAGAACTCTTCCCTATGTCATAGGTCTTATGCTAATGGTTGTGTTTGTTTAGACGCACCGTCCACGAAAGGGTCCCATCAGAACTACTATGACCAGTTCCAGTCGACCACCATTAGTGAGACAAGGACCCATGAGGGCTACCTGTACAAACGGGGGGCCCTGCTCAAGGGATGGAAACAACGTTGGTTCGTCCTCGACTCGATCAAACATCAACTGCGCTACTATGATGCTGTGGAGGACTCCCATTCCAAGGGATTCATTGGTAAGGGCTCTCCCCTCCCGTCTGCTTGTCCTTTCAAAGGAATCCAATAATAAGTAGCTAACTAAGCAAGTGCCTTGTTCTTTGTTGGGTAGATCTGTCGGAAGTGGAGAGTGTGACTCAAGCCCCTCCACCCCCAGGTGCGGCGCCCAATAAAAAGACGGATGAGAAATCAT
>Ga0210040_10004745_pt1 | contig 17534 bp, 9 predicted proteins | sample CryGeyCG12114_NA_FD_185462 | JGI IMG/M metagenome (GOLD analysis project Ga0210040, IMG submission 185462) | Groundwater microbial communities from aquifer - Crystal Geyser CG19_WC_8/21/14_NA (SPAdes) (version 2) | ecosystem: Environmental > Aquatic > Deep subsurface > Groundwater | place: USA... | reverse complement strand
ATGTAAAGCATGCAATGTAATTTACTGAAAGAAAAATTTTCCCACACAATCGGTGGGAAGTGCAATTTGATGAATCTTAACGCCATTTTTCCAGAGACAACTAATACGCCACTTTTCTTAACTTAACATTACTTACTTACTTGCTACATCTACACTTTCTTCGTATCGGAAAGCCATCCCTCATTCTCAATGGACCACTCGTCAAACTCTGCAAGAAAAGAAACTTCTCACTGAATTGATTGAACGGCTCAGTGGATCCTTCCAGCTCCTTTTATCCATTCCCTTAGTGCTCATATCAAAACTAACAAAAATATACATCCGTTCCCTATCATTTCCATTGGGCTTTCGTAAACGCAAATCGAACATACACACTACTGTCATTTCATATGGATCAGTAAGCAAACTTTTGTCTACTTCACTAGGTGCAATATCCATCCTTTCATAACAAACTTGTTATTCCCCGTGTAAACTAAACTAGTGAACCATTACTGCTCTGATTTCTACGCAATTCGCAACTCTTTTTTCCAGCCTGTGCCTCACATGGGATAACTAACCGCTCCTACTAACTAACTGCCTAACTAACTAAATATATGACAACCTCTGACCCTAGCATACTACTTGGAGCAGCAGTACGTTTGTAATAAGTACAAGTCCACGGAAAATGGCCAGCATCCAACCAGGGACATTCAAGTAGTAGAGGGTTATCGGATTTTCATCACTACACTATCTATCTGGAACCACTGACTGACTACTGCACTTTTCGTATATAAAAAATCCGGACTCAAGCTCTAAAACACACAGAGAAAGGAACCCCTAATTCTAACGAACCAATGAGTTGTTGTACAGTATGTGCATAATATGTACTATTTCCCCTGTTTATTGCCTGCTACCCTAAAATAACTTTTTTATGCCTACACCTTCAGTTTCATTGTGTGTTCAGCTCCCATTAATTTTAACTAGACGTGTACTTTCCATATTTAATGATAACATCAGCATCAAATATTTCCCAAAAAATAAACTCAGATTGCATTCCATTCATTCGCTTTCACATTACTTTCGGTTATAGTTAGTTAGTTAGCTGCAGATTCCCATTCAGCACATGTAAGGCTACAATACCGTATAAAACGGGATGCATCTGTAGTCAACACAAAAGTTACAGTGCGCCCCTTCAGCGTAGGCTGGAGAAATCCATGATCACATAATATATAGAGTTAGTTTTTCCAGCAGTACCTAACAAGGAACGGCTCTACAACTAACTACGTACATTCTAACTCGAAGCAATCACACACAGAGCACGCAGTCGCAATTTGAATCTAGACAGAGAGAGACTTGAGTTCCTCTCCTTCCAGCAGTTACTAGTAAAGTTTTAATGTGCACCAGTGAAAGACGAGTTCCAGGAGGGAATTCCCAGGCTACATAGTCATCTACGTAGCATAACGTGTTTCTATCTTGGATTGTGAAATAGCGAAAACTTTCCCTAGCATCTTTCGTGTAAAAGTACGGAACACCGAGAGTGAGTAGGGAGTTTTCATACTATCTTCTGTTTCATCACTACCATCCTAAATGCATTGCTTTGTCAAGGCTACATTCACCAAAGGAGCGTCATATTGAGTACATGCAAGTTTTTTCTTGTGTCGCACCGTGTCATATATTTATGTATACTATGTAAAATAGGCATACGGTCTTTGCAAGTGAGTGGTGAATGAAATGGTATGGCGGTTTTTGGCCCCTGGAGAAATTTATGGGTCAATTGTAATCGGACTCTTTGAAAAAAAAGGGAGTATGGTCAATCTTGAGATCTTGTGTTTGCACAGTGTCATTGGATAGTCTGTGGGAACTTGCCGGTGTGAAAATAACAAGTGTTTGTGAGAAAAAACTACTATTACTAATTGCGGGAGCAAAGAAAAGAGTATTAAAGACTCTCTAAGTAATGAGTTGCTGAAAAAAAAAGATTTCTCAAGATTTGTATGTCACTAACAAGAATAGTGAAAGTTTGTTGTCAAGACTTGTGTGGTTCTAGATAGTTAGTTAGTTGGTGATGTAAATTTGAGTTTGCTGCTGTGTAAACTGTTCGTTTGTTGTAGGTGTTGTTTTTTCATTTGCAACCAAGCCGGAGTAAGTTTTAGTTACTCAGACGGTTGACAAATAGAACGCAGTTTGTTTAATAATACAGTAGTGAAGCAGTAAGTTACTCTTTGTGTCCGCAAAAGAAAACTGTATGGAATTACATGGGTGATAACAGCGTGGAGGTGAATACAAGACAGTTTGGAAAAGCTTTTGGAAAATCGCATTAGCAGAGCAGGTAACTTGATTTCCTATTTTTACAGTTTTCAACATGTCTTTGTTATGGGAGTATACAAATATAATGCACACTGAGTTACATTTCTTTCTTTTGTCATCATATGTGCTTGAAGCAAGAACATTTCATGAATAAGTAATTACAATGAGGGTCGGGTTCTTTTACAGACAGTATATTTTTCAATCAGATTCCTTTTTGAGTGTATAAGTGAAAACTGGAAAGCATACGCTACATGCACTGTGAAGTCACACGATTATAAATTAAGGTTTAAAGTTAAAGCAGAGAGACAAAAGAAACGTGGCATTCAGATTACACACCCTACTCCTTTTAAAAATTGCGAAACAGAGTGCGCGTAGGTTATGCTCATTAATATGGTAATTGCTTTGGTGGACACTGTAAACGCTTTTAATTAACTTGCAAGTGAATTTACTTAAACTTGAAATTTAAGAATTGAATGTTCTTAAATGAAGGCGTTTCGATTGAACTGGTTTCAAAATGTGAAATAACTATTCTTGCACATTAGAATGAGAATGCATACCAATATTTAAAAAACTTTATTTTAGAAAATACCACCCAACGTTAAGTAAATATAGAAGGAAATAGACCATAAGTGTCTGATAAACAGAGAATACAATTTTGAATAGCGTCTTGAATATAAAATCATCTCTACTGTGAAAAATATTTTCCCTGCAAACGTGTTTATTGTATTATATTATTGTATGTGATGCAACAGCCACGTGAAATACAAAGAACAAAACTTTTTCCTGCTCTTGGGGCTTTTCAGGGATCAAATGGGTATATGCTTTTGTCAAAGGTATTATTATTAAACTTTGTGCAGTTGCACTATGGACGAAAAATGTCAAGGTAGCTCTCATATATATTTCGTTCACCCCAAATTCATTCCATCTTGTTTTCTAAATCCATGGGTGCACTTCTTGTCTCCTCTCTTGAGATGCGGTTTACCAAAAGCTATATTTTCTTGTTAGAAATGAATTTCTTCATCACTGAATCACATTGGTGAAGGAAAGTAGCTTTTCTAAATCTTTGTTCAACAACTTTCGATACGAATTCACACATTTCACTTGGCTCAAAACAGTGAAAAACTTGAAGTCTACTTCTGCGGTTACATTGCTTGTATTTATACGTGTCCATTCTGTTCTGCGGCTTTCTCCTACAGACAGTCTAGTTGGACCAGAGAATGTTAATAGGTTTCCTTTATGGGATGTCACCAGTACAGAGAAATACAAGTGGACATGAGAAAAATGTTGCAGTTGATGTGGCCCATTTGACTTTTCCAGTGATTGCACAGAAACAAAGAATAAGATGTGGGTCTAGAACATTTTTTTGAGTTTCGAGTGGGTAGACCAATTGTTTAAACAGAAAACGTCCTCTGCTTTTTTTTCTGTATTATTATTTACTTTGACGTAAAAGTATCAGCAGGTCGTTTTTTCCCATTTCTGTTCATTGCTAGTGAACAGTGATTTTATATGGGCCAAATGAAATTGGGAAAGAATGAAGTCACTGCATACAGTCATTGACTTTTTATTGTACTATAGTTTCCATTTCTTCCTCATGACTTGGACAAGACATGTGAAAAAAACATGAATTTCACAGAAACGTGAGCAAATATTCAAGTCCGAAGCTTTTATAGTTAATTTCTTTCTGACTACTGTAGCTTCTCCGGGATCCCTAGTTTTCTTATTGAGTTAAATATTACTGTTTGTATTCTCCTTTGATGTCAGTCAATATCAACGATAGACTGTTTGATGTGTCGGAAGTCACGAAATTTAATCTGTAACATGACATGGATGCAGTGTGTTCCATTTCAATGAAATGTGTGTCCCTCAAAAAAGACTGCCAGAGATGACAACAACAAAGCAGACTGTCTTTCTGCCAAGTCATTTTGCTTATTCATTCTTGGAAACATAGAATGTCCATGTGTGTGTTCTCTAGGAATCCGTATGATAAAAAAATTATGAATGCTATGCAATTCAAATGTCTATTCAAAACATGTATCATGCTTCTTGAACATTAAAAAGGTTGAAAATCCGGAGCTCACTCTTTTTATCACAACCTTTTCATTCATAATGTCACATTTATGCAGGGGTTATGAGGTTCTGTGCTCATCTAGGAACACACTAGCTATAACACAGCGTTACGTGAGATTTAAAAGGTTGCACCGTCAAACGAGTCATTTGGTCCTTTTTACGTTGGCACATTAAATACGCAGTGCAAATGAAGGGTTCTAACTATTATAATATATCCATTGTCCAGTAACAATATGAAAGACGATTCATTCCAAGTTTTAATACAGTTAGGGTCGAGGTAAAGAAAGAATCTCTTGGAGGTGAAAATAGCTATCATTTAAAAGATGAAACACTTTTTTCTTTACATTTGCATGAGAATACACTATTATCATGGTCAGACAGGTCTTGGTAATTTATCCATGGTGAAGTCGCAACAGTGCTGCTGTGAAACTCATTAGGAAAGTATGTCAAAGACTTGGTCATATTGCTTGCTTTAGTCTTGGTCTATATATTGTGTGTTTCTCCATTCAGTTTTATGCTACGCAAGGGAGGTTCTACTTTTAACGAAAATGAAAACCTCAAAAATTTCAAGAAGTTAAGCAAGAATAGAGCCAACAGTCAGTCTGTACGGTATAACATAATATATCGCTTCCCTAAAATATTCAATTTCCATGTAGAAAGCAAAACCAGGTCGAATGTAAAATGGAGGAAGCATGCCTTCATCATATTCAAATGTTTGCTTATATTGACGCATGCCACGAAATAAACTAGTTTATGAGACTGTAAATAAAAATTTACAACTGATTGTCCATTTTCTCATTTCGTTAATGGACTAGGGCTATGATGGACAGCAAACATAATAATGACTGTGGCTCGCCAACCTATAAACTGTATTATTCTTTCCATGTCTATACAAATTAGCTGGGCAGTTCTAATGCATTCACTTTACCATTTACAAGTGAGTATATGACAGGATAATCCTGACAAATGAAGATCTCTTACTCACATGATGCCCTCCCAATTTCTTTCTACTTTGCAATAACAATAACAACCAGTCTTGACAATTCTGTGTGGTTTTATAAATACAAGGGATGTAGTATCCAACACAGTACGCATATATATAACCATTGCTACCACAGTAGATATCATGGTTTCCTTGAAATAAATATCATCCTCCCTCGTACTGACTTCAATCTAAACAATTCTAACTAACCACATATAGTATCCACAGTATCTTACAATGCTACATCTTCATCATTCCCTTTAAAGGCACATATGAATGACTATCCCCTGAATTGGACGAATTTAATGAGGCTTTTTCTTTATATTGTCCCCATATTTGAATACTCATTCGTAACTTTACTTCTTTCAGTACTCAGGACTACAGCCATTGTAAATTATCACATCATTCCCAGTCCCATACGTTTTGTATGCATGCGTGGGTGTATGGTGTCCCCTTTGTTTTATAAATCTGACAAAGTCAATAAATACCAATGTGACTCATCCAAACCTTGTCCATTTATCACCGTCAGTCAGAATTTGTTTTCCCTCAAAAGTTTCAATACCGGTACACTAACATACATATGTTCCTTATAAACTAAATCATTAGCCAGTCATGAGGATAAAATTGCCAATACATGTTGACAATGAAATAGCACAAAGTTCATTCGTGAAATGAGTCGGTGGTCCTCGTTCAAAATATTAACTATAAATCCATGCAATAATTTATTCATTAGATAACACTGAAAATACAGTGTGAATGTCAGTCATCCTGTCTTTATTCACTAGCTATCATTCTAGCCCCATAATGAACTAGTCACTGTGGTAGGTCGTTTGTTTTGAATTCCCTAGCAGCAAGAGAATCAATAAATGATAACCAACAAACCGTAATGGCTTGTGATGAAATACGTCAGTACATTAAGAATCCAATATCCGTGGTTCACAAGATGTGCTAAGCCATAGCAGTTAGAAACCAAATTGGTAAAGTAATGGCTCCCATTAAACACAGCGTGAACTCCAAATCATAGATTAATGATGCCTCCGGAACACGACATGTTATTATTACTTACCAAGACGCAAAATTTGCCCATATCAAATGCTTGCAATAGCTAACTCACTATCAGCGAAGAATTTTTTCTTTAATTTAGTTTCCCTCCCATGCGTATCTACAATTTTAGGTAACGATTGGTAGGTAGGTAAGGTTGTACGCATCGCATGCTAATGATATTATGTCAGACTGAATATTGGCAACCGAGAAAAGTTCATCATCCTCGTCGGTATAAAACAGAGGAGCTCATATTTTTAAGCATGGCTCGGAGGCAATCATAATAACAAAACAATACCCATGGACTATATTACTTACTTACTATACAATATGCATCATGGATAGATGGAGAAGAGCAAAAAAAAAGTAGGAAACAAGTTAGAGTTAGATACAAGTCCATGCGGTTATCGCTCTTGGCAATGACTTGGCAACTTGGTTTGCTTTGAGTTTGTCAGTCAGTTTCTTCTTTCAAAATGATCCTCAACTCACTTAATTATGAATGTGCGCTTGGAAGAATGGAGTTAGAAGAAGGGAATTATTGCTTGCACAATGGTTCATGTTTTAGTAACTGAGTTATGCAGACAAGTATAAGCTGTTGTGAATGCCCAGAGATGGTAAGTGAGTAAGTAAGTACGTATGGTAATAATATTATTAATGGCAAGACAAGTTTCTCTTCTCTCATTCATGTGCTAGTGCTCAAGTAGTGAACAAGAGAATTTCTTTTGACTCATGAAATGTTTTAGTTAGTGAAACTCTGCTAGTTAAGCTATTGTAGTTTGTTAGCATTTGTGTTTGTGCTCTGGAGATTACAGTTTTGTTTTCCATGAGGAATTTGTTTTAGTGTTGTGTGAGATTTTTGGCTGCATGGATAAAAAGGTAATTTTTTCAAGCTTTATTAAATAAATAGCAATTTTTTTAAAGGGAAATATAGCAAGTATCATCTTTGTGCACTGTGGGTAAATCAAATGCATATTTTTTATTGATCCTGCCTCAATGCAGCATTTTTTATAACCTAACTGAATATTAGGATAGGTTTTTGCAAAATGTAGGATTGGTTGGATTGCTTGATACAAATCTTCATCCGATTATCATTATTACGAATAGTTTAATTTAGATGCAAAGTATAGGTTAAAATGTGTATGTCCAAGGCAATAATTCAGACTCCATGTTAAAACCATGGTTAAAATGTAGGCAGTTTACTTGAAAGACCAGTTTTAGGTAATGAAAAAACAAGTTTTTTCTAGCATGCAAAGCACACACCTTTTTTGCTGTACAAGAAACTCTGCTCTATGTCCATATTTTGAATAAAAGTTGCCTTATTTACAGAAATCTTTAAGAAGTGCAAACTTGATGAAGTAATTCTATAGAAAATGAGAAAACCGTTGTGTCACCCTGATGAATAAAGTTTAATCTGTACAACATGAAAGAAGGCTCATTTAAAACTCCAACTTTTAGACATAATGAGAAAACGGAGCGAGATTCACATATGGGTGTAGCAGACAAAATCCACGAGTTTTCATTTTGTTAGTCAGTATAATTCCATACGGAAATTGCTTTATAGGGTCTTACTAACTACGCACTCACTCTGATGTATCAAAAGCATCTATCCTGTGTCTTCCCATTAACTAAGAAAAAATTCCAATTCCGTTAGCTTACTTACTAACTAACTAATGATTTACAACCTCCTTTGTACTAATTACACCTTAATTATGCTCATTTCGGTTCCAAATTCAATTAAGCTTTGCCATTAATATTTAGTCATGCATAAGAGGATTTGAAACACAAATCTGTCATTTAATCTTCGCAAACCTTCCATTGTTTTAGTTTGTGCAAAGGAAATTTTCATCCACTACACATAAGAATGCTTGTCTAATCCATTCATTGATCCTTCCCTTTACATTCTTCATACAATCCCGAATAAGCTTCTGGTTTGGCATAGTCACGAAACTCACTAACGTATATGTATATATCACGTAGAAACTTTATAAATTCAATCTCTCTACAGTTCAACCCTACACCTCATTTCTATATAACCATACCCGCATCACAAATACAAAGCAAACGAAGGGGTGACAAAGCTTAAGGACAGCATGATAGGCATGCATCGAGATCGGATAAAAACCGCGATGGCGGAGATCCGTTTTCTAGCAACACTCTATAAAACCCAACTTGTGTGTGTATGTAGATATCGCTTTAGAACCCTTATCTTGTTGACTGTAAAATACGCCCATACCTTTTTACCTCGCTAACAAGGAGAAAAATAACAGTCTAGTTGGATTTAAAAAATATTTTTTGCACTCCACCATAAATCTCGTAAATGTATTAAACCCTCTTTTTACGATCCATCTCCTCCTTCCTTCATTAACCAGTAGAGCAACACTCCCGCCCATTGTAAAAACAAACCTCGAGTTGGCACTCATTTCCTCGCAATATTGCAAACTGCACCATTTGATCCCATTGATGAATGGAATGAAAGACCAGTGGTGAAATGATGAGTGTAAAAGTAACATCCCTAAACTAACTAACTAACTAACTAGCTCCTAATAGTGCAAACCCATGTCCGTACCCAGAGAAAATGAAAGTTAGCTCTAAATTGACCTTCACATCTATCTGAGACCGTGTTCACACTCTCTAACCAGTTCATGTGCCCTGACTGACTGAACAAGTGAGTAAGTAAACTCATTCTGACTAACGAACTAACTAACATATGAGACTGAACGGCATAGTTAGTTAGTTAGTTATCAAAGAGGAAGAAGATTTTCCAGTATGAATAAACGTACATGCGGGTAGCATTAAGAAGACATGCAGTAGTATATAGTTAGTAGGCCGGAACTATGAATGTGATCCCTCGCGGGAAGGGGAACTAAAACTTTCCCTCAACCAAAATGCTCGGGTCCCATTATTTTACACACACATAGTGTCTGTCTATCCATGGCACACACACACACATGCATTGCACCCTATGTGTGAATATACGGGTCGATACTTTATATTCCAGCTTTACACGTACACTTGTTCTTCATACAGCGGGCAAATATAATGCTCAGCGAAAGACAAGCTACATTTTAGCAGTCCAGTCTTATTGAGTAGCTTAGACTTTCGTTCTGTTATGTAGTACAAGTCAGTAAGCAAGTACGTATTAGAAAACAGGATATAGCTATAGCTTGTAACGGTAATAATAAGAGTGTATTTCTCTATTTTCTCCCTAACTTGGTTGTATGCTACGTGGGCTACGTACATGTACGATAGATGAGTCATCGCTACCAAAGCATAATTGGATTCCATAGGTTCCATTTGGCTTCAGGAGCAACCAAGTGGGCAAACCAACTTAAGCATGCTGTACAGTTGTTCAGACCACAATGCTCCATTGGTCTCCAGTTTAATCCAGCATACAGAACGTGAAAGCAATGATTGATTGTGCATAAGGCTGATAAAAAGTAGTACGTAAGTTAGAAAACCTATGGGCTTCAAAGGGGACAACAGTAATTACTGGCTTGCCAAGAGTTAATGGCTGCATTTCCATTCTTTTAAGAGGTTGCAGTTTGTCACCTGATGAATAGAAATAGAAAGTTTCTTTGGTCGCAGGTAGGCAGCACAAAGTAAACACAAGGTGGTCAAAATGTAATGTTGTTCGCAGGTTGTATTGTTCTTTCCATGTTTCTCACTATTCTTGCACTCACAGTGCGAAATGAATTATTCAGAGGGATTGTTTGATAGGGTCGGTCAGCAAACCTGTGTAGAACACGACATGTGATAGACGAAATCAATACAGAACACTTGTCATTTCATTGGGAAACAATAATCATGACTAATGATAGTACTGTGACCACCACAAATAGGTGGGTATAGCATGAAATTGAAAAAAGGAAAAGTTGCCGTGACCTGGAGCAGAAAAACCGTAAAATTAATGGTGCACTGTGTAATGATAAGAGTGCGTACATAGTTAAGATAAGATGTTGTACACAGATTTTTATATCTACTTACTTACTATGCAGTTAAAACCCTGTGTGGCAGGTAAATATAGGCCTCAACAAATGGAAAAAAAAACAGTTCGTGTGACGAATGACAAGTGTATTATAGAGTCATGCAATTTATAATAGTCTCTTGCATGCAAGTAAATGAAATGGATCCCTTTTTATACAAAAATGAAAATATAAGATAGATGGTCACATCCAGACAACTGGGTGGGGTCGGCAGTGACAAAAAGTGCATCCTGGCTGATAGATTGCATGTCAAGTAGGTTTTTTCAGGACATAATATTTGTACTTGATGTCAAACCCTTGCTACATAAAACGTAGATGCCATCAAAAATGAATTTGATCTATTAGATGACATTGAAAAACGACACGGGTTCTATCAAACCTACGTAATGTATTTACCGAAACTCAAAGTGTTAACGAGATACATGTTTGACAGTGTAATTGGACCTGGCAGAAAAGTGTAGATTTCATCGGCACGGCAAATCGGGGAACGTGGCACATTAGTTAGAGACAAATTTACTTTTGCCACAAGGCATGACAAGTGATTTTAGTGACTTTGAAGTGAAAAGTTCTGCACTCATAACATGCCTATATGTTTGTTTGACAATAAATAGCCTTGTACTAATCAAAGGGTAATTAAAAACTTTTGTGCTCTCGAGGGAAATGCCCACAGTCTCCAATGAAATCCAGTAATGAGTGGACAATGCAATGGACAAGGCTTATTATTATCGTTATCACTGTCACCCTACTAGTAGCTGTAGTCTGAACACAAGTTTTGTTCCATTTTATAGGGGGTGAGGTTGAGTAACTATTATTGTTATTAGTATTGTTGTTACGGGATGTTGAGATGAGAGTTGCAGTGTCAACGAGAATACGCATACGGCAGAATATGCTTTCTATAGTTTAAGAACGAATTACTGCACGCACAATGTACGTATATATATATTGTATGCTGCATGTTCCATTTATGGTGCGTTTCGTCTAACCAAAGGATAAAAGTAAGTATATAGTGGAAGGGAGAAAAATCTACGTAAGGTTTTTGTGGGGACAATCACATTCACTCACTATATTGTATTCTAAGCGCATTTTGGATGCTCTCATCTATTCTCTACCCCTGCTGATCCTTGATAGCAATAATTTTTGTCGATCTTCATTTCGTTCCCCTTTTCCAGGGTATATAGTCTGTCATAACAGGAGTAGGAAGTTGTGGCGCATTTTATCACTATATAACTTGGCGCATATCACTGCTTGGTAGATTTCTCCAAGATACTACTAACATGCAATAATGGCATGGAGAAGTGGATGAAACTGCAGTGCAGTAATATTTAGCTAAATAGTTTATACACAGACAAGATTGGCAGGATGGTGCATTCTAAACGAATTTCATTCAATCCACTTTGGAGCATGTGGAGATCATGATTACAACTGCTTGTAGTTGGAGCACAGGATTGTGTATTTATATTTACGTACATAGGATATCTTCAGAGCTCTGGAAATGACTCTTGTAAATCAGGAAATGCCACAAACTATTTGATGATTACTTGCGCACTTCATTTATATAGTAATTACTTTCGTTCTGGTGGGTTGCTTCCGTTCCAAGTATCTAGAATTCCGAAGCACAATAGAGTTCAAGACAACTTTTAAAATCCCATGCTAGTTAGTCAGAACGTCTTTAATTTAGGAAATGAGTTTCCGCATTTTCCTAACGGACCCAATGCAGATAAACTCTTGCATACATAATATAGGCGCTGGGAGTTGGTAAACTCTTTTGTAATGTATGCATAAAAAGTAACATTTTGTTATTCCAGATAAGTACTAAAGAGGTAGCACGAAATTGCCACTTTTTCGTTCAATTCTAGTTACTAGAGTTGCACCACAAAAGTAATTAAATTAGTAGTTTCCACTCGTTCACAGACAAAAAGGTTTAGTTAGTCAATTAGTAAGTAGCGCTGACAGCAGGGTCTTTTTCTTCCCATGTAATGTAGTCTGTCTGTTGCATTATGTATCATGTGATTAAAGTTGTCAAATACACGAGTTTTTTAATGTGCATTGTCATTGATTTGAAAAGCTTACGTTAAAAACTATTAAAAGATTTAATCAATGCTGTTCTATGAAAATCTAAAACAATGTACAGTACATGCGTCACATTACTGGAGCTGGTATGAAATAGTTCCTTTTATTAGCACCTAAGAAACTGTAAAAGTTGGTGGTTGGTGCCAGCTTTTTCAACTTTTATTGGAGACATTGATTGCCCTCTAAATCACATTCATTTCTTTTTCATGCCAACACTTTCTTTCCGAGAATTGAATTTTTTGTGCATAATTTATAGAACAATTTCATTACAAATTCCACAGAAACATAAAGCATTAAAAATTTAAAGGGAACTGAAAATGAGTTTACTCACTCACTCACTAACTAACAGAACCCAAATAAGATAACCGTAAATTTTTATCGTCTCTTGATTCTACGCCGAACAGCAATCGTTTCGGCGGTCAAACATTTCCTCCTGAGAAAAAAGTTTTATTGACATAAGGTAAACAATTTGCTTCAATGCAATCTTATATCTTAGTTATTTGAAAACCTATCTCCCAATTAGAATAATTTCTCACCTCCACACGAAATATAGACTATACTGTGAACCATGATTCTAAAACTTGAAAGTGCTTATCACTACTACTTCCTTTTTGGCTATAGCTATCTACCCAATTTTACACCCACAATTGTTAAGATTTCAATTTTAAAGGCTTCACTTCACGTTTAGCCACCACCGGAAAATTGAACATGTGGCACGGAACACAATCAGCAGGGTGAAGCACCTTGTGACCATACAAAATGCTTTTGTTGCCTTTTTTACTGCCCTAAATATACTCTACTTTTGGTATCTTCCCAGCATACAAAGCAACTATAGCAGCAGAAGCCAATGAATGTACTCGTTCATGCACGAAGAGATATTGCCTGGAGGCGGAAGAGAAAAAACATCTATGCAATCTTAATATATTATGGGGGAAACCAATATTGGGAAGATTAACACCACCATGTACCCAAAAATACACACGCTCAAAAAACTCACTCAGTTCAAGTTCTTTGATTTTCTATTGTTATGTATAGCGTATACGCTAACTAACTAACTACAGGCATCACATTTCGTGTGTACTAACTAACTACTCACTTTGAGCAGATGGTCTTGAATTTTTTCCATAAGACTGCATCAACAACCGAAAGTTGTTACCACTTGGTTACCACTAACTTACTAACTAACTAACTGAGCTAGCTAGTTAGCTAGCTATAATTCTTTTAAAGTTTTCCAAAGTAGCATTACAGCTACCGTTTTGGTTGCATCTTGCATCTCACTGACTGAGACAGAGTGGGAAAAACTTGCTCAGTCATTCAACCGCAGTGTGACGCTCATCTTGGTTAGAATATTGTGCTGTGAGTTGAACAATTCCGGATATTCTTGGTTTAGTTAGTAAGTAATGATTCCATTTGTGTCACCACACTGGAGCTGTGTAAGCCATTACATTCATTAGCACACAAAGTTGTTATCAGCAACGACCAGAAAGTTTGTTTAGCAGCAGGATTCAGTATTCTATAGGATTATGGTATCTAACTGGACTTGGGAAATCAGGATACAAACATGAACTATATTTGAGCCAACTAACCTTGTACCTTAAAATGAGGTTGCTTGCATTCAATCACCTTGTGAACTAGTGCATCTCCAAATAGACGCCGCATTTAGGGTGACAAACTGATTACTAATGGTGAGGATAGCTACAAAGTCAATAAAGTGCAAAAGTGTTTGCTTTCGTATTAACTAATAATACAAAAGTGGTATACACGCAAAGACGGTGGGCAAATCTGTATCCTTGATCAATGGCATGATCCCAAATTGGCAGCGCTACTATATACTACTGTCCTGTCGGCACTGATTTACGGGAAATGTGTCCTAGTCCTGACGGCTTTTTATTTACTTCCAGTACGAAACATGTAATGTCGCCAAGAAGTGAAGATAGTTAGTTATGTAGACCTAGTAAGTAAAAGATGATTCGTGCACAAAAACCAATGATTTTCACAGTTAGTGCATCATCATACCACACCAGTATGTAATATTGTTATATGAATTCCGTCTGGGACTGCCAGGTGTGGATTTACGAGTTCTCGAAACATGTAGTGTGTGAAAAGATACGGGACTTATGCATACATCATTTTATAGCACAAGTGTATCATTGGTGAGAAAAAAGTGCCGTTTAAATGGTTTCTCTGGGGAATATGGAGATATTTTTTTCCGTCCCAAAAGTTTATTAAAGCAGGAGCACTACATATGCATGTGTGAGTGAGTGAGCAATCTGACTCAAGAAAGAATCCCCTTCTTGTGCACTCCTTTTTGTTAAACTCTATCAGTCTTGTAACATCAGGCTGCAGATTTTTTGCTCAACCAATACTTATACTTACTCTGTGCGCCTTTTTAAGAATGGCCACACTGACAGATACTCTCTCGGGTGTATTTTTTTAAACTTGTCTTGGATTTGAAAAGCAAGTTGAGTAACAGATTTGTTGGTTGGGCTGACACACCTGTGTGGGACTTCATAATGAGAAAAACCATGTGGATTATTATGAAAACAAAAGGCTGTTGTTGACTGACTGTACGCCAACATAAATAATATATAGTTCAGTTCGTCTACCTCCCTTCCTTCTTTGTTAACTACACAGACCGAGCGGACTCAATTTCCTTGTTGTAAATTATACACACAAGACTTGATATTGCAAACAGTGAATGAAACAATAGAGTGGTTCACAGCTATTCATTCACATTAAAAAATGATGTGGTGAACAACAAATTTGGTTGGACCGTTATAGAAGCCAACTAACTAACTAACTACCTATACCTTTTGTGTTGTCATCTTTCTGTGGTTAAGAGTGAGCAGTGTTAATTGTATTTAATCTTCAGTGACTGCTGCTGGTTTTTCCTCCTGAGTAAAGTTATATTCTCTGTCTGTAATTGCAGTCTATATTTAAAAGCAGAGAGGCTGCAACTCATTTTTAAAAATGTATGACTGTGTATGAGAGGTTCGGTTACATGCCCAGTACATTCATAATGCTCGTATTCTGCACATTAGTTTCAGTTTTGTCGATCATTTAGTTTAGAATAGGAACGAAACTGTGTGCACCAAAAATATTTCAGTTCGAGGAATGTTGTAACGAAAACGTCTCTTAATAAGTCCATTCGCTGTATTCAACGAGGCTTAAATTATTTTTAACTCGTACCATTTACCAGTGAATTGTTCCTAGTTGAAACTGTATAGTTAGTAAGTAATCAGCTAGTTGGAAAGTGATTAGTCAAATGATGACTGACACGTGCTGAAATGTGGTGGGAGCAACTTTTGTTCCCTTAATGGACAGAATCCCCATAGGAAGTTAAATATTGCGAGCCAACTCTTGTGTGGTTTATGTTTACATGTCTGTTGTTGCCGTCTTTTGGTGGTTTCGTGACTTAGGGCAATAATACACCATAGTTTAGAAGGTGAAACGTGGACTACAAATCATAATTATCCGAATGAATTCGTGTAAAAAGTATTTTTTTGCAAACAATGCGTGAAGAAAAATGAAACAATATTAATTTGCGTGTAGGTAGTTTTGAGTTTCAACCATGCCGTGTCACAATGTACCCACCAGTAATAACAATGTTGGCAACAGTAATAGAGAAAGTGGATGCAGTAGTAGTAATAGTTGCGCCGAAAATCCTATTAGTTTAACGACAGTTGCAACCATAAATACAATGTTGTCAGATTCGGAAAATGAAAGTGAAGTTCGTGTTCCTAGTTTGGGTGCACAGGAAAGAGCAGTCCATACGAAAATTGTGACTTGTTTCTCGGATGCTTTTGCCAGGCAAAATACTAATTTTGAGAAAGGTATGGGATTTGAGTTACAGCTGTTTTGTCATTTCCGTGCTTTCCTCTCCTTTTTTACTGTGAACATTTATCGCACTAACTAAGCCATGATTCATTACTTATGCACTCAGTCAGTCACTACTAATATGGCGTAGGCATGTTTTTCTTTCATTAGTTAGTTAGTTTGGGAAAGAAAAATAAGAGTTGCATGGAATGCCAATGCCCCAGATTACGTTGAAAGGAATTGGAGCGCTCAGAGAAAAAAATCCTGCTAATTAGATTTATTCTTTGATACAATTTATATTTCATGAAAACAAGGCTGACATTATATAGCTTGACTTACTGACTGAGAATAGAGTCTACATGTACTAAAAGCGTTGCTATAAAGTGCGTGACAAAATAAATATCTGATAGTATGTTAAACTGTGGCAAAGTTTAAAGTGTCAAATGTTAAAAACATTCTCAAGGCTTTCTATGTTTAAGTTAGCATAATGTTTCACGGATATGAAAATAAGGATCACTGTCACAATTTTGATGGAACGACTTTTTTCTTGTTTAATCATAAGATGTGCAAGTTGGAAAAAAGTATTTTCTCTTCAGCTTCACTTGAATATACTAACCAACAAAGTTTGTCATCAAATATTGATAGGTTTGAAAGCTTGAAATAAAAAATACTTTGCCTGTAGTCTTTTAAAGTCGTGAACAAAGTTTTCACGTTTTTATTCTTGTCACGATGGGAAAGTTTAGTTTCCAAGGCATGCCAACCTTTACGTGCGTTCAAGACAGTTGCCATATTTTACATTTCTATGATGGAGACAATGAACAAAAAGTTTATACACATGCTTGTGTTATTTGCGTGTTATTACTTTGTATAGATGATGTCTCTGTAAATAACAATGGAGGGTCCACGCTGGTTGCCAAATACAGAGTGTATGCATGTTTTGTCATATATTTATATGACAGTTGTTCCATTCCATTCATAATTTTCTCTACTCCGAGGGCCGGAATGATTTGGTGTAAAAAGCAGAAAGAACACGTCGCCGAAAAAGGGGCTCTTGTGTGCTTTGCTTTAAGTAGACTAAACTAGTATTTACACGAGCACTGAGAATGTTACAAATAGATGAATCCATGTCGGCTGCATATTTATTCAAATGGCAAAAAAACATCATACGCTTAAGTCATATTATCATACTAGCTACTATGTCCCATAAATCTGTATGTTATTCATTTGACTTTCAGATTAGAGTTCCTTTCATCCCCAAATAGCTCGTTAGCTAGTTAGTTAGTGAGATCGTAGCA
>Ga0210040_10004744_pt1 | contig 17541 bp, 12 predicted proteins | sample CryGeyCG12114_NA_FD_185462 | JGI IMG/M metagenome (GOLD analysis project Ga0210040, IMG submission 185462) | Groundwater microbial communities from aquifer - Crystal Geyser CG19_WC_8/21/14_NA (SPAdes) (version 2) | ecosystem: Environmental > Aquatic > Deep subsurface > Groundwater | place: USA... | reverse complement strand
TTACAATAGCTCTTACATTTTACTCAAATGGCGCAACTCAAAGCTTCAATGACAGATCTAACGATCAGGAAAAGTGAAACCTGTAGTTAGTTAGTTAGTTAGTTACTAACACAATTTTAATGTCATCATTTTCTATAGCTTTGAGAATGGCCAATAGTTTGTCAACAGGCTAAAAAGTTCTTTAGTCGATAATCACTTATTTTCCCATAGAATCTATAATGCTAGTGATTACGGAGATTTGTGGTAATTTTTTATAATCCGGAGAAAACTTGTGTAAGAAAAGATATTAACTTGACCGCACAATTGTTTAGATAGTTTTAACTTTCATTTGGCGATTTTCACGTGCAAAAAATTTAAACAGAATGGTTGACTTGAACCGAAACATAATACTAGAAAGTGGTTAGCACATGATTGATTGATTGATTATGAGTTTTGAAAGGAAAGTGGCTATTTGAAGTTATCGGGAACCATTGAATATTTATTATTATCGTTATCAATATTGATTCACAGCTTGTTAAAGATGAGCCTTACGCGGTGAGATTTCCTTGTTTTGTCCTATCGCCAATTCATTACAGCCTTTTGTGTTCGCGTGAGCTCAAAATACACACCTCACATGGGGAAATCATCTTCTCCAAGAATAACAATGGCTTGCATGCGTTCCCACATGTTGGACGAGGAGTTTAGAAAATATTTTTGCATACTATCCATATGACGCTCACTTTCATTTCGTGTGTGTGTGGCAAACCTTTACTTCTAATGCTATATGTGGATTGAAGTGTTATTGACACGATAATTTAATTTATAAAGGGCTTAGACTAAACTAACTTAAATATTATAGTTAGTTAGTTAGTTAGCTAGCTAGTTAGAAACTTAAGATAGCAAGCTACAAAGGACTGTACAGAATTTCCAGATTACTAACTAAATTCATGTATCTTCCCTGTATAAAACCTTTTGATTTTACTTAAACCATATGCATGGCAAAGACAATCACTTGTGCTCCAGTAACACATTTCACATGGATGTGAAAGTGACGATGAATTCACTTTTCATTTTCACGGAAACAGCAGTCAGTCACCTACCCCACACATTAGATACACACGCATATGCTACTGTTATTGCCATTGATGTGAAAAAAGTCAGCAAGGTCAAGCATCCGCTATTATCAAAGTGGATACCATTTTCTTGTCAGGCGATCTATATTATTTACTAAACTCTACTTTCATTTGCTATAGCTAGTTAGTTAGTTAGTACCGGTTTCAATGAAATACATGAATGAATGACACTGAATTCCTCCACAGGTACGTTAGTCATAGTGTGTGATAATGAACACACATGTGTATTTACCAATAACATGCACCGGAAATTCATAGAAAACCTTGATTCCCTTTCGTTTGAATTCATGCATTCAAACTATTGCAAATCATTTTCAGCTTTAACTTTGCACTGTGCTATGGACTATTCATTTAATAGTTCATGTATGCACCAGCTATGTAATATGTGTCAATCTCTCCGTGGGATAGTTTTGATAACTCAAATTTTTTGTTTGCCGTCATTAAGGATTAGCACCTATTGACTAACTAAGGCAATTCTGAGCCAACGGAGCGGATCCAAATGGCCACGTTAACTCACACTCTTAATTATTGTACATGCGTTCAGAGTTGTTGGCCGCGACCGCCTAATGGCACACTAAATGGGCTACCTGTTGTCAGCTCGAGTCGCTTGAGTGCACAGTCAATTGGCCACAGAGAACAACGTGTCAATGGCTTTAGTTAAGAGTCCAATGTCCAAACTCATTTGTTAAGGAAGGATTTTAACATGAGTTTCATTGTTTGCGGATTGTAGAGTTTCAGTGAACATGTGTATTGAAAATGCAAGAATAAGAACCAAATGAATAAGCTTTCAAAAATATATTATGCGGTACCAGTAGTAACTAACTTTACAATGGGTTAGAAAAAATTATACAAGAATTGATCATCAGATAAAATCATGCTGTGGGACTGATAGTACACACCAAATCAGCAGGGTTTCAGTGCGGACAAACTGCTATCATTTTGGCAGTTTTTGGCGTTGTCAACTTTTTGATACCAAGAAAAGATTTTTTGTCCACTTTAAAGCAAAAAATTCGGTCCATTCTGAAAGCTAGAAACCTAACATAGCAACAGTCAAAGTCATCACAAAAACCTTGCGTTAAAATGACTGAGTGCCGCCCATGTTTTTGTAAAATAATTTTAGTAAATGTGTAACTGTTAAAAGGTGAGGTTTAAGCAGGATAGAAGATTGCATATCGTAGGTTAAACACAAGATTTATGAAGTAGACATATAATTAAAGACATCAAGTTTAACTTCTTAAGCCCGCTTAAATGTTAAAAGTATTTTCGGTAGTACAAAAAATCGGTCAAAAATGCTTTCAAATAATAAAAGTAAGTCAGCCAAGTCATGAGTGTAGCTAAGTAAGTAAGACAGAAAATAATAACATTCTGAACAATGGGAACACTGAAAACCTCAAGTCATGTCATTCGCACACAATAAACATAATTTGTTGAATATTATTATTACCGTAATTCTTCCATAAGTCAAGTCAGTTACTAACTATATAACTATAAACCTAGCTTGGTCTTATTTAAAATGACCAACAATGTTCACATCATCATTATTATTATGTTACTGACCACAAAATGGTTCCTTTGGGCCATTTTCAGTTGTAACCAACATGGTAGGAATCTAGTTTAAGCTAGTTGATTAGTTGATCATTGAATTGGATAGCTAGCTAACTAGCCAAGTAAGGTTAAATTTGTAAATTAACTGACGAATCGACAGTAACATGACAAGATGTGTTTAACAACAACTTTTACTTGTATTGCAGAAAGAGGACCATGTTTCCACTTTGGAAGGATTCTTGGGGGTCTGTCACAACAACTGTATTTCTATTCATCCTCCAATACTCACTTTGGACAAGAACGGTAAGTGGAAATGACGCTTTTGTGGAAAAACTTGGTTCTGTCAAGAATCCCCACCATTTTCATCGGCAGGGAGTAGTTTGTTAGTTGTAGTTGGTTTGTGAGTACTGTAACTTTAAAAATTGGATTTCCTCTTCTTGATGATAGTGTACACGAATTTAATTTCCTTGCACAACGGCTTTGAAGTAGAAAAAAAATCTGTTTCGTCATTATTACACTTACAATACCAACTTTACCAACTAAAAGTAAAAATGCGCATTTTTGTAAGGAATTTACTATCATCCATCCTAATTACTCCCCCCTACAGCATCTAATTATGTATCGGAGATCTAACAATGGTTTCTGAATCGCGAACAATCCGTTTATTATTAGTTTTGCAAGGATTGTTTCCCTTAAGTGTTAATTTAATCTACTGCCAGGCTCAGTCAGTTTGGCTACAGATGAAAAATGCACAAATGAGCAAAAACTAATTGATCCCTTAATTGTCTTGCTTTCCAGATTGTCTCCGCCAGCAGTAGCAGTAGTAGCAGGGATAGTGTAATCAATAGCCGTAGTTTTAGTCAGGTCCATGTGCCAATTATAGCGAGTGATGAGGACTGGGTCTCCTGTAGCCTCTTCCAACACACGTCCACATTGCCAAACTGCCTGTGCTCTCTTGTCGAGAATGAAGGATTCCGTGTGAACTGTGACCATGTGGTCTTCACAGAGGATTTCCCGAGGCTCCCATTCCGCCAGCCTATCATCTCATTTTCTCACAGATTCGTCAACAATCAGAATCTGCCTCCACAGGTACCAATTCCCTCTAATCATAGTAGTAGTCATAATCAAAATGCAGCGAGTCTAAACGCTTTAATAAACTATTTTGTGTTCGGGGGAAATGCCCAAACTTAAATATCCAATGGTATGTACCTGCTTGTATGTAAACATTTTATGAGCACCTTTTGGCACATGAATTTGGAGCATTAGAAAAAAACACTTAGAGGCAGGTTATTTTTTTAAATTGCAATCTTTTTTGATAAGGAAAAGTGTGAAGGATGCCTTCTGGATGCAAAAAGAGAGTAATTTAGTGCGCAAGCAAGCACAATTTGCCAAAAGAAATCAGGAATTTGTTTCTAGTTGTAGTACTCTTATGCCGTTTACATTTTGTTGTCAAAAACAGTTTGTGATCTAAGTGTGTAGCCAGTTAACTTACCTGTTAACCTGCGTTTTCAGAGAAATATAGTTTCAGAGGGCTTGAGGAATCGTGACTAAAATTGCGACTTGAATTTAAACAACAGATTTGAATATATCTTGCAGGCGTTGTTAGCTTCCAAGACACCGCTAAGAATGCTCGACATTTCTCACAATTGGCTTCGACGGCTCCCTGAGAAGAGTTTGGAAGGTCTGACCGAAACATTGGAAGGATTGGACTTGAGTCACAACCTATTGGGTGACCAACTGAATCCAATTTTCAGCACTAGTGAGTTCAAACGGCTGCCCAGACTCAAGTTGCTCAGTTTGGCGTACAACTCCATCTCCCACATTGATGGAGGCATTCTAAATGGGTGCCTAAGTATGCAGGTGAGGTCAAATTCAAGACTCGTCAAAATCTTATTCTGTCTACTTACGATAGTTACGACCATGTAATTTATCGGGAAAATAACTGCGTTTAAAGATGGGCAGGAAGAAAACAGTTTAGTTAGTTAGTTAGTTTGCCCCGTCTGATTTTTTCCCACACGGCTCACCTTTTTACCGAAATGGAAGTTGACGGTCTTTAAAAATAACGTCTGTGTCAAATTACAGTGCTTAAGCGAGCATTTAATGTGCACCAAGTAACTATAGCATTACCCCAAATTAAGAACACTAAAGTACTGTATGTTTATCATTACGTAAACTAATGTACTGTTAAGTCCCACAGGCACGAATCCATTAGGCTCCATATAGTTAGTTAGTTAGTTATTAGTTATTATGATTGTTGCTGTTTTTTTTTTCGCATTGTTTACATTCTGTACAGAAGATGCTCCATTTTCAATGCTAACGCGATTTGATATCATTGTGTGCCTTTTTGCAGGAGTTTTATTTGAACAATAATGAGCTCAAATCAGTACCATCATCTGCCCTTAAGGGACCCAATGCTCTACATTTGTTGGACATGAGCAACAATCTTATTGGTATGGCTATAATGTGGATTGAGATTCAAGGTGCATGATTGTTGGGTTTCATGGTTGGTGTTTCATGAATTTAGAATCATTGGAATCTCAAGATTTTGTTCATGCCCAATCTGTGGTTACTCTCAATGTGAGTGGGAATAGAATCATGGGAATTCAAGGGAAGGCTTTTAGTGGCCTTAGCAGCCTCAAAACTGTTGATTTGTCTTACAATCGTATTCATCGACTCGATAGCGATTCTTTTTCTGGTAAGCAATAGGTTTTGCATGTTCATTGTATTGAAAAAGCAGCAGCTTGTAAAATGGAATTATGAATTTTTTGCAGGACTTGCTTCAGTACAAGAAATGATTTTGTCCAACAATTTCCTCACACAAATCCCGGTAGCAGCTCTGAAGAATTTGAAATCTCTGAAAGTTTTGAATTTGTCGGGCAATCTTTTACAAAATTTGGAAGGCGTTAATATGAAAGCTTTCAATCAAATATCTGTGCTGGATTTGAGTCGAAATCGGTTGAGTGATATACCACGTGGATTTTTCACTGAGATGAAAAATCTGAAAGAAATTAACTTGGGAGTGAATCAATTAAGAACTGTACGTTTTTTTGCGCACTGACTGTCTTAATCATTTAAAATACTTTTCACTAAAATTTTGCATGTTTTTTCGTAATTTTATAGCTGGCTCAAAACGCATTCGAAGGACTTGGAGGACTCCATACATTGAATCTAATGGACAACAATTTCCTTGCTTTACCTTCTGGTGCATTGGAGCCATTAGTTGGCTTGGACTCACTAATTCTGGACTACAATCGTATTTCTGCACTTCAACCAGCAAAAACGTACAACCTAACTAAATTGAGCCTAGGTCATAACTTAATTCGAGAAATACCCTCCGACGCATTCAATGCATTCCCAGCTGTAGTAGATTTGAACCTCCGGGGCAATCTGATCAGCAATATTGAAGATGTTAAATTGCCCAAAGGGCTTCTAACGCTAGACTTGGGATTGAATCGTGTGAAAACAGTGCCCAGATTTCAGTTATTGAATCTTCAAGTTTTGAAATTGGATAAAAACTCGGTAGAAGCTCTGCTTCAGCACAACTTCGTTTTACTGAGCAATCTACAAGAGCTGGATTTGAGTTCCAACAACATCACAACATATTTTAGCAATTCTTTCGATGGACTGGGCAATCTAATGAAGTTGGATTTGTCTCACAATCAAATAGAAACTTTACCCAAGTTTGGCAGTCTCGCACAACTTGAAAAACTCAACTTGGCCCGTAATAGAATCAAAGAAGTGACTAGTTTGGAGCAAATGGAGAATTTGGCATATTTGGATTTAAGTTCCAATGAAATTGCTAATATAAGACCTGAGGCATTGTTCAATGACACAAATTTAGTAGAGATTTTACTTCAAAAGAATAAATTGAACTCATTTAAAGGACTGGTGGGACCTTTTGATCGTCTTAGGAATCTCAATTTGAGCAATAATGAGATTTCGTATGTGTATCCCACTAGTTTTGAAAGTTTCACCGAACTATGGAATCTGGATTTGAGCAATAATAGATTCACTTTGTTCCCTACTGATTTTATAAAAACGTGTCAAGAGTTAAGATACATAGGACTGTCCAAAAATCAGATCAAGAATTTGAATGAAATGCATTTTTCGAATTTTCCACATCTGAGGGCATTGGATTTAGCGGACAATTTGATCGAATATGTGATTCCACATGCTTTTGTGAACTCCACACAGCTACAGGAGTTGGATTTGTCGGGAAATAAGTTGGAGACTCTGGAGCCCGATCTATTCTATGTGAGTTGCAAGAAAATAAATGCATGAGCACTAATTACTGTAGAAAATTAATTAATTTGTAATTTTTTTCCAGGGACTATTGAGATTGGAATTAGATGTGTCCAATAACTACTTATCATACCTGCCGCAAATGCTATTCGACCGGAGCCGAGTTCAAAGACTGCAGAAAATTAATTTGTCTCAGAATGGATTCAGATTCATCCCTTCCGATGTTCTTCAAAAGCAATATTTCTATTTGGAGGAACTCAGCATGCGTGAAAATAAAATTACAGAAGTCGCACCGAATATGAACATTTTAGTCAATGTGAAAAGCCTGGATTTGAGCTATAATCCAATCACTGAACATTCCCTGAAAACTATTATGACGGAACCAAAAACAGTGAGACATTTAAGTCTGGCAAATTGCTCTATGGACACGATATATGTGCTGGAAATGCCCTTTTTGAGATCAATTGATGTGTCCCATAACGAAATAAAATCTGTGGATGACACAATTTTCAAACGAACCACATTACTAGACACATTGGATTTGTCGTATAACAAATTCTACACCTTGACTTCAGTATTCCCTGGCAGTCTAAAAAATCTTGATTTGTCTGGAAATCCTTTGACTGGCATAAATGGGCATCATTTCCCCCAGAGTTTGGAGAACATTAAATTGAATCACTTGAAGAATGTCATGAAAGTTGAAAAAACGGCTTTGACTTTAAAGAATCTGAAAAGTTTGGAATTATACGATCTGCCCAAGTTGGGGTATCTTGACATTCGTGGAGTTCTATCAAATTTACAGTATCTGGAAAAATTTGATTTGGAAGTCAAAGATCATCAAATTGTGGATCAAATTCATCCCGGTTTGAATTCCAGGGTCAAGGAAATCGGTTTGAGGGGACGTAGAGTTCGGGCTATTTCGACTGGGGCTTTTGCCGGTACTTTAAATACACAAAAAATATTCAGTTTTTGTCCCTCTCCCTCACCATGCTTGAATTCTGTCATATTTACTTTTTCGTTTCACTACGCTATTTACAGGTTTAACATCCCCTGACGTCAAAATCTCCTTGATCAACACATCATTAGCATTGTTGCCATCAATACTGGTCCCAGTACCAATGTCAAGCAATATCGTCCTGGATTTAACCGGTTCGCAAATCTCAAACCTCAGTCCGCCATTTTTATCCCAAAAAATCAAGCTCGAAGGTCTTATGCCATTGTGTGACTGCAACGCCGTAAGTCTAGTTCGCTACCTGCAGAGTGTAGAAAGCGACGTACTCTGCGCCGGACCGGCGCGATTGGAAGGTGTTCGCGTGCTATCACTAAGAGCGGAAGATTTGATTTGTGATTCTGGATTGAGTACTACACCTCCACCCGAGCCATCTACCGTAAGTACTACTACTACCACAGAGCGTGACATAATTTGGTCCCTACCGCCCGCAAAACCGACAAAACGACCGACTCAGAAGAAAAAATTGGAACCGAAACCGAAAATGAGTGCCGAAGATATCAACAACATGGATAATTTGATCATCGGTATTGTAGGGGGAGTCGTAGGCTTGATAGTTCTATTCGTTTTCGTAATCGTCTGTTTCGTGAAGCTGACAAGTAGCAGTAATGGCGGGAATGGGAATCCTGTCATGGAAGCTTATCCTGCCCCTGCGCCCAGTATTGTTAGCATTGGTCCAGGTTACGCGCCAAGTTCAAAATGCACGTGTCCCTACAAAGGACCGGGAAGTATGATGGCGCAACAACAAGCTGCCATGATGAATTATGCGACAGTACGAAGTAATGGGAAAATGTTTAGTACCTATGCTCCTAGTCATCATGGGGGCAGTATTTACACGGTCCACCCAAATGCTCAATTACATCCGGGTCATGGCGGGAGTATGATGCAGCTGAATAATCCGTATGTGACAAATGGGAACAACTCTTTGGGACCCGCTTCGCTGAGGCAACAAATGCTCAACTCTATGCCTTACATACCGTCAGATGAATATGACGGGAGGAGATGAGGTCCATAATGTTTTGTTCAAATTATAATTAAGTTTTATGTAGTTAGATAGTTAAGTGGATCTATATTTTGACTCGTCTTGAAACATTGCAATGCATGATATGAATATTTTTAAGTTTGTTTAAGAAAAAGAGCTGCTTTCTTTTGACCGATTACTGTGTACTTCAAGTTAGAGATAGAATTATTATTGCCATCTCTACAAATATGATGATTTGAATTTAGCAACAAGAGGAAGCATAAAATCTGTAAGTAGTTTATGCTGTCATGTTTAAAATTGGCTGTAGATTACATTATTAGTAAAGGCCAGTTAGGTGTAGCTTTAGAATTTTCTAGAACTAGTAGTATGTTTGCATGTAGCAAAATGTCTGGACCTGCCGAAAGTTATAAATAGAAAAACTATCTATTTGCAGGGACATTTTAAGCGCTCAAAGTTTAGGCAACAATGTAATGCAACAAGCATTAAGAAGACTGCTTACATTATTATACATATTATGCTTTGAAGGAAATTGTATGGAGATTACGTGCAAAATCATTATTGATTATGCATAAAAAATGTTTATAATATGAGCATCATATCATTATGTTAATGATGGATAAAACTTGTGGGTAAAAACTGTTATTAAATGTGTTACGCGTCATTTGAAATACTCGTAAATGCTCCTCTTGTACAATAAAGCTGGCGAAGAAACTTATTTAGTTACTCAAAAAGTGTTTCTTGTATATTATTCAGTTCTGAAAATAAAATATACTAAATTAAAAATAATGTATTTGTTAATTACTTAGTTGATTAGTTCTACTTTTACAAGAAAAGAACCAGATTGGATTTTCGCTTCTTATAAAAGAAATCATCTCAGCTCTTGCTAAAGTCTCACTTATAGAAAAAAAGCTCGTAATTATAAATTTTCAAAACTTCAATAAGAATACATTATGACTAACTGATCCTAAAATGTACAGGAGCATGTATCGCATTGAACGAAAAAAATGGTCTCCAAAAACAGCGTCCGTGTGAAAACAAAGAAATCCAAATCTGTGTGTGGTCGTCGTTTAGCCATAGGTAATAGTCAACCCGGGATCCCATTCTGAGAAACTTTAGCATGTCAAAAAAACCCAGCTTTTCTTTTGAAAACAACATTTTGAGAATTTCCTGAAATAATATTTTATTTTAAGTCTATACAATCAGCTACTGTTTAAATAAAATTTACAGTGAGCAGTGTTTGCTGCGTTGTATATAGCAAGCATGATTTGGTTGCAAACCTAACGGTACTCAAATTCTAGCCAGACTGCGACTGCACTGTGCATTTTCGAATATTTTACGAAATCAAAACAAAACATTGTTAGCAATGTTTCAAGCCATATTAGAAACCAGAGTTAAAGTTGTCGGCTTTTTTGTCGTTTTATTGTTCTTCACATTGCTCTTTTTTTCAAGCTATCACACCGCTGACGAAGAAATTATTCTCAGCCAGCTCCAACAACGGGGAATCGGATTACGCTCTGTAAGAAAACAATAAACAACAATATGGACTGTTTTATGAACAATTTGTTTACGAAATAATCTTTCTTTCGTATCTATACATAGCTGGACGGACCACTCGGCATTTACCAAAACAAAGGGAACCGCAAGGACAACGAAATTCAAAGTGCCGGAGTTGAATTCTACTCTGGCAAAGAGGTGGCCAAAATTCTGGACCATGAGAAAAAGCCTTTTCAAGTGCACACTATAAAAATCATCAATGGTGGCAACTCCAAAGCGATTATTCAATGTAAGGACGCATTCTCCACATTTGGGAAAGCTCTGCCACCTGGAGCCAGCTATTCTTTCACAGTGACCGATTTGTTTGCCAAAAGACATTATTGGTGCAATGCCAAAGTGGGGGCAAATATTTTCACATTCCGTGCTTATGGTGAAGGAGCTCCTCGGGATAACAATGTAATTATTGTGCGTAAAGATGGAGCTTACTCAAATGGCAAGTTATTGACCATTGAATCCGAGGAAGCGGAATCCGCTTCTACACATAAACCAGCGTTGTAATCATTCCTTGTCATATTGTACAATCCGTCCTATTAGTTTATTTTATCGTTTTACTACCTTTGTGATTTGGTGTGTTTACTATTCAGTTGTTTAGTTTGTTATTCATGCATTTTATTGTTAGTTTACTTTACCGTTGTTTGAGAACGTGTTTGCATTTTAGATCCACACAGCTGCTTGTGAATACAATTGTGGGAATTTTTATTATATGACTTGGATTTTCATTGTTCGATACAATAATTTCATATCCATGATTTGCATACTTTATGTACTTGATTATTGTTTGAAGGCACACTTTATTATCAATTCGGGAAGTTTGGTAATAAAATTTAGTCATTGAACTTGAACACTTGTGTACTCACAATCTTTTTGGGTGGGATGTATTTATTGATTCAGTTACTTAGATTTTGGTTTGTAGAATCTGAATAACCGCATGCTAGTCATAGTCAGGATTTCCCATATGATTTTCGTGTGAAATAACCTAGGACAGTATTATTGACATGAAATCTAGACTGTTGCAGGCATTTTCTATGTTTCTTACTTACATTTACAATGTATGAAATTCATTGAACCCAATAGTGCTTACATTTTAATTTTGTCGAATTTTTATGTCACTATCTATTCAGAATATGTATTTAGCTATTTCAATAATGTCAAAGCGTAAACGCCATAAGACAGCTGGTTAAATTAAGGTAATTCAGCACATTTTGAACGTGGTATAAATAACGCCGGGATTAACGAATAATCTTCACACTTCTTCCTTCAGTTTCTCATCTAAACTTGTAGCGTTTTCACTAATTAATTGCACAGATAATCAACAATCACATTTATCAATATTAATTTATATTAACTAACTACGTTTTCTCGAGCAATATCATAAATTAAAATGGGTTCCAAGATTGCAATGGCATTTTTCGTCACCGTACTTTTCACATTCTGGGTAGCCGATGTTGGTAAGTATCATTGGTTCTGGTAAATATTTTGACAAAATTAAAAAAGTGGACAGTCTTTCTTGAAATCTTTTTTTTCAGCTTACGAAGCAGATGCAACTTTTTGCAACCATAGAGATTGTGCAGACACGTGCAGAAGAAGCTGCATTGTGAGAAATGGAGTGGGGCGGGTGCCATGCGATGGAAAATGCGAATTCTTATTCAAATGCAAATGCAAATTTTGTTCCGACGCTCCTATATGCAAATAGTTGAGCATTTGCAATAGTTCTGGCATGAGTACAGACTACTATTAATTTTGTATTTCGTTTTTTCACTGTTTTTTTACTATTTTAAAAATAAAAATCGTCTCTTAGACTAACCTAAGATGATTTAGTTACTTTTTTTTTCATATTCATATTCATATGCGCATAGTTGTAAATTTATGGCTACTTAAAAGCAGTTTGCTTCATTTAATTGAAATGGGAATTATTCACTTATTCATCATTTACCTAAAGAATTCTAAGTCTGTAGGGCTTTCCATCTTTTTCATTAAATAAATCATTTCGACGTTTATAATCATAATTTATGACCAATTGAATAGGAAAAAAATTAATGGCTCAACTTTGGTGACAGCTATTGTTTTTGACATGAAAACTGAAATGCTTGTAAATCAATTTAGCTAACTATACTGTATCTTTATAGGTGGACCTAACCACATATGTATGAGGTATTTTTTCCACCATAATTCAATGAAATTTATGTTTTTTGGTGAAATAATATGAAGCATTAGCTACAATCATCCAAAAATAGGTAAAAAAACACATTTTTGATGGATCAAAGTTGATCTTACAAAAATATCCATTTCGCAGAAATGAAATGAATATACCAGCTCCAAATACTCGTTTCAAGTAAACAACCAAAAGCAAAAAGTATATAAACTAGTGGAACACAGTGGTTTGTCGTAAAAAGTTATATAGACTTTTGCAGTCATTTTGTGCACCTATTTAACTTTACATCAATGAAAACCGGATTGACATTAGTTCTCATCTCCGTGGTTCTTCTCGCTTGGATTTCCCAATCCGGTAACCATTAATATTGATCATTGATATTGCAAGCAAACACAAATATCCATATACACATAAATTCACAGGAATATTCAGTTATAATATGATTCATACAGACGTTTTTACAATTAAACTGCGACAAAATGCTTTCATTTTGGCAACTAGCCCCATATTTAATTAAAGAGCACATAGATTTTCTTCTGTGGTCACCCCAGATTAAAAAAACCTACGTAAAAATTCGTATTGTTATCTATAACACCTCAACAGCTTGGTTTCCTATGCTATTGTATCAGTAGCGTTTGCCAGTGGCAATGCAGAAACCCACAAATTCAAAACTAACTACCAAAGTGATTGGTGATCCTGATAGACACACATTTGGGTTTTCAAAACAGCAATTTTTAGAACTACTATCTAAAGCCATGCAAACCGTCTTCCTAGAGTTTTGTTCCATCCAATCTAACATATGATTGCACAGCCTCTACCGAGCACTATGAGATGGCGCTAACAAGCATAGATCGTCTGCAATTCTGCATACCACAAGCAAGCTGTTGCATATGGAAAATTCTACATCCCACACCTGAGCACACTTTTAAACCTAAAATTTACTAGAATACTCATTTGCCCATAAGCTGAGAAAACGCTGAGCTTTAACCTGTAAAAACTTTAACCACCGAGACAGGCATATTTAGATTCCAAAGGCTTTCATTATCACCCTGCCTTTTGCATTTTGGGTAGCAAAAGTTAGTATTAAGTGAAGAATTAAGTCCATCATTTGGCTCTGGTATTTGGACAGAACAAATTCTCTTCGGAAAAACTCCTTTCTCACCTTAAAAAGTAGATGCAACTTTCTGCAAACATCAAAAAACACATGCATTTGCCCAAAAAATACCCAAGCATTACAAAAATTAATTTAAAAAATATGTTTCAGGAAATTCTGTGGAAGCAGCTTGCATGACAAATAAAGGATGTTCAGATCACTGTAGGGCAAATATTTGCCCCAATTCTGGTCCATTCAAACACAAAAGGCCATGCTCAGGATCCTGCAAACGATTTACTTGCACTTGCATCTATTGTCCGGCTTCCGCGGCGTGTTAAATTTCTCTTAATGCATTAAATATCAGCACTATTTTCAAAGGTTGATGGTTTAGCTACCAAAAATATAAACAAAAATGTTCAATTTTGTTCTGGTATTAAAATTGGTTTTCAGACTTTCGTCCATTTTCTAACGAAAAATATCTGTTGAAAAAACTCAATTTCGGTAGACCATCATCATTTGCAAGTTATAGACTGGCTATGAATTTCAAATATCCACACATTACTCACTCAGTCAGTCACCATATAGAAATAGCAGTTCACATAAAAATCGCACACGTCTTTGAATTCAAGTGAGAAATAGCGTGAATCATATGATGTGACCCTATCTATGGAAAAAGAATCATGCATGCCGAAGACTAGACATTGGTGGAATGCAGTACAAGACAACTCACAGAATGATTACGATCTTTTATTTATTATTCGCCAGTAATAAGGGAGCTTCAAAACCAGAAGATATTATATTGGCAATGAGAGCAGAAGTTGTCACCTTAAACCCTCAAATAATCTATCCCTATCATCTAAACACAAAAAAACAAATCCTTGCTCTAAACTTTTAATTTTCCCTGCATTCTAATTATACACATAGCTGAAGGCCAAAATACAGATTGCAAGTAAAGTTAGTTCTAAGTGACTGCGGCATTCAATAATACTTAACATGGCATTTGTGCAAATAATTTGACAATGGACGGTATTTCGTGGGCAGTAAATCGAAAAATAGACTGCTTCCTATATATATACGCCCGTAGTTGTAGTTAGTTAGTTGGGTGCTATAAGAAGACGACAAATACACACATCAGGATGCAAGCCAAAGCTATTGAAGGGACTTAATGGAGCTTGAAGTGCAAAAGAGCGGAGGGAGATGTTTTGCTCCTATTCCTGGTCCTCCAAACAACTTGATAATACAAGATGAAGAGTAGGGAGTGAAAAGAAAGTCATTCCATCAAATTTGCCCAAAGAAAGAAAGTTGAGAAATTCCAACACGTCCTCTCATTCAACTCACATTATTATTATTTCTTTATTTCCCGACGCTCCTTCAATAAATGACGGTGGTGTTCGTGTTCACATGTCGTAGCAAGGCACAATATTTTCGAGTTGGGTCCTTTTTGCCAAAAGTGTGGAAATCCGAAATATTATTTGACTTAATGTATATGCACAGTATAGTTAGTTAGTACTAGTGAAGTTTTTTAGAAACCAAATAGGTCTGAGAATCTAAATCTAAAATTTGGACGCGAAAATTTAGTGATTGTAAAAATTTAATGCTTATAGCATTCTTACGCTATGACATCAATTTATACTGTTTAATTATTTCTATCATAGAATCGTTCGTGTTATGTCACTCAGGGCTCCAAAAAGTGTAGGTTTTTTGGAGATTTTCAAAAACAGCAACAATTTTCGGATTTTTGTTAAGATTTTACAAGTGTCCAAGTGTTTTTTAATCTAGCTGCACTAAATTTTTTGAAATTCTTTCTATGCCATTATTTTCCCAATTTTAGGAAAACTACTCGAAAATTGTCCCTGTCAAACCCTAAAGTAACTAACTAACTAAATAGAAGATAATCGTTGTTTTATAAACCACACCACGCAAAACTTATTCTCCCGTGCATCATCATCATATCCTATGGCGTATTTCTGTGGCTTCTTATTCCATTCGCCCACGCTCGCATTACAACCAACAAAGAAAACTGAAAATCCTCCATCATCCTTTTTGTATGCTATTTGTACATCCAGGATATTTTTAGGCTCTACTTAGTTAGTCATTTCATTCATCTCGAACCGTCCATCTGAAATCTTCATCCCATAAATACGAAATTCAATTAACCAACCTATTATTAGCATTTCACACGCAAATTATAGTAATCGTCATAAACAGTACCGTCTATCCATCCACATATCGACTATTAGGTCAAATTAATACATCCTGCATGCATATAGTTAGTTAGCAAACTCATTGATAGACTAGCTGACTTTGTTTTCCAGAAATTTTCTGTTCTAGTTTTAACTAACCCAAAGGGAGGCAAAGAAATGGCCCAAATCCGGTCAGTGTCTGTCCCAGTGATTCGCATAAAAAAGCTCAGTTTCAAGAACAGACCTAACTAACTAACACCCAACTCTTTGCCTATCAGTTGCAGTGGAGTAGTTCTAGGAACTTGCGCCATATTGAGGTTTCCTGTGTGTGTAGGAAATCAACAAGTCGTTGATGAAACCACCACTTTCATTTACTCACTCACTCGAGTCCAAATTATTATTGACTGGGAAATCATATTTACTTGTGTTCCCAAGGATACTCTGGACCGTGCAACTAACATTCTTGATTCCCCACTTATCACCCAAAATAGAATACCGGCCCAAAAGTTGGTGTTTCATCTGTGAATTGGGCAAATACGTAGTAACTTACTTAATACAATTCACTTGTTGTTGAGTGGAAAAGTTTTCTGGGAGGAATCATGGATGCCGAAGAATTTCGTCAACGGGGCAAAGAAGTGGTCGACTATGTGGCCAAGTATTTGGACACTATTGAGGATCGCAGGGTGACTCCCACTGTGGAGCCAGGTTATTTGAAGGATTTGCTTCCTTTGGAGGCTCCAGAGGTTCCAGAATCATGGGATAAGATCATGGAGGATATTGAGTCCAAGATAATGGTTGGGGTATGTTGAGAATATATGGTGAATGTGCGGTTTTAGTTTTAAGCGACTTTGAACGCCATATGATATATTTCGTGAAGCTCAGTTTGAACTATTTAACTCTTCAGTTGACATAAATCTAAAGTCGGGTAAATTAATGAATTGTTGATTTGATTTGGCACTTAGATGACACATTGGCAACATCCTAGATTTCACGCATATTTCCCGTCGGGAAATTCGTATCCCTCCATTCTGGCAGACATTTTGGGAGATGCAATTGGTAATGTCAAATGAGGTTTTAAATAGTTTGGATTGAAAATGTATTATTTCTTCTTGCCAATTTAAGGTTGCATCGGTTTTTCGTGGGCTTCGGGACCCGCTTGCACCGAATTAGAGGGCATAGTTCTGGACTGGTTTGGTAATACACTTTACACTATAAGTTTTGAGTATATCGTATTGTTTGAGCTTCCAAAGTAACTGATTATGTTTAATGCACGAAAAAGGTAAAATGATGGGTCTTCCTGAGCAATTTTTACAAGGATCTCCCAATAGTAAAGGAGGTGGTGTCATTCAGGTACAGAAAATGCTTTGCTATACGTTAACAAACTAATTAAAATTCAATTCAAAAGATTCCATTTTTTTCGAAAACGTATGTATTTTATCTAGACAAGTGCTAGTGAATGCGTACTTGTAGCCATTTTGGCAGCAAGAGGTCAAGCCATCAAAAAATTGAAGAAGCAAAATCCGATGGCGGATGAAGGAGTACTTCTGTCCAAACTCATGGCTTATTGTTCCAAAGAAGCCCATTCTTGTGTGGAAAAAGGTGCTATGATTGCGTTTGTTAAGTTAAGGATTCTGGAACCTGATGATAAGTTTAGTTTACGTGGGGACAC
>Ga0210040_10004743_pt1 | contig 17545 bp, 16 predicted proteins | sample CryGeyCG12114_NA_FD_185462 | JGI IMG/M metagenome (GOLD analysis project Ga0210040, IMG submission 185462) | Groundwater microbial communities from aquifer - Crystal Geyser CG19_WC_8/21/14_NA (SPAdes) (version 2) | ecosystem: Environmental > Aquatic > Deep subsurface > Groundwater | place: USA... | reverse complement strand
GAAAAATGGGATTCCTTTGTAGATTCATCCCCATGAACTACGTGGACATAGAGATAGAAGATGAGCAGGGAGAAGATGGGGCAACCATTGGAGTGTCTCCACCCCTGCAACCTCAGATCTCGTTCTCGTCTGTGGACTACCATGTGGGAGCCGGGGAGCCAGAGCCGCCCATGTCCAATGGCCTTCCTCCTCAGACTGCGGCCATGACTGCCGATGATGCTCCGGACTCACAACATTCCGTGTCTTCCGGTCTCCCGACTCCTTTTATCAATGAGTTGCGTGGAGAAGCAGGTAAAACACATTATTTCACCCAAAATGAAGAATTAGGTCAGTCTGTTTGGTTGCTAATTGCTATGTATCGCGAAACTAACTAGCACACTGTCGTTGACTATGCTTCTGCGACCAAAAAATCGTACTTATTTGAGTTGGCAATGATATTTTGCATTAATGAATTCCCTTGGTTGTTGTGTAGAAACGGAAGGAGCATTTTGTCGAGCCCTGTATGACTACGAAGCCCAAGGGGAAGATGAGCTCACATTCTACGAAGGTCAAATAATTCGGTTGACCCGCCAGGAGGAGGAAGATGGATGGTGGGAAGGAGAATATGACGGCACTCGGGGCACTTTCCCTTCAGTAGTTGTACAGGAGTGTCACTGGGATGGCACTTTACTTTCACCTGTGAGCTAATAATCCCTCTCCCTTCATATATATTTAGTTATAAATAGTTAGTGGGCTAAAAAGAGTCAACGTTTCAAAAAGAGTGTCCATTTTTGGGTGTGTGTACAATGGGAGCTGGTTTGGTCTGGTTTTCAGATCTTTGATGACCAAGATGTAGACATGTTGGATGATGATGACATTTCAGACTCAGGAATTGCACCCCCTCCGTATTCCCCGCCGGCCATGCCGTCAACAATTTTAGCCCAGGGGGATGAAGACAAGGATACCCCTTCCCCACCTCTGATCCTCAATCATGGTGAGCCAAGAATTTCCAGAAAAATTCCCATATAGTAGTTGTGAGTAAGAGTTTCTGGGTTTGAGCGTTTTTCAATTAGCGATAAAATATCCGAAGACTCGAAAGGATTTGGAAAATGGGCAAAACTTTTACATGTAGTATTTTATAAGTATAACCATACATGTGGTGCAAATGCAAACGCATATTGAAAGTGGTGAGAAAATGTAAGCATTTGTTTCAGAACTAAGGAAACAAATTGTTTGCACTGGAAACAAGTGACAAATTCCTTAGCTTAGATTGAATTGAGGCGACAAAACATGAACTCTTGCCATATTTTCAGCATTTTGAAACTAAAAATTTGAGCTCAGAACTTACACGCATAGCACAGTATACTAATTACTCCATGTTTTGAATCTGAGTCTAATGCACGGATAAATAGCAGAGTCGAAAATCTAAAGCATGACAAAATTTCATGATTTTCATTTTTAATCAGACGAAATTGCAGGTTTCAATCGCCGTACGCTATACTTCCTGCGGTACGCGTTTCCCCATTACTTCTGCTGATACTTACAACTTTTACATATTGACATAAATATTTTTGTCAGGCGTGCAAATGATACATCCTTTTAGTTAGTTAGTAACGTATCGTATTATGACTATAAAACTACAGAGGCCGAATTTTCATAAAAAGGAGGGCAAAAATGTCATTTATTTTGATATGCTCTTAAATATATATCCATATTTACCTTTGATGGGAAGCTCGCCAACCAGACACACGATATGTATAATGAGCTGGTCTTGTTTCCCGTGTAGACGAAGAGATGAAAGAGAGTGAGCTGGACAAGGAGCTGGAGCGGGAGTTGGAAATGGAGCGCGTGGACAAGGAGGCTGAAGGAGGAGGCAGTGAGGAGAGTGGCATTGTGGAGGAGGAGGATCATCCCCCTCCTCAACCCTCTCGGCCCTCCGCTAATGCCAACAAGAAGGACCGGTTCGACATGGAACTCAACTCGGAGAAACAGGAGCAGTATCAATCTCAATTCGAAGACGATTTCTCTTCCTCTGCTCCTTCTGCTCCGTCTGTCCCTGGTATGCGTGCCCCTTTCAAATAAGATGTATAGTTAGTGTGAATTCCGAGGGAGTGAAACATTTCATGGGTTCGATTCTAAAAGAGTGGAAAACTTTGTAGTTTAGTTGACATTCTAAAACAGTTAAAAATTTTGCAGTTTAAATTCTAAAATAATGAAAATTTTTGTGGCTTATACACTTTAAAACAGTGAAAAATATTTAGTTTAGTAGTGGACATTCTAAAACAGTGAAAAAATTTTTTAGTTTGAATTCTAAAACAGTGAAAAAGTATTTAGTTTAGTTTACATTCTAAACAGGGAGAAAATATTTAGTTTGGTTAGTTTGAAAAATTTTCACTATTTTAGAAAAATAGTGAAAATTTTTGTAGATTAAATTCTAAAATACTAAAAAACTCAACTTTCACTTTCACTTTCTTAAATTACTTTGAATTGTTGCATCAGCTCGTAGTCCTGTTTTTACCACTAATTTTTTTTATCTGTATCATCTTCTATATTCAGTAAGTTTCCCAAAAGAATTTCAGCCGGCGTTCAAGTATTTCCTACCTGCCATCGCAGCAAATAGCCCATGAGTTTTAACATTAAGAAATTCCACTTTAGGTTTGAAAACATTGCATTTTTTCTATTATATTCTTAAATATGGGAAAAATTCAGTTTTGCTTAAGTTAGAATGTTGAAAATCATATATTTAACACTGAAAAAATAGTTTTGGGTGAAAATTTTCACTAACTAAACACAATTTATTTTCTATTTTTTAGATGTAAACGTGATTGAGCCCGAGGAAGATAAATCCTCGAAAATTGAAACTGAGGTATGTTCTATTTATCCAATTTTTATCATGAAAAGTAAAAAAAAATATCATGCACCAATAGTGTTTATGTTTAATTTATTCCCTTAAAACATGATTACCATTATTTTCACAAACTTATCACATAAAGATGTACTAAGGTATCCCGTTTGGATGCTTTCCCGTAAAACAATACTAACTATTGGCATGCACTTATAGCCATGTAGTCGCTTTCAAAATTTCAATCCACAAAACCAGCGTACAAGTGAATGCACTTTTCATTCTCCATTTGCATTAAAAATGGAAAAAATGAAGTTCACTGTACGTAGGATACTTTTGTATTATACCTGCTTCAGAGCTTGGTTATCAATTTTAGGAAATCTATCATTTCCACAATTGTTTCCATAAAAATCCTAACTAGCACTACATATACGCGAATATAAGCATTGATTGTAAGGTGAAATTGACTCCACACAGTTTTAAAGCGTCTCTTTTGTGCTCCCTAGGATGACGAAGGGGGACTAGGGGTAGCCCAAATAGTCATCACAGCAGCCACCCCTATGTCCGAAGAACATAAAAATTTCCCAACAGCAAAACCTGGGGCGAAAAAAGGTTCAGACGAGGAGGAGGAGGAAGAAGAAGAATCCTCCTCTTCAGAAGAAGAGCGTGTACCCACCCCTCCCCCTGCGCCCGTCGCCGTGGTCGTCGAGCCAGAGGTGCAGTCCTCTGGGAAAAAGGAGGAGGAAGATGTGCCCTCCTTTGGGGCATTTGCAGACTTTTCTTCCCAACAATGGGATCCCTCCGGAGCAGCAGCAGAAGGAGAGGAGGACAAAGGAGGGGCAGAACGGAAAATGCTCCATTTGGACACAGGATTGTCTGCTGGGGCTAAGATGGCCACGTCGCCACTCACTCCCGAAGAATTGGATCCAAATAATCTGGCCAAGTTGGAGTCTCTCAAAGAGTCTGATGCTTAGGTTAATCATAGGGTTTTTTGTAGGGTTTAGGTCCACTGCACATTTTGGCCACAGGATATATATTATATTACTGATTTTTTTAACTTGGTATTGGGAGACGGGGAAATTTTGCCCATAATGTGGAATGGTGCGTTTCAGTTTATTTGCCATTCCATTCTAAAGCAGGGGATGATTTCATGGTTTAGATTTCAAAGCAGGAAAAAATTTCATGGCTTAGATTCTGAAGCAGTAAAAAATTCCTGTTTAGATTTCAAAGCAACGAAAAATTTCATGGCTTACATTCTAAAGCAGTAAAAAAATTTCATAGCTAAGACCCCATTAGGTCTTAAACGTGAACTATTTGTATCCCGAATCTCTGAAAACAATTGTTTCTTCAATAATGCTTCAGAATCTAAACTATGAATACAATAGTATTAAAAAAGGGCGAAAAAAATTGCAGTTTGTATAGCATAATTTTTCAATACCAATGCGTGTTGAACCTATTGCACATAAACTAAACATTTTGGGGTGAATCGAAAATCTTGAAATATGAAAGTAAGTGCCAATGAACAGTTTTTTCCCTAGTATTACTACAAAACATACTTTTCCAGAATATGAATTCAAACTTTAATTTTTGTGTACAAAAAACCAAATTAGGGAAAAACTTGCCATCTTTTTTTAAACATTTTTTTCTTTTTCTGCTCAAAAAAATAACTATTCACTAAAATTCAGTTCTATGTATGTTATGCTATATGTACATGCCTTTTGGATGGAACTATATATATTTCCAAAGATTTTCTCACTCTCGAAAAAAATCCTAATTCCATTCCATAATTTATTAATTAGTTAGTTAGCTAATTAGAAAAAATTGCTTATGCAGGCTGTATGTTGCAGCATTCAAGAGATGGACCGACTCTCTCTCATATCTCTATATACAAAAGTATTATTAGCTGCGAAAAGTACGGCACATAACATAATACATGAATTTATTTTCCAGTGAAAATGGGGCATTCTGAGAATCTCTGTTAGTTGTATTTACAATGCTTCAGTCTTGGTCAACTTTTTGTAGATTAAAATTAACCAACTAACTAACTATACATACTGTAGCTTTTTCCATAAAAAATGGCATTTTGTGGATTTACAAATCGAGCAAAGTAAGCTATTTGCGTCTCGGCAAAAGAATGGTGGCCATTGTATTCTAGACGCCATCTAATTTAAGCGCAGAATTGTTATCTTGCAACCCAAATTCATAAAGACACAAAAACTAATGAACATGCGAATGCACTATATAATTCCCATTGTGAAAGGGAGTATGCCTTTTTCCTATTGCATGCACTTTTATGAGATTGTGTACAATAGATAGTCAGTTAGTAAACATGTGTAGCTAAAAAAATGGACACCGGATTGAATTTCATTTGAGATTACTTTATCAAAGGCAAAGGAGTGAAAAAGTTGTCTTTTTAGAAGAAAAAATGTTTCTTGCCTTCCGGTTTTGTGAATAAATGCTGTAGCAATAATAATGAATGGAAGTGAGTGAATCTCTTTGGGAAATTTCAATCTTTTCCTACACAAACCACTATACAAATAATCTCCAGTTTTGAATACACACGACGAATGAATGTGAATGCCGTAGTCTAATAATAAAAAATGTGTCTCCTGGAATAAATTATTTTTTCCTTGTGTTAACTCATGTATACTTGTTGTGTATATTTGGACATGAGCGGAAATAAAGAGAAGAACAAGCGGGTGTGTAAACAAAATGAGCATTATTATTGGCCACTTGCAGGGGAAATCTTAATTGTGCACAGTTGCAAAAAACCGTGCAAAATTTATTTGTACACTGGAATCCCCATGGATTCTAAATGCATCCAGATCATTATAGATTGACAATGAGAGCAAGTTTTCCTTTTCACTATACAGAGGCCAAATTTTGAGGCCAGATTATGATAGTTTCTGCTTTCAAAACTATCGTTATTGAAGCCACATACTCAGTCAGCAAATAGGAAATATATAGATGCTTTTGGAAATGAATAGAGAAAAAGGGACATAGTTTGTGTAGTAGTAGGGTCGACGTTCACAGTCCTATTCTTTTGGTTGGTACTAAAAAGTATAGTATTCGTTTAGTGGGTGCACCTGCAACTTCCTATACCTTGGTAAACAACCTGCTTTTTCTATTTGTACTGCACTGACTGACTGACAGAGAATTTGTTGAACGCCGAAGCGTATATTTTTTACGGGTGTTAGACATACGCGCCCACTAGTTGACCTCTCCCTAAATCACTGCTACCCAGTACATAACTTTACAAATGCACTCTATTCATGTGGTTAGCATGTTTTTGAGAACCAAACTTATATAATACGATTCATAGTATCTTCAGAAAAGGAACGACGGACTGACTATTGTCGCCTTGAAAATAGACTATAAACGCAGAAAACTAGATTTAGCATATTTCTTATTGAAAAAGAAGTTTTCAAAAACTGTGTTTAGCTGAAGCCATTCAACAATTGTTTGAAGCTATCTCTTTTAATTGCGATTCTATTGTTTTGACTGAAAACAGGAATATTGAATTTAAACTTTTAGTCCTCGTATAGTGAAGAGAAAATTTTGGGCGCAGATTGTTCCATACACTTTACGATACTATTTACTACTACGTACGTCGGGGTAAGTACATTTGGACTCGCCAGTCATCATAGGCCGTACATAGCTAAAAGGCAGACGTAGAAAATGCCACTCACCTTTAAAAGAAGCACTAACTAACTAACTAACTAACTATATATAAGTTGATGTCTAGTCTATACAAGAAAAAGCTCCGCTGGCTCACCAATACGAAACATTTCTTGTGAAGCCAGGAGGCCACACCATGGCCAATAACTAAAAACTAGCAACTAACAAAACAACGCATCTAGCTCTACTATTTGACTCACTCGAATAGTCGAATATATAGAGAGCTATGTGTCCAACCTGACCGAAAAAAAGCCAACCAACAAGATCTATCTCACGTTTAGTCGTACGAAAAAGTCATCATCAACTATATCAATAGTGGATCTCAAACCAACTAACTAACTAACTATATAGTTTGAGAAGCATAGGCAGCATCCAAAAAGGAAAAAAATCAGACCACTGTTTCAGGAAACCCTTTTAATGTTAACAGTCTGTGATTATTAAATTCACGTCATCAAGTTAGTTAGCTACTGAGAAAGTGTCAAAAATTTCCATCCGCTGTCGCAACTAATAATGCCCAACAGTTTGGTTAGTTCCAAGTTATCCAACTGACCAACCGCAAATGAATAATAACAATCGGAGAGCAACGGTACTAATTAGTTTTGTGTCCACCGCATCTGTTAACTAACTGAGAACCGTAATTCCGTAATTCATTATTGTTGCCTATGGTTGGGTGTGAAACTGTTTTGTGGTCAAAGGAGCAGTGCGATTGCCCATTTTGAGTGTTGAACCAGTGTCCATAATTTGAACCTCTTATCTAGTTAGTAGGTTATTGGGAACGAACTATTTTGTGCAATCTTCTAGATATCTAATCCACAATCCACATCGATAGGATTTGGGATAAGGAATCGAAAGAGCGGGCGGTGATTGTAGATAGTAAGTGAGATGATATTGTCAACTGAAATTTTGCTTTTGTGTTCCTCTTTTGGGATTGCATTGACATTGACATTGGTGTTTTCATATCGAATCGGCAAAAACCCCGTTTTTATCATTCATTACATAGCAATCGATGTAAACCAAAGTAGTTGACAACAAAGTGAAGAAAATTTAACCCATTTCTGGTTATATAGGTTCATTGGACTGAAAACCGGACGGAAATCGTCATAGTGGTAAGTTTTATTTCAAAAATGGAAATTCAAGTTACTATCTAACAAACCATGCCACAATATAATGACAAAACTAGGCCTAGTTGACTGCAATTGAGAATGTCTGTGTATATAATGTGTTGTTATTGCACGATTGGCTATTGTTTTTTGTGTGCATTTTGTTGGGGGAATGTAATAATTAACGATACTAACTAACCAACTAACTAACTTTAGGATAGGTTATTGACACCGGTGGTGGTATTCATGCTTGGCCCTTAGAAATGATGAATGGAAACGGCAGGAATGGTCATCCCCCTTGTTTGTAAGTTGTATCCCTCATCCCCTCTCCTTATTTCCTAAAGAAAAGGTGCAAGAAATATTATCTTGCCCAATTTGCGTGGACAGACAAACCTCTGATTTCAATAACCGATTTCATCATATGTGTCCCATGATAAATTCTCATCAAAAATAACATTATTATTTTGTATGGGAGAAAATATTTTCTTGTGCCTTTTGAAACTTTATCCTATAAGTAATTTCCCCCTGGGGTGAAGCTTGTTTTCGTTGTTGGGAGCTTTGTATTGAGAATTGTTTCGTGTCGTGAGTGCAGAGTGATACGTCGGGAAGTTAGCGAAGAACGTGAGGAACGGACAGTGACGACTACACGGCTCTCTCAAAAATCCTTGCGTCCTTCTGCCCGCAATGTCATCAGGTCTAATAACAAAACTAACTAACTAACTAACTAACTAGAGCTGAAAACTTTTCCCTACATCTTCAACTTTCTTCGTCTTCTTCTCTAATTGTTTTCAGTTGTGTTCAACACTCTAACTTTTGTATCTAACTCTACCTAGAAGTATTTAATATCCTCATGCACTAATCTAAACATTCTGCTATCATCTACAAGCCACATGTACTATATGCAAACTATAAGCTACTTACTTATGCAATTAAAAGATTATGGCCACATTTTTTATGGACTATTCATTATCAAGCAAGATTACATGTGTTCCGCTTATCACTCCACTCACTCACTCACTATTTGACGGACTGACTGGGACAAATAACAAGCTTTGGAGCCAGTCTTGTCAGGATCAAAGTCTTAGGTTCACTATATATTAAATGTAATTTTGATGACAACACTATTTATTTATATGATTCAACTTCCTTCGGTTAGTACCCAACTAACTATACAGTCTATGATTCATGATCCATTTCATTTTCTCCCATATCCACCCACTTTCAGTTTATTGTCAGGCCAAAAGAGTGCAATTTTTTTTGCCATTCCATTTTACTATCCAACAAGTGTAAGGTTGTCATGTGGTTGAAATTGTGAATAGTTCAATATCGGGACCCATTCAGTTTCATTGTAGTTATATAGGTTTGCTGTGCTAAATAATAATTAGCTCATATAAAGGTGATTGACTCCAGTTAATGAGCTTGTTTTGATTGTTTTTGTTCAAAATGCATTTTATTGTTTTATTCAGCTTGTGGCTTTGTACAATGGACTCTGTAGGCATTTGGAACTAACAAACTAACTAACTAACTATAGCTGGTAATATGATTGGCATCTTGGATCTCAAATGTTTCCAACTCTTAACTAACTCTTTCTTCGACTTTTTTACTCTATTTTCAACTATAGAATGAGTTAGTCAGTGTGTCATGTTTTTCTTTTCATTTCTTCCAGTATAAATCGTGACAGTGAGGAAGACTCAGATTGGGATTACTCGGCCAACGGCCAACTGCGAACTTTATTGCAATCTTCGGAGACGAGCACGATCACAAAAACGACTACCACTAGACAACGGCATCATCCTATTTTGCCTGTAAGTGCACCTTTTAAATAATAAGAATAGGAGAATGCACAATAGTTTTTTACGTGGACTTGACATTGGGGGAAATCATTTTTAATTGAAATGGGAAGTCACAGACGATTAATTCCATATGTTACGGTGAGCATTGCAAGTTTGGGAAAGAGCGGTCAACAGTTTAATGTCCACAGTTATTGGTCACTTTTTCTTATGTAATTATCATGGACTGCGGAGGGAAATTTATCTTTTTTTTGGCACAGAAAACTTTTTAAGCATTAAAGTGAGTGTGGATACACAGGCCGTGGATTTGAGAATGTATTTTGTTTCTACTTTTGATAGGGTGAAGAGACGGAGGACATTTTGTCCGTGCATCGAATCGAGCATGCGATGAGTCCCCATGGGGACGGACTAATGGACTACTCCTCCTCCCATTCGCCCACCGTGAACAACGGGACCATGTCAAGACCTACAAATGGCACAGACTCTGCTCCCAATGGGACTGCACCCACTCCTTTGGCTCCTGGAGGTGGATCCCCGAATATAATGTATCCTCCGGCCTCTGGAGCCCCTCCAGGTCGACCGCAACAGTTCCCTTCGACAGACTACCCTGAAGGCCATCCTGATGCTTTCCTATATGCGCGCCCACCTTTGCATCCTAATGGTGAGGGAAATAAATAGTCCAGTCTTTTGGATTCCAGTTTTTTTACGTAGTCGTAATCGCAGACACGAATAGTTAAGGTTCTAAAAAACAAGATAAATTCATAATTAGATTTTGAGGCAACTAAAATTTGGTGGTATAGATTCTGAAGCAAAACAAAGTTTCATGCTGTAGATTCTAAAGCAGCTAACATGTTTACCTTTCAAGGCATATAAACTCAAAAGTTACGTTGGATTCTAAAGCAAGGGAAATTTGTTACTTATTTCGGTTGCGTGCCCATGGAATAAAATTCATCTACCCATCTTAAGCATCAATATCAACTGCCAAGTATAGTAGATTGTGGGCTCATTCAGATTTGAAAAAATGAATGTACAGGGCGTACAAATGTGACATGATGATTTAATGAAACACTAACAGTTGATCCTGTTTTTTCTTAGAATACATGAGAGGCGGAGGAGGACCCGGATCAGTAGGAACTAGCAATGGTTCATATCATGCACGAGCAGCTTATGAAGAAATGGTGGACGGAAGTCATCATGGCCCTGCCGCCCCCTCATCCAACTACGGTAAACAAAATGCGTACACTTTTTGTCTTGCTTATTGGCCTGTGTTTTTAATGTTTCCCTCAATCAAATATGAAAAAAATGCAATTCAAATGAGTACGTACACGCTTTTGTATGTCCCTTGCATGTTTTTTTGTCGTGTTCCATTTTCGTTTTTGTTTGTGTTTTTGCACGTGTGCTTTTTTTTGTTTGGGGGCTCACAGAGGAAAGTGGTGGATATTACCCCATGGGGATGGGAATGGGCATGGACACGATGGGTGGGATGTCCACCTCCCATTATGGGAACCTCCCTGGACCTCAGTACGTGAAGGAGCAGTATGGAATGGGGGATCATCACATGTTGAGTCATTCCCCGTCCTCGCCAATGCACCTCCTCCATCATCATCCTCCTCCCAATTTGCCTGTTCCCAAACAATCTCCTCCTCCACCTCCTTCTACCTCCTCTTTGTCAAATTCAGGTGAACATTTTGTTTATTTTCGTTTTGTGAGGTCGTGAGGTGGTGGTTTTTTTTTGTGCACATTTCATTGTGTTTCTGTGTATGTAGTTAGTTGATTGGTGAGCTTTATGAGGTTTACAAAGCATGCGAGTTTCCTCTAAGTTGATCAAATCTGTTGGTTTAGGTGTGAGATGGAGAGATCCAGATTTACATGAAGTGATCCAGTTCCTGGGCAATCCTAATCCTGTTGTAAAGGTAAATAGTTTGGGCATTGACGACTGTATTCTTAAGAACTGGTCAAAGAAAATGATTTTTTCTGGAACAGGCGAATGCAGCAGCCTACTTGCAACATCTGAGCTACATGGACGACACAGTGAAAGGTAAAACACGAGCACTGGGTGGGATCCCACCACTAGTCGCCCTGCTGAACCAAGACCAACCGGAAGTGCAGCGAAATGCAGCCGGAGCTTTGCGCAACTTATCGTACGGGAGACAAAATGATGAGAACAAGAAGGGGATCAAATCTGCTGGGGGACTGGGAGCTATTGTGCGGCTGCTGAAACGAACTGCGGAGCCAGAGCTGAGGGAACTACTCACTGGAGTCTTATGGAATCTGAGTTCATGTGAAGAACTTAAGCGGAGCATTTTGGATGAGTCTGTGCCCGTCTTGGTGTCCACTGTTCTTCTCCCGTATTGCGTGGCTCAGGGGGGTTCCATGTCACTTTCCATGACCACCTCTTCCCCCCAAATGCATGCGTTGCCCCCACCTTCCCCCCTGGTTTTCAAGAATGCTTCCGGTGTGCTCAGGTAAGCATTTGGGAGAGCAATCTCTAAGAAGTTTGACTTATCATACAGCATTAGATTTGAGTTTTTTAACGTTTTTTTTTTTGTCGATTTTCAGAAACGTGAGTTCCGCAGGAGAATACGCACGAAAGAAACTACGTGAAAGTGAAGGACTCGTCGAAGGATTGCTACACGTGGTCCGTTCCGCGTTGTCCCGAGCTGATATTGATGACAAGTGTGTGGAGAACTGTGTATGCATTCTTAGGAACCTTTCGTACCGTTGTCAGGAGATGGAAGACCCGCACTATGACAAGCATCCCCCGCCTTCGTCCTCCTCAGCGTCATCTCGCTCTTCGGCTGTTGCACCTTCCTCCAAGGGGGACAATCTTGGCTGTTTTGGGGCCAACAAGAAGAAGAAAGAGGCTGCCGCGGCGGCGGCTGCTGCGTCAGCATCTTCCAATTCCACGGGCAAAGACGGGACGCCTAATAATAGCAATGCCAGTGGTGGACTAGGCGCGGGCCATCCTTCACTGCGCTCTTTGAATGCCACAGGGTCCAAGTCTGACCTTATGTCTGGGATGCAGCTCCTGTGGCAACCTGACGTGAGTATTTTCGGGTTCTTTTAATTAGCGCGGTGAAAAGTGGAGCATTTTCTTTTGACAACTTCGAATGATTTTGCGCTAAATAAGATATTTGCTTGTGATGTATAAGTGCAATTGAAAAAAACTATTTGAAGCTTTTGTCCTGTATTATTTAGTATTTTATTTAATATTGTCAGTTTAAAATTAAAAAAACTCATCTAAGCCATCAAAGGCCTCATTCTTTTACATTTGTAAGTGGGTTGAGTCGACGGGAGCTAACTAAAGAACGGGATTTATATTGACATATGCATAGGTGGTGCAAGCGTATTTGGCTCTTTTGTCAAATTGTTCCAACCCTGAGACGCTGGAGGCAGCTGCCGGGGGGATCCAGAACTTGGCAGCTTGCTATTGGCAACCAAGCATAGAGATCCGAGCAGCAGTGCGCAAGGAGAAAGGCCTTCCAGTGCTAGTGGAACTGCTTAGGATGGAAGTGGACCGTGTAGTGTGTGCTGTGGCCACAGCCCTTAGGAACCTTGCTCTTGACCAACGGAACAAAGAACTGATTGGCAAGTATGCCATGAGGGACTTGGTTCAAAAATTACCCTCATCTGGTCGACCTCAGGATCATCCTGCGTCCGATGACACCATTGCTGCTGTTTTGGCCACGCTCAATGAGGTCATCAAGAAGAATGCTGAGTTCTCCAGGTCTGATCATTGAGTTTATAATGTGAACTCTATACGACTAGTGAGAAAGTATTGTCTTAACATTTTTGTACTTCAATAGATCTCTAATGGAGGCCGAAGGGGTTGAACGACTGATCCACTTGACGCAACAAAAGCGTCGCTACTCAGCCCGTGTTGTCAAGTTTGCTACTCAAGTCTTATATTCCATGTGGCAGCATCAGGTATTTGAAATTCTATTCGTAGCCTCTAGCCATGTTTGAAGCAAAAGATTCCCATGCTCAAACTAACTGACTGACTGATCCATTTGTTCACAGGAACTGAGAGAAGTGTACAAGAAAGGTGGTTGGACAGAGAGTGATTTTTTGCCAAAAGGTAGAGGAGGTAGTCCTGGAGGAGGTGGACCTATGGGTGGAGGAGTCGAAGCCCCCTCCGCTGGTTCCCCTGTGAATGCCAACTCGACGTTAAATCGGCCCATGGCCAGTCAGGGGGGAACTCGCTATGAGGACAAAACTTTGCATCGGACTCATAACAGCAGCAGTAATAGTGTTCCTCCTTCTCACTACGCACAGGTTGGTTGGCTCGGCTAGTTTAGTTTTTAGAAGAATGTCTTCTTTTTTGTTGTCGCTTTCCATTTATGAGGCTTCTCCATCTTTGTGTTTAGAATGAGGAGGTGCCCATGGCAGACATGCCTTACCCCGAGGGAGCCTCTCATGCTCCCCCTCCGGCTTCCTATCGCATGTATCCTCCTCAGTCCGTAAGTTCAATATGTACTAACTAACTAACTAACTCATTTGTCGGATTTTGTTTAAGCTCACTAACTAACTCAATTTGTTAACAAACGTGTGTTTTTTATCACTGCTTACCTTTTTGGACTGATCCACAGTAACCAGTGTGAGTACTCTTGTTCAGGGCTCATTTTTAGTTTGTTAGGATGTGGCAATCACAATCTTCTCTTTTTTTTAAATTTTGGGGTCGTTTGTTGTTATAAGTTTTTTTTGTAACTTTGTCCTTGTTTGGGAGGATTTATGGGATTTTGTCTCATTGTATCTCTCATTGAATGTGAATACATTGGAATTCTGACTGAGTTATTACATGCACGTGGTAAATCAGCGACGGATTTTTTCAAAATATGGGCATAAAATGTGTTTACATTGTTTACATTTGTAACATGAAGGGAAGATTGTGGTTTTTCATTTCCTATCGCTCCTCTATTTATGTACAATGCAAGGTCCCTATAGAAATAATCTGCCTCTTACCAGGTTCGGGAATCTGAGAACCCAATGCCGGTGAAAAATCAAAATGGGGTGGAAAGCACAATTTTAAAATAATTTATGAATAAATTCAATTATCAATGGGTTAGTCCCATTTTGTGTCTCTCACATGCATACAAAGTGCAGTAAATAACTGGGGACAACAAAAGTTAAATCAGTTGTGGCTAAATACAAATATGTGTCGCCAAAGTAAGATCTTTCTTAACAAAGTGTCAGACTTTTGCGCTAGCAGATGTATTACATTTAGCAGGAAATCTTTAAGACTTCTAACACATATTGTCACTGGACATAATTTGTGAAATAGTCATCAAACCAATATTGGTAGGATGAGTTCATCTTTGTGTAAATGCGAAGAGGACAAAGAGACCAGCTTTCACTACGTTGCGGTTTGTCCAAGATATTGTGAAAGTCGGTTTAAAATATTCGGGAAGCCAATTTTGGAACCCGAGGACATGATAATTTCCTCAAAAAATTACGTAACCGTTGCCGGACTAGTTTTCTTTATCAATGCAACGGGTCGCTTCAATGAGGAAGCTATCGTACAATAAACTTTCGTGTTAATAGGTGCGTCTGCAATAGGCCTAACTTCTGGTCTTCGCGGCATGTTTGGCTTGCTGTTATCATCAGCAAGGCGACTCACCTCAAAAACATTACATACATGCATAGTCCCATTTTGGTTTTCCACCCGGATGAGATTCTCTGAGAATTAGATAATTCCAAACTTGGTAAAAAAGTGGGCTATTTTTAAATGGACCTTGGTAGAATGTATGCACACTGTATTCCTGTTTTAATGGCGTGAATTTGATTTTGTAGATGAAAAGTGGAGAGCCCTTGTACGCCCAAGTGAACCGTGAGAAGAAGAAGAACCGTGGGTTGGGGGATGAGCCAGTTTCCCCGTACCATCATCACCACCCACAGTTCCCCGTGTACCACCATGATCATGCCCCATCCATGGATGATCTTATGGAGGACCCCTCCAGTCCTGTAGGCGATTCTTGGGTCTGACCATCATCCCATAATAATAGTCTCTTCGTGGAGCAGATTACTCTGGTCAGGTGACAATCCCCCTCTCCCCCATATGGACTCAGTGGGCTCTTCTCATCGTCGTGTGCCTACCACCGCCCATGGAATCAATGCAGCTGCCATCATGGGCCACTTTTTTAGTGGTCCTCAATCATTAGTGAGTTAATTAGGCGCAGGAGATTCATTCAGTAGTGTGTCATTTCATTTGTCATGGACTTGGCCAGGTATATGGCATCCTCGCAGCAGTTGAACTTGTCTCAAAAAGTGGAGTTTAACCAAATACTCCCTCTGTGGCCATATAGACAAGTGAAAAGTGTAAGGATCTTGTACTTTGATGAATTTTTGGTGCGCACATCCATTGACTTTGTGACAGACAATTTCATGGCTTAGATTCTACAGCAATATATAAAGTGGGACAAACTTTTTGGAAAACGGACAAGTTTAGGAATTGGTTAAAGTACAAAATTTAAAAAGTTGCAATATACCTGGCCATACTTTCGTGATAAACTAAAAGTACTATGTTTTAGGATTTTTTAAGGACCCCGTGTGAGTTTTAAAAACCCATTTTGTTTGTGTGTGTTTTTTTATTTGGTAGTGTCACACTGCTGCTGCAATATAGGCCATACTAGCCCTAGTGTTGTGTACATAGATAGAGGGAGATAATATAGTGAATAGCGTGAGAAAATCTTGTAGGAAATGAATGGTAATGAAAATGTTACTTACTGCTAGTTATAATAATAATTGGTTAAGTGCTTACAAAAGTGACTACTTAATGTGTTTGACAAATGTTTTTGTGTTGTAATGAATTGACTATTTACTACAACAACAACAATTATTATTATTATTATTATTATTGTTACTTTGTACCACCCATCATCATACAGATTATATTATATAAATACACATATATATTATATATATATTATATATATTCACCTGTTGTGCGTGTTTTATCATTGTTATTGTTATCTTAAGGTGTATTTTTTGGTAGACTATAAGAAACTATCGCTGTGTACTAACTATAACTATAAACATAACTAACTATGTACTGTCTCGCCTGTTCGCTCACCCTTTTCTATATTATAAATCATTGATAAATGTACTATTTGGCCAAATAATGTTAACTGCATGATGATATACGGAGATTTTTTTCGCGTGATCACCTAATGACCTAATTGACTTGGGGCTTAATTGGATTTGCCTACCTCAGTTTGTTATTCTCAATTTTCCTATCTAACTTGACTAACTAAGGGTAACTTAAGGTATGCTCAATAATAAGGGATGTTTCAACCCAGTGGTTTTTTTTTTAAACTTGCACTCCGTAGTAGTGGAAACTATGTATGTTATGGTCACTATTTTATTGAATCTGTTGTTGTCAATTTTACAATGGTCTGTGAATTTGAATCCATTCCTGACTTGACTTTGTTTTTTATCCCGGTTTTTTCGGCTCTGTCATACTTTCTCTGTGCTCAAAAATGCAAAAATTTGAGTTTGTTGAACTGAATTCATTCCGATATTTTGTACTTTTTGTTATCATGTTTTTCCCCATGCTTTGTAATGTGCCCCTGGGTTTTGGAAATGGATTGACTACAAGAATGATAGATATAAAAATGTATTGCTCACTTGCATTCTTTTTAAAAATGTTGACGTGTGTAAAGCATGAGGTTTTGTAATAGAGACTAGAAGCACATATCTACCATGTTATGGTTTCATTATTTGCTCCACAATGTATTCTAACTATATAGTATACTATGATATAGATAAGTAAGTGACAACGAAAATGCTTCAAGATTGTTTGTCTCTCTCAAAAAAAGAAAATTGAATCTCTGACCTCACTCTCAGTACTGCTGTATAGAACCCTATCTGTTTGGTTTGGTTGTATTCATTGAATGCATATGTAAGAAAAAGGCCTCTCTCATTCTTTCTAACTGCGAATTCAAGATTCCATATGATGTAAAAAGTTATTCTTTTTGTACACTTTGGCGAATTATATATGTACTATATTATCATGATGTTGATTTTGAAAATTTTGTGTACATAACTTATTTTGTATGTAGTTTTTTTTCTATGTCAATCGTTATTGTTAGTTAATTCCTCTGTAATACTGTAGAGTGTAAATGACATGATCCTTTGTTTGAATAAACCACGGCAAAGAC
>Ga0210040_10004742_pt1 | contig 17547 bp, 14 predicted proteins | sample CryGeyCG12114_NA_FD_185462 | JGI IMG/M metagenome (GOLD analysis project Ga0210040, IMG submission 185462) | Groundwater microbial communities from aquifer - Crystal Geyser CG19_WC_8/21/14_NA (SPAdes) (version 2) | ecosystem: Environmental > Aquatic > Deep subsurface > Groundwater | place: USA... | reverse complement strand
AATGCAGAAGGCGAAGTAGAGGTAGAGTTAAGCATAGATTTTAACGGGCTGCTGATGGCCAGTGTAGAGGCAAATGGCGTAAAAGCAGAACTTAAAATAAAATCAGATGGAGGTGATATAGATGTCTCTGTACTATCAAATCTGATTTCTAAAATAGATGTACGGCTTTAAAAAAGGTGAGTGGTAAGATTAAGTATAGGTTTTATAAAAGTTAAGAGCATTATATCAGATACCTAAACTAATTCAAAAAACTTATGGCAGAGAAAATACTTGGTGGGGCAACTCCGCATCCTAAGAATGAAAGGTTCATTCCTAATGATGGCAACACCACTGCCCCTGATATCAATACCGAAGCAACTGCTGAAAATACGGTAGACACATCTCTCGAAACCATTCGGATGCGGCTTGCAGCTTCTACTTCTGCCGGCGGCTTAGCTTCAGTACCTCAAAGTTTTGAAGACAAGAATGGTGACTGGCAAACCATACATTCAGACAATCCATTTGACGTTTTATATCTTGACTATAAACAATACAAAATCATTACTGCAGAGATAGTAAAGAAGAATTATGACATTATCACTAACTTCTGGAAAGGAAAAAACAAAGGCTATGCAACCGGCAACAGGGAACTTCTGAAGGCAAAGTATGGCGAAGACAACCTGACGAAAGCCTTTAAAAAGCTGGATAAAGCCTACGAACAGCTTTCATCCCATGAAACCATAGCCGCATACTACAAAGAGATAGATGATAAAAGGTATAATAACGGATTACACGCAGTAAGAGACCTTATAGAAATTTCGATGAGTGATGGGGAGTTTACTAAAAATGAGGCGAATACACTTATAAAAAAAGCGCTCGAAAATGATTTGAGTGAACCGGAAATAAAAGAATACTTATTAAGATCGCTGAAAGAAAAAGGATTTAAGCCCCGTGCTACAACCCTTAAACCAGATGAGTTTGATAACAAGTGGATGACAGATGAAAAATGGAAAGAAGCGCAATCACGCTTTACTACGATTAATAGCGTTGCTATTTCATCGCTGGAAGAATATGGAAATGTGCTTTTTAAAAGTTACGGTTATGCTATTCGTCACCTTGCCAATGCTAATTACATAATTACAGAGGTTACTAAACTTAGTGATTCTGATAAAGCGATGGAATTTGAAGATATTGTTGAAAAAGAAAAAGATATAGACAGGAGAATACTGAAAGTTATCTATCATCTCAACCCTAATCTACCATTTAGATTGCAAAATGAAAAGTTATATGAAAATATAGAATCGCTGCTGAAAAAAGGATATGACAACTATGCTGTTCATCAAAGGATATATGAACTTTTTTCTAAAGAACATATACAGATCTGGATAAAAGAAAATGACCCGGTTAGTGCGTTAAAATTGTCGGAAAATATCGATTATAAATCGCTTTTGCAGTTTTCTTATAAGGTTAATAACCAATTTCCTTTTTATCTCAAAGATGAGTTAATTCAATACCCGAGCCAGCTAGTAGAAAAAATAAACGTAAATAAGAAATATTGGTACACAACTATTCAAAACCTTAAAAACGGAAACATTCCTACCTGGTTTGAAGGTATAAACCATTACCATTGGTTACAGGAATACAATATTCGGGTGACAGATATAATTACCGCACAACTTCATACCGAAGATGAAGTAAACCTGGCAAGTGTACAGGCGCTTACAGAGATAATAGAACCGAAGCAACCACAACCGACGCTATTGGCAGATAAAAAAAGTATTGAGTTGCTTGAAATAGAAGGAAGCGATAAAACCCTATCAGTACCTATAACGATAAGACTACAGACAACAGGATTTGTAAAAGCGGTTTTTGTACTTTCGAATAGTTTTGATGGCATTTGGCTAAGTACTAACAGCGCTGTATTTTTTTCGCAAGGCAAGCAGACAGACACTATAGTCACCTTATTTATTGCAGCACCAAAACTGCAAAAACAAAATGTGTATGATTTTCAAATAATCATGCACACTCTGTATGAACAGCAAAATATACCCGTACAGCTAAAAGCAGTGTTTCCTAAAAAAGCATTCGTGAGCATTCTTGGTAAATATGCTATCATCTTCGCTGTCTTTTTTGCCCTTACCAGAAGTGCTTTTGAGTATATGGGTGCAGCACCTTTCCTTTTTTTATGTTTATTTATTGGTTTGCTGACATGGTCTGTATTTGTTATAAAAAAATATGAGAAGATATGAATGTACAATCTTTACGAGAGCACAAGGCTGTTACGGTTCTTATCACATTTTTGTTAGGGCCTCTCGGTTTACTTATATTTATTAGTAGTACTCTGCGGCAGGAGAAGTATATAAAATCTACCGTTATAGCATGGTGTATTATAGCCGTACTTTCAGCAGCGCCAGGCTTTAGGGATTTTGGGCTTTTTGCATTCAACTACTTAGATAGCCTGTTCTACATGGGTAGTAACACAACGGGCTGGTTTGTTTGGGGCGCTTTTTTAGGCATAGTGTTCGGCGCAGTAACAGCTTATAAAAAGTATAATCTTGGTCTAAAGGTAATTGTAGTACCAATTTTTATGCTTGTAGTATTAACTGTTCTGATGGCTGTATTTAACGAACCCGGCAAAAATACCTTTAGCAATTCACCTTATTCCCAAAATGAAAGTACTGAACCCTTAACTCAAAATGCTTATAACTTTGTGAATGTAACCGCAAATAACAATCTTCAGTCTTTTAAAGGAATCAGTTATAATGCCGCTAATCTTATTGACGGAAATACTACCAGCGCCTGGATAACCAGTCCATCTTCTACGAATAACAACCGAATAGAATTTACGTTTAATATACCAACGGATATAACAAAAATGACAGTTACAGGTTTATATATTGTAAATGGCTACCGCAAATCCTATAAAACCTGGAAGAATTACAACAAAATATCTTCATTATCAATTTATCATAACGGCGAATATATTGGCATAAAATCAGTGGGGAATAATTTTGATAATTCTGAAAACATAGAGGTCATTCCATTCGAAGTAAAAAACCGCGATAGAGTTTCGGTAAGCATGAACAGTTTCTATTCTGGTCAAAAATACAGGAAACAAGTAGCTATATCTGAATTGGTTCCGATAGTGGTAATAAAAAGGGATTAAGATGTTTACTACATCTCTTATTAACTTTAAAATACTTTACAATTTCCATAAATATTATTAGGAGATTAGGAATCAGTATATAAATGGTTTGAACCAGTAATATTTTAATTCACAATGACAGGCAGTATTTTTCTTATCCCTACTTTTTTACATGAACAGGCTATTGAGACTATCCCACCTTACGTTACAGATGCAATAAAACAGTGCAAGGTATTTTTTGTAGAAAATGAAAGATCGGCAAGGCGATATTTAAAGATGATTTGGCGTGAAATGGTAATAGACGATTATACATGGTTTACAATACATAAAGCTGAAGAAGAAGTTCTACAAGCCTTTACAAAAATATTGAAAGAAGGAAAAAACATCGGAATTATCAGTGAAGCAGGATGCCCCGGTGTAGCAGACCCGGGACAAATATTGGTAAATGCAGCACAGAATGCAGGCGCAGTTATTAAACCACTGGTTGGACCAAGTAGTATTCTTTTAGCCCTGATGGCAAGCGGAATGAATGGGCAAAAATTTCAATTCAATGGTTATCTTCCAATAGATAACCAGGAAAGAAAAACAGCCATAAAAGATTTAGAAAACGAATCAGCAAAAAAGAATTGTACTCAAATATTTATTGAAACGCCTTACCGCAATAATCAATTAATAAAACAACTTTTAGAAACCTGTAAGTCAAATACACAATTGTGTATTGCAGTAGACATAACTGCACCTGCAGAAACTATTGTCACTAAAACAATAAGTGAATGGAAAAAGCAGGTTCCGGACATACATAAAAGGCTTGCTATATTTTTACTCCACTCATTCCCGGTGAAATAAATTATGGTGTTAACGGGATATTGTTATTTTGAATAGTTTCATTACTTATATGATACACACTGTCTATAATAAATAATTGCATTCCTCTCCATGGCAGGGAACCCTGGTATCTCTTATAATGCAGCTCCATATCTTTACCGCTGTTTTGCATAAGGGTTTGTGCTACATTCTCATCTTTTACACTAAATGAAAACTGGTTGCTTTGTATAGCTGTTGTAGGACTTCCCCTGAAACCACTTTGGATCAACTGACCTTCATACGTTTTAAATACGTAACCTTTCTTTTGGAAAGTATTTAAAACACCGGCTTTGGTTCCTTCTGCAAAAACGAAGAAATATCGCCAGTAAATAAAACCTATAAGTACAATAACAATAAGTGTTATAATGATGGTTGCCGCTTTACGCATAATCCCGATTTTTAGTTTTAGATATAATATAAATTAACGTGCCATGGAATTAGGAAGAAAGAGAATGGTCTATAGTGAAATGTGACACGTCAAATATCATACTTTCTAACAATAGTCATTTCATACTTTTCATTTCTTACATTATAAGCTTAGTAAATGACAGAAAATAAAAAAGTAAAAACGACTTGCACGTTTTAAAGTGTCAATTTAAATGGCTGGCAAATGACGTAAAAAAAAATCAAAAAAGTATTTTCTTGTCTCACTTTTCACGCTTGACTTTTCATTTTTTTTTACAATCCGTATTTATCAACCAGGTAAACCAGGCCAGCCATATTTACCGCACCCAATAAAAGTTCTCTCTTGTTTACCGCTTCAAAAACATCATTAGCTGCATGGTGCAAATCAAAATATCGCTGATTATCCGGCAATAGCTCTGCCACAGGCGTATTAAATGTTTTGTTGAGTGGAGATACATCTGCACCTCCTCCACCGGTTTTCAATTCATAAGCGCCGTAAGGCAACAGAAGATTTACCCAGGGCTGCATTTTTTCGATTTTATCATTAGTCGTTTCAAAAGAAAATCCTCTTGGTGTAAATCCACCACCGTCACTTTCTAATGCAAAAACATGCGTTTCATTTTTAGCTTTCGCCATATCTGCATATTTCTGTCCACCGCGCAACCCATTTTCTTCATTAGCAAAAAGAACAAACCGAATGGTTTTTTTAGGTTTGTATCCCAAAGCTTTGAACATGCGTAGTATCTCAATTGTTTGTACGATACCAGTACCGTCATCATGTGCACCTTCATTTACATCCCAACTATCTAAGTGGCCACCTATAGTTATATATTCATTTGGTGTTTCTGTTCCCCTTAGTTCTGCTATAACATTATGGCCCGTTGTATCTGGTAAAAAATGACCGTTAGTGGTAAAAGAAACAATTGTATTTTGATTTTTGCTACAAGTCTGCCACAAATATTCCGCATCTTCCAGACCAAGAGCAACAGCAGGTATTTTAGGAAACGAGTCGTTATAGCGCATTGCACCCGTGTGCGGATAATTATTGGTTCCTCCAGTTAAAGAGCGAATCATAACACCAACAGCGCCGTATTTGGCGGCACGGCTTGCACCATTATACCTGTATACTCCTGCCTCTCCATATGACTGACCTGGTCTGATGTAAGTTGGATTAAATGGATAATTATAAAAAACTATTTTCCCTTTCACCTCATTCTTCCGCTTTTCCAATTCATCAAAAGATGAAACCGCTATCACATCAGCAGTTACGCCTTTTGTACCGCTACCTGATGAATTACCCAAAGCCAAAACAGCTAATGAGCGGCTTTGTTTTTTGTCTCCGGCACTTACAATCGCTGCAATATCTTTTCCGCCCCGTACCCAATGCGGCACCATACACTCCTGCATATACACTGTATCGGCTCCAGATTGTCGCATAGTTGCTGCTCCCCAGTTTTCGGCCTTCACCATTTGTGGTGAGCCGGCCAGTCTGCCGCCTATTTGTTTTGTCAGAACCCGCAGGTTTTCAAAAGCTTTTCCATTGGATAATATCTCATCTGCCATTGTTTTAATAAATGCAGAATCAGCAGATTGAGACAGTGCAAAAAAGGGAAATGAGAAAAAGACAAATAATAATTTCTTCATAGCAAAATTTATGGTGGCAATTTAAGCAATTGTTTGTTGACAGTAATATGATTAGTAATTCTAAACCAATAACAGAATTTATTGTTACTTGCATCAAATTGCAGTAGGTAAAGATTTTGCAGTGGAGGAAGCAGCAATTGATTTAACGGTACAAGAGTGCGACGCAAGTAAAGCTGATAAGCATTCCTGATGCCGGTAACATAAAAAAAAGAAACCGCTAAATGCGAATAGGTATAGTTTGTTATCCCACCTTTGGTGGAAGTGGTGTATTGGCCACTGAATTAGGAAAGGCGCTTGCAGACAAAGGACATTCAGTACATTTTATTACTTACCAGCAACCGGTAAGGCTTAATGTTTTTAGTGCAAATATTTTTTACCATGAAGTTCGGGTGCCCACTTATCCACTGTTTGACTACCCGCCTTATGAAGTAGCGCTGTCAAGCACAATGGTGGATGTTATTCTTAACCATAATCTTGATTTGCTTCACGTGCATTATGCCATACCACATGCATCTGCCGCTTATATGGCAAAACAAATAGTAGCCAAAGTAGGCAGAAAAATTCCGGTGATAACTACCCTTCACGGTACCGACATAACGCTGGTAGGAAAAGATAAAACCTATGCGCCGGTAGTTACATTTAGTATTAACGAAAGTGATGCAATAACTGCGGTGAGCGATAACCTTAGAAAGGAAACTTTCAGGTCATTTGCCATAACTAAAGAGATAGAGGTTATACACAACTTTGTAGACGTGGCCCGGTTTAGCAAAAAGCCAATTGATGCATTCAGAAGAGTAATTGCTCCGGAAGGAGAAAGAATACTGGTGCACGCATCCAACTTTAGAAAGGTAAAAAGAGTACACGATGTTGTAAAGGTTTTTGCAGGCGTTAGAAAACAGATGCCTGCAAAATTATTAATGGTTGGTGATGGACCTGAAAGGCCTGCGATGGAAGAACTTGTAAAAGAATGTGGCGTAGTGGATGATGTAAGATTTTTAGGCAAACAGGAGCAAATGGAAGAAATACTGGTAGTAAGCGATTTATTTGTTCTTCCTTCAGAATATGAAAGCTTTGGCCTTGCTGCATTAGAAGCGATGGCTGCCAGCATGCCCGTTGTTAGTACAAACTCCGGAGGTTTACCTGAAGTAAATATTGATGGCAAAACGGGTTATATGTCTGACATTGGAGATGTTAAGACAATGACTAATAACGCCATTAAAATTTTACAGGATGATGAAACACTTTTAAAGTTTAAACAAAACGCTTACGAACAGGCCTGCAGGTTTGATATTCATAATATAATACCTGTCTACGAGAAATTGTACAGCAGATTTTGTACGATGAATTGTGAATTGACCTGACGGCATTTTTTTGTTACAGGCATAGTAACTCTCTTCAACATCGTTGTGTCACTCACTTATACCTGTATTTTCTTTATTCGGCTTTTTTTAAATTGTGGTGTAGTCTATCTTCTCCTTATCCATTGTTCCGGATTTAAAAATACACCTTTTTCATTCGTAACCATAAACAGTACTTCACCTTCTCCGGTATCGTTAGGTGCCGCACGGCCTAATACGGTATTAGGTCCTACTGTTTGTCCCTGACTAACATTTGCTGATGACATATGGCTATATGTAGTAAAGTATTTACCATGTCTTACCGTTACTGCCTGCTCACCACCTAAGTCAAATACTGAAGAAACCTCTCCATCAGCTACAGCTTTTACCGGCGCTCCAACGGGTACAGAGATGTATAAGCCATCACTTTTGCCCCTAAGCATGGTACCGGGAATTGTGTAAGGGCCAAATCGCGTTGTCGGAATACCGTTGGCAGGCCATGGCAATGCACCTTTTCCCTTTTCAAAATTTATTGAATTTGCCCTGCCTTCATCAGTACTTTCCAGATCACTAAAAGCCCGGTCAGTCTTAGGTCTTGGTGTAATACCAGTTACCGGCTCATCAGGCAACGATTTTTCAGGAGCATTGTTATTAGCATTGTTTGCATTGTTCTTTGCCTGGGCCTGTGCCTGGGCTTGTTGCTGCTGCAACCGCTCTTGTCTACGTTGCTCTGCAATCTTTCTTTTCCGCTCATCTTCAGCAGCTTTTTTGGCTTTGGCTATTGCTTCAGCTTTTTTTCTTGCTTCTGCTAACTCACGACGAATAATAGCAGATATAGCCCTTTGCATATTACCTCTGTCTGTTTCTCTCTTGCGTATTTGCGTTGCTAAATCTTTTTCCTGGCTCTTTAGCTTATTAACCTCTTCATTCTGCTCTTTCCTGTCCTCTTCAAGATCGACCAGCTGCTTGCTTTGATCCTGCAGCGCATTGCTTTTTTCTTTCTTATTATTGTTTAACGTTGCTAATTTGTCTCCAATAAGATTTTGTGTATTCTCAATATCCGCAACCTGTTGCTCACGATACTGTCTGTAACTTTTTAAATAAGTAATACGTTTTATAGCATCATTAAAAGTTACAGCTGAAAAGATGAAGTTTAAATAATCATAATTGCTACGGTTTTTATAAGCAAACTCAAGGCTTTTTGCATATTCTCGCTTTAATGTATCCAATTCTTTCCGCAGTTTGTTTATCTCAACAGTATTTACATAAATGTTATTATCAAGAATGCGAAGGTCTTTATTGATATTTTGTATCAACTCTTCGCGTGCAGCTATTTTTTGTTTTACCAGGTTATAATTGGCCAGAGACTTGTTTTTACTGGATTTGATTTTCTTTAAAGTATTATTAAGATCCCTGATCTCTTTCAATAAATCCTGTTGTTTTCGTTGCAATTCTTCCTTGGTCTGCTGCGCAAATAAAACAGTCATTGATATTGAAAGAAGAAACAGAAGAAAAATTTTTTTGATCATGCCTAAAGTTTTATTTCAGGATTAATTTAATAAAAAACAAGATTATAGTTTTTTATAATTTTTAGGAATATTGAAGGGAAAAGTCAACTGCTGGTTAAAAGAATATTGCTTAAATTCTAAATTAACGTTCAATTTTGATTGACCGGTTACCGATATCTTTCGACTGGTAGAAAATGAAACTTCAGCAGCATTTTCATAATCACTAAAAGCAATATTACAGCTACGATTTCCTGCCGTATTTATATCTTCTAATTTACTATTAATTATTTTATAATCATTGTTGTCTAATAACAGCAGGTGCTTAAAAAACTGCCCAACCATTTGTACCTGTAGTTGATTGTTATTATTAACACTATAAGCACTAATGTTGCTATCAATGAAAACCGGATTGCCGACGATTATATTCTGGAGTGTTGCAAAGTCAAAAGGGAGACCGGTTACATCATGCAAAAAACTAATGGTCCGGTTTTGAATTGTGTTTTTAAGCTGATCCATTACAATAACACTGTCATTGGTAACTAATACCCTAAAACCTTCTATGCCAAAAGGTCCTCGCAATGACATCCATATTGCTGAGTCTTTCCTAATCCTGATATAAGCTGTTGCTTCATTTCCGCCTTCACTGCCATTGTATTCTACCCGCACTTTAGCATTGAAAGTAGTGAAGTTTATCTTGTTTTTAATTACCTTATTATAAATGTCCGGAATTGTTTTTGAAGAATTAACAGTCTTATCATCTTTTACAACTACTACCGGCGTAGTATCCTTTTTAAAAATAGTCTGTTGAGTTGTTTGGATCTTGTTCGTTGGTCCGCATGATAATACAAGTACAGAAAGAGAAAGTAGTATTATTACAAATTTCATTTTGTTTATTATTGTTTTCCTGTATGCCCAAATCCACCTTCTCCTCTTACCGTAGTTGCCAGTTCTTCAACCTGCTCTAATAGTACGCTTTCGACTTTTTGTATGACCATTTGTGCGATCCTGTCTCCGGCCTGGATAGTCTGAGGTTCATTAGACAGGTTTATCAATATTACCTTTAACTCTCCCCGGTAATCAGCATCCACAGTACCAGGGCTGTTAAGACAAGTAATTCCTTGTTTCATAGCCATGCCACTTCTTGGTCTCACCTGCGCCTCATAACCTATCGGGAGTTCTATAAACAAGCCTGTTGGTACCAGGCAACGTTCAAGAGACTTCAGAATAATATCTGCATTTATAGCAGCCCTTAAATCCATCCCGGATGAACCTTCGGTAGCGTATGAAGGTAATTGGTTACCTGATCGGTTTATTATCTTAACAGTTAATTTGTCCACCTATTACAAATGTAATTATTGAGGTTAATGAAAGTGGTATTAGATACTATGGAGATTGTTAAAAATCAGCTCTTTTGTAATAAAGCTGTTGCATAAGCTACAAGTCCTTCTTCCCTGCCAACAAAACCCATTGTTTCCGTTGTGGTCGCTTTAATTGAAACATCTTTATCTGTCACGTTCAATATTCCTGCAATTACGTGTTGCATTTGCGGTACATAAGGCTTTATTTTAGGTAGCTGAAGACAAAGAGTTGTATCGATGTTTACAACTTTATACCCCTCTTTTGCTACGAGGTCATAAGTACGTTTCAATAAAATTTTGCTGTCGATATTTTTAAATTCTGATGAGGTATCAGGAAAGTGAACGCCGATATCACCGAGGCATAACGCCCCCAACAAAGCGTCGCATATCGCATGCAATAAAACATCAGCATCGCTATGTCCTAACGCCCCTTTTGTATGCGGTATTAATACGCCGCCCAACCATAAGTCACGGCCTTCTACCAATTGATGAAAATCTATCCCTGATCCTATTCTATACATACAAATGCCTTTGACGTTTAGGTAAATAAAAAAAGCGAAGGTAATGTACCATCGCTTTTAGAAGCTGTCTAAATTTATTTTTATTGGAAACCAGCATTTGTATTTTCATTTGATCAGTCGTTGCGACGCTCCGTTCATCTGCAGATTTTCATAGCATCTTTCGGGTTATAGTATTAAAGTCAAAACTAATTTTTACAGCTTCTTAGTATTCAAAATTTTTAATGAAGGGTTAATTTGTCATTGAAGTATTACCCGAACCATTGGTGTTATTGTCTAAATCGAAGGTTATGCCAAAGCGTAAAGTGTTAGACAAAGGATTACGGTTAACGCCATTACCTGAAGGAACAAGGTAAGAGAAGTTAAGCCCGAAAACGTTGTATTTTAAGCCGACACCAAGAGTGAAATATTTTCGGTTACCTTTTAATTTATCTTCATAGAAATAACCGGCACGCAATGCAAATTGATCGTTATAAGTATACTCTGCACCAAGGGAAAATTGAAATTCTTTTAATTCATTGCTAAATCCACCTGCATCACCAAAGCTGCTAAACCAGCTATTAATAATACTTTTGTTTCGGTATTCAAACAATGCAGAATCAGGATTGGAGCTGGCGTCGAGAGATGGAGGTGTAGGAACCATTAACTTATTAATATCAAGACCAAGCGTAAAACGGCTTGTTTCATCTAATGCCCAGTTGTAAGCCACACCTAAACCTAAATTAGCAGGAATGTAATCCTTTTGTTGGGCATCGGTGGTATAAGAGATTTTAGAACCAAGGTTGCTTATTGCAACACCCCAGTTTAAACCCTCGCCTGCTTCATTTACCCCTGTATGAAACAATGAAAGATCAGCAGCCACAGCACTACCAGGTTTATAAACAACTCCGGTACCATTAGGGTCTCCGTTTGCGAGACTTGAATTAATATACTTCAGCGCCACACCTATACCTAATTTTTCACTTAATTTCCTGCTATATCCAAATTCAATAGAGTATTCACGCGGACGACTACTTCCCGTGGAAGCACCTGAGTAATTAGTAAACTGTATATCGCCAAGGCTAAAATAACGGATAGCAGCAGAAACAGCCTGCTCTTCATCCAGTTGGTGATAACCTGCGACCGAAGCAAGGTAAACATCGTTTAATCCAAGATCTTTTAACCATGGAGTATAAGTTGCTGATATACTTGTACGACTTGCAGCAAAGGGAGTTTTAGCTAAATTCCAATAAGGGGAATTTGCATCGGGAGAAGTAGCAATACCTACATCACCCATACCTCCAGCACGTGCATCAGGAGAAATCCGCAAAAAAGGAACTGCAGAAGTAACGACATTTATTGGGTCAACTTGCGATGTAGCCTGAGATGTAATTGATAGAGCCAGTAATAGAGCAGCACAAGTCTTTACAGTTAGTTTTTTCATCGAAACGATATGTTTGTTTTTTTACCTAAGTTTTTAAAAAATTATTTTGTAAAATAGCAGTATATACTGTAGGTCAATTTTTCCTCGTCTTACTTAGCGCAAGGAACAGCCCTCTTTTCGCCTACTATTCTAAACAATATAAAATGGTTAAGTAGCATTACCTTACATACTTTTCTTCCGTTGATTAACAAACCTATTTCTGTAAAAAAACAAATATAAATACTTATTCAAGACTTAAACGTCTTTATACTAAGTATAGTATGTAGACTTAGAGTATCACGCTTTATTTTATGCTGCATGCAAAACAAATATTTTTGAAACAAATATCTAAATCGATTGGTTAAAGGTCTTCTTTCCCAAATAATAAATCTTTGTACTTATTATAAAGAAAAGAAGCAAACAATAGTAAAATTCCCAGCAAAACCAGTACAATCGTTTTCGATACAGTGGATAGTGAAGACAGATCGTAAAAAAACAATTTTAATAATGTTACGGCAAAAAGCACTATGGCAAATATTCTTAAATGCTTCTTCTTCTGCAAAATTCCAATAAACACAAGAGTAAATGCATAGGCTCCGCCAATAAGACTTAAGCCCAACTTGTATTGATTTTTATACCCCGCAAGATCCATCCAATGAACAAACTCATTGGAAATAATAGAAAGCAGGGTTACATTGAAAACAACAGAAATAACCTTTTGAAAGATTGTTGATGGATTAAATGTTTTCATTGCACTCCTCGTACTTAGCCACAAAGCAGCTAAGCCGGCAAAAGTTACATAACGAATAATTAAAACCCAGATCGAGGTATCTGGAACAGCTTTTGAAATATAGTTTTCCCTCAATTGTCCCAAAACTCGCAAACCATACAAAAGGAATATAGTATTAACAATCAATGAAAAAACGATTAATAGTTCATGAAAAGCCGGACTCTTTATCAAAGTTTTATTTACCATTAACCAGACAGCAAAAAAGATAAAGGAAAAAATAATTAATGTAACCGATTCAAAAAGTCGCTGAACAGCTGCGAATGATAATAGATTCTTATTCTCACTAAACTGTACCTTTTGTTGCCATAAAAACTGAATCTCATTATAAAAGGTAAAATAGCAAAGAAATATAAATGCCAACGGCATTAATTTTAGAAAAAAGTGAACGACTAAAAGATTTGATTCTGCAAGTTTACTTTTTCTAAAAGCATAAGATGTGTAGAACAAGCAACCGGTTACAAACAAAGAGATAGAAAAATTGATATTAAAAAAAGGGAGCTTATGTAAACTTACTAATTCATCTCTGCCTGCTAAATAAGGATAAGAAAAAAACCAATCCTGTAAAAGGCTTCCTATAGCTACTATAACTACAGGCATCGCGATATCCAGATATAATTGCCGGTTATTTTTGCAGGCAATATAAAATAAGGTTGTTCCCTCTACAGCCCACAAGAGTGTTACCCAACTGCCATCTAACTCTATCGGTATGGCAATCGTAATAAACAAAAGGCCTAAACCTGCTATAAATTGAAAGACAGTTTCATCAGCAAGTTTTGAACGATAAATAAAGTAACCAACTAAAAAATGTATAGCTGCATTTATAATGGTAAAATAAGTAAGAATATGTACGTTGGTATAAGAATCCTGTATAAGATACGCCCCCAGAAAAAAGAAAAACAGGGCATTTAATAGCAAGATACCAATCTCAGAAAACTGGTATTGCTCCTTTCGGATTATTTTATATGAGAGAAACGTAGCGTAGAAAGTAAAAAAATTAATCGCTAAGAAGATTAGTCCTCCCCAAAAATTACTTTTTATTTCATTCGCTTCCAATGCCCAAAAAGAATAGATAACCCACGTTAAATAAAAAGCAATATAATACAGAATCTTCCAATCTTTCTTAAGCGATAATATGAGCAGGCCAACATTTATTAACGATATGTAACTAAACAAAACAAAAATATTACCCTTGCCATCTGATAATAAAAATGGAATTGCATAAGCTGCCACCTGCCCTAATAATGCAATTACTTTTTGATTGTACCACAATGCTGTGCCTACGGCCACTGCCGTAGTTATCACCATTATAGCAAACGCTAACCATTGAGGAAAAAACGCATAATAATTAAAAGCAATGTAGGTAATAAAATAAGTCACCGCTAATCCCCCGCCTATCAGAATGGAACTAAAATAAAGGTACTTTTCTTTCAATCGCAGAGAAAATACAGCTAATACGAAACCTGCAGCATACACCGCTACTATTCTCATTGCAGGACTAATCAATTCTTTGTCTATTGCATATTTAGCCCCAATAAAAACCCCGATTATAGTGATAAGTATACCTATTTTACTTATGAGGTTGGTACCAATGAAATCTTCGAGTCCACGATTCGTCAGGAAAGTTTTTTTATTTACCTGGCTTACCCTTTCGGGTACTTTTTCTTTTACCTGGTGTATATAAGGTTTTGGTCCTTCAAAAACGGGTATAGCATCTTCCAAAATTTCCTCATTATTTTCAGCAGCTACTTCCACTGTATTTGTACCGGTAGAAAGATTTCCTTTTAACGTTTGCAATTGTTGTTCTGCGCTCAGCAATTCTTTATTCATTTGCAGCTGCCTGCTTCGCAGGTTTTGCAAAAGTTTTGTAAGTTCTTCCGTCTGTCTTTCTAAGTCCGTCATTTAAGGGTATTTAAAATTCAGGAAGGCTTTCCATCCACCTAAATGTACCTTCTTTTACATGTAAAGCATATGTAGAACTACCATTGGTTATAACAAGGTAGTTTACCTGTAATGTAATATTATAATTTAAAATTTGCTTTATCACAGCCTCGCTTAATTCTACATTCATTTCCTTGCACTCTATTATCATCCATGGAACTGAATTTTTGAAAACAACGATGTCAAAACGTTTTTTCAAATCTCCTAAACTGATCTCTCTTTCAACAGCAATTAATGAAGTGGGATATTTTTTAACCTGCATCAAATACTGCAAAAAGTTTTGCCGGACCCACTCTTCCGGTGACAGACTTACCCACCGTTTTCTACATTCATCAAAAATTATATCTCTGCCTTCCTCTTTTTTTATTTTAAATGTGTGTGACGGATATTGTACATTGACCATGGTACAAAAGTATTTGCTAAATTTACAGAATCCCTTAACTTATTAAGGCAGTAAGAAAACGAAAAGAAATTACATGAAGACAAAAAAAGAAATTGTTGAAAACTGGTTGCCCAGGTATACAGGAGAAAAGCTTGAGAATTTTGGTAAATTTATATTGCTTACTAATTTTTCTAACTATGTAAAAATGTTTGCTTTTTTGCACGATGTGCAAATTGTAGGTGAAGACAGGCCTATGCAATGTGCCACCGCAAATAACATTACCATTATAAATTTTGGAATGGGAAGCCCTGGTGCTGCAACCGTGATGGACCTGCTATCAGCTATTGAACCAGAGGCTGTATTGTTTTTAGGCAAGTGCGGCGGCCTGAAAAAAAGAAACAAAATTGGTGACCTGATTTTACCAATTGCTGCAATAAGAGGTGAAGGGACTTCTGACGATTATTTTCCTCCTGAAGTGCCTGCACTGCCTGCATTCGCACTTCAAAAAGCCATCTCAACCACGATCAGGGAGTACGAAGTTGACTATTGGACAGGTACTGTCTATTCGATGAACCGGCGCGTTTGGGAGCATGACGACGAGTTTAAAGAATACTTGCAAAAAATCAGGGCCTATGCAATTGATATGGAGACAGCCACTATTTTCACGGTAGGTTTTTATAATAAAATACCTACCGGCGCTTTGTTACTGGTAAGTGACCAACCAATGATACCGGAAGGTGTAAAAACAGAAAAAAGTGATAATTCTGTTACCCAAACATTCGTTGATAAACATCTGAATATTGGTATTCATTCACTGAAACAATTGCAAAACAACGGATTGACAGTGAGACATTTGAAATTTTAATATTTCTTCAAACCCTCTGTAGAATTTACATCAAAACTTAGCGCTATCACACTGAAAAAATACTTATAGTTAGTTATACTTTTCGCCTGATAAATTCGTGCAGTCGCTGAATGGTGAAATATCGTACAAGAGTGCGACGCAATGGCTGCTAAATGCTTATTCTTCAGCCTGGCTCACAAAAAAATATTGCACAATCTTAAGCGGCGGGAAGTATAGCTATCAACAAAAGGGATACTACCCTTTTGTTGACTGTCGTAGTTATACAATTTCAAAGTCTGTCTATTAATTTTAAATCATTACCAAAGCTCACTAATCTTCAAAATCTCCTTCAGAAGCATTCCATTCATCGTTATTGTCAAAAAACTTTATTCCACTTTTATGTGCGGCAAATAAAAGCTTCTTTATCTGTTCATTAAACTGGTTTGTTTCGGTCTCATTCTTTCTTATCTTTTTATCAGAAAGATTTACAAAGTTGTCATTACTGCTTACTTCGCTATTGTTGACAGGTTGCAAACCACTGATTCCCATCTTCCAGTCATCCTCTTTTTTAATTTTATAACGAAACAAATAAACCATTCCCTTTTGACCTTTTAGCTCCATAAGTCTTTTTGACACCAGTTGTATATCTGCGAACTCGTGATAGTTTTTATCATTTAGTAAAACAGACTTTGCTACTATTTCCTGTTTAAGGTATTTCACAGGAAATAAGTCTTTCCTATGTTGTCTTTCAAGCATTGCCAGCAATTTTACTCTGTGTAAATCGTCTGCTGCAATGGCAATCAAAAGACTATCAGTTACTTTTTTATCGTGCTTTACCAAAATCTCTGCTGCTATCAATTGTACATCAGCATCCTTTGATGCCAATAATTTATCAAAATACTTTGGTACAGAAGCATACTTATTATAAAAAGGAAAAAGCAAAACAGCATAATCTTCCAGGTTAGATGCAGAAGAACCAGATGAACGATTGTTATAGACACGCCTGTATTCTACATTGTCATCATCGTCATCACTCTCCATACCAAGTCTTTTTTCATCCTTATTTTGTTGCTTCTTCAACTCAATCTTGGCATCGAAATACAACTTGCTAAAGTAACTTTCATAATCCCCGGCTGTAGCATAACCGCTATCAACCATTGATTTTAAAAGACTGTTAATGTAAGGCTTATAATCCTCGAGAGATGCCAATTGTAAAATATCGGGAAATAGTGTTTTGGCTAATGACAAAGTATCAGAAAACTGATCGAACAATCTTTCGTACTCAAAAGAGTTATTAAAAATTGGTGGATCTTGTACCAGGAATTCTTTTAAAAGACCAAAAGACTTTTTTGTCTGCAATCTTGCAAGCGCTGCTAAAACAGGATTTTGAAAATAACCTGTGTCAGCATACTTTTCATACATCTCCTTTAAGA
>Ga0210040_10004741_pt1 | contig 17549 bp, 19 predicted proteins | sample CryGeyCG12114_NA_FD_185462 | JGI IMG/M metagenome (GOLD analysis project Ga0210040, IMG submission 185462) | Groundwater microbial communities from aquifer - Crystal Geyser CG19_WC_8/21/14_NA (SPAdes) (version 2) | ecosystem: Environmental > Aquatic > Deep subsurface > Groundwater | place: USA... | reverse complement strand
TCTGTAGATAGATACCACTACTATGATGATCATCATCATCTAACTTGTTTTGTTCCATGTATCAATTTTTTCCCACAAACTGTGTGTGAAGTGAGTGAAGACACCAAAGAAAACTTTCAATGTCGTATATAAGCGGATAATGCTCTAGTCACTGACTCACTCACTGGGTGTATACTCCTGATATGTGAAAAGAAAATGACAGACAAGTTTAGGGGAAATCCTTTCTTTTCATTCTCTGCCGTAAAGACCAGATTATCATTTGGAGAAAAGCGTGTGAGAAAGTGAGGCAGGCAAGTTGCATCCTGGATTCTATTCTTGTGAATAAAACCAATGCATTTTATCATCACAATGTATAGAAATGTATTCTCCTCTCCTGTTATTTTTATTGTATGTACAGCCAGCAATCTAAAAAAATCATAAAATTCTCTCAGCCAGACAGAGAAATAATAAGTTACGGAATTTTCTAACAGAATAATCCAATATAACAATATTTTATGCATAAAAAAAAGTATCACCGAAAAAATTATGTTCATTGACTTGTGTGGTGATCAAATGTTTTGGAGACTTTTCTCATGAATTTCCCATAAAGGGAAAGTATTGTAGTTGCAGTGTGCAAAACAGATTACCGCACATTGTGTGTGGCTACGCATTTCATCAGAAGAGAGGGTGAAATTTACGAGATGTGATCCTGTCATTTGATGTCGTTAGAGTTATTACATGTTGAGTCCCACAGACCTATAGACGTGCACGAGTCATTTGATGAAGTGTGGGAGCAACCACTGTCGCCAATGTGGCAGTGAGGAAGATTCATTGTAAACATTATGCGTGCAGCATTCCGTCCTTTCTCTGGCTCTTTTCTCACCAACCAACCAGTTCCCCCCATTTCCCCATTGTTTGCGCACAAGGTAATAATGTTGTGAATGCAAGTAATGGCTACGGTAGGTCTAATAATCACAGGGATTTAATTCATCTGCCACTTTGTCCTTTGGTGGTGGTGCCAAGGTATTCATTTATACTTTCACTGTGCATACCGAGATTTCCTTTTCACCTAAGTTGTATTACTATATACAGTTGCGTATGATTCTGAGAAATACAGTTAGTTAGTAAGTTAGTTAGCAATGGCAATATTATTATATGGGTTTCTGCATAACGGCCAATATTCACCATAGTAGTTAGAAAGAATAATAGTTATGAGTGTATTGTTTACAATATTGTCTAAATTTTATTGTTACGTGCATATTAAGTAGGCGGCAATTTATAGTTTTTCGTAAAACTATCCATTGGGGTACATAAACTAACTTGGGTACTGATTGCATACACATAAAGAATGAAACAGACCGTTTTCCAAGTACCAGCTGTTTTGAAATGTTTTGGGAACTGGAATGCATGATGCAACTTGAGAGTTGAACACAGGATGGGGCAGTGTGAAAAATGAGCTTGTAGCGCACCATTATTTTATATTCGTACAGTATTAAAAGCCCTTGAATAATAGGGAAGAATGGATGAAAATAAATGATGGGAAAGTACTATAAGATGGCAAGAAATTTTGAGTACTGCACAGGACTTGAGCAGCTCTTTTCCTCCACTCTTTGAATGTGGAAATCGGTCGTTAGCAGCACCTGGTGAAACTAAAGAAAGCACTTTGCGTGCCATATACTACATGCGTAGGTAGTTGGTTACTAACTATTGGATAGGGTAGTGCATACCAGGGGAAGTTTGCACTAACGTACTAACTAACTAACTAACTAAGTGAGGGTATCACAAAAATAGTCAGTCAGTATTCAGTATTGTTATTTTATGCTCTTTCTTGCTTTCAGACCATCAGCTTTGGTCGTTTAATGTGTTTAGGGTCGTAATTCTCAGTGTTGAGTGTGAGACGTTTTGGAATCACCGCAGTTTGTAGGTCGTACCGTTTAATGAGCGGACCGATTGGGCTCTCAATCTAATGCATCAGTATGTGCTTTGGGTGTATGCATGCAAAATGGTTTATTATTATGGGCAGGTATTGGTGTGCGGGATTTGTTTTGCAAAGTTATGGTATGGTATTGGCCTTTGAGAATGGAAAGAACTGTATTAGTTTACGGGAAAGGGGGGCGTATGTATGTATGTTAATAAGGAATACAGCGATGAAAGTCAGAATAATAATAAATTATTATCGTTGCACTAAAAAACCAAATGATTAGTAACTTTCCCTTGACTTTCTATAAATACAAAGGAATCGAACTTCTATCTGATCTTTTAGAAAGATTGGATCGGTGAAAGGAAAACTAATCTTGTTCAAAACTTATAGATGTCAACATGACAGTGTTAATTATGATAAGGAATTTTGTCATCCCTTGGAACCAGTTGCATTTCTGTTATTTTTTGAAAATGGCATGATGATAAAGTGAGTTTCCCAAGAACAATTCATTTTTACTCAATCCGCTATATACACTCGAGTTTTTCTTGGCTCTGTGAGTAAAAAAAGATCATTCGTCATGGAGTTAAGCATTTCTCCTTGACTGATTTCCGGTCTCTTTTTTTCATGATAATTTTTACCATTTTGTCAGTGTTACGGTAGGAGAGCATTTCCGTTTGGTGAAAAAAATCAATCATTTCCTCCAACTATAAATTATCCTCTACTGTTTGCTTTCCGCTCATCGTCTACAATTGATCATAGTGAGCTCAGTGGGTTGGCGACACAAAGAAAAATGGCTTTCAATGTTACACCACTGTCATTGTCAGTTGGATACTGATATATTTTCTCTATAGCGGTGGTGGTATTGTTCCCTATTCTGTGGTCAGTTTCCTCATAAACTCAAGATGGCAAACTTTTCTCCACTTGCAAACTATTAAATCCTTTACGTGTGAGCATTTGTCCCAAATACGAGCCATAAAACTTTTCGGCCAAGTCACTCACTTTGCTCTCAATTCCTAGCTCTAACTTTTTACATTGCTTTTTTCTCAATTTCCGAATACGGGTAACAAAGGTTTTGCAAATTTGGCACTTTGCTCAATAATATCCTTCGTTTTATCTTTATTCATTCAATTCTATACTTTTATAACTCCATTATTCACACTGTAGATTGGTGTATAAGAATTCAGTCCGTCAACAATCCTCGGAATTTTCTCCTTCATTTTAGCAGACTATGTATACTCTTTTTGTGTATCAGTTAGTAGTGCGTTAGTAAGGTGACTACCGAGAGGATTTTAATTGGCGAAATTGGCTTTATGACTGACGAGCTGAGTGAGTGAGCGAGGAAGCTTATTAATGAAGATATTCTCATGAGATTCTATTAGCTGTTTATTAGCCATAGTCTCGTAGCATTTGTAGCCCCCATGGTTCTCAGAACCCCAATGGTTTGTTAAACATGAAATTTGATAAAACACATTTTCTCGATACGCATACTCTGTATAGTCTATCGCATTAATGCTTTGCTCCATTATCTTCTATCATCATGATCGTATGTTTGCTCTACTAGAATGTGTTTGATGTTCTGGGCCTGACAAGCTTCAAGTTGTAATGAGGGACTTCTAGAGTTCTGTTCTAAGCCTCTTATTGCTCTTGTATGTTTCTTGTCTAACACTACTAGACTGTTTTGGCTAGTTGCAAAAATGGTACGGATGGGGAAGAAATTTGTTTTATTTATGCTTGTCAAATTTGGAAATGTTAAATGAAGGGGAAATGCATGACTAGTCTATTTGTATCATATAGTTGGTTAGTTAGCTGTATAGTTACAATGAGCAAATCGTAATTGGAAGGCTTTGGTCTGCCATGTGGGAATGTAAGCCGTAAATTTTAGTTTCTGTTTTCTGTAAGTTTTGCTATTAGATGCTAACAACATAATAATGCTATGATTTATGCTTTTTCGCCATCCATTAAATGAATAGCATTCAAATTGCTGGCAATTTTTTGTTGTGTTTTTTTGCAATATATAGCAATGGTGGAGTATCTGGAATGAATACTGTAAAAAAAGTGAAAGTGTAATCATAAATTTTTGCGTGGACTAAATTCTTAGATGCTCCCGTTGTGGAAAAGTCGCTATTTTGCAAGTGTTTTTATGCCCTGACACGTGTAGTATTTGATAATATCAGTTTATTGGGTACATGAATGTAGTAAAAGTAGATTCCACTGGGACTATAAAAGTATTAGACGAGTGATAAAAGTATTTTGGTACTACTTGGAAACCTAATATGGGTCCAATAAGTGTGGGTCAATTATTGTTTACAAAAACTGGTCACGTTTTCTTTGCCAGGCTCTCACCACAATAACTATGGCTCAACTCGACCGAATAATGGTGTGGACGAGTTGGGGAGGAAGGAAGAAAGTGGTCATGATGACACTGTGGCATTGGGTCGCCAATTTAGTCCGTCGAAAATGACTTTGCGGTCCAACCATTTGGCAGCTCTTGAGAAATCTGGAACTGCAGAGCTTGAAGATGATGACGCCAACATTTACGCAGATGCTTCCACACTTTCAATCAATAGTGCTACTTTTAGGACGAAAAATCGAAAAGTAAGAACTTTTTCCCTGTTTCTACGACTTATTTGTTTGTAAGTTGGGGAATGTTTAAAAAGTTGGGCATTGTTATCATTTTGTTGATGATGATGAATGTAGTTTGCTGTGACATTTAGCGTGAATTTATTAGTGCAAAAATTGGTTGCTTAATAGCCCGTATAGTAATAGAATAGGAAGAACTATGTGTAGTAGAAGGAAATAGTTTAGCATTTTTCATAGCTTTTCCAGTAGATTAAATTCGCACTGAAGGTTTGAAACGATTGATTCAAGCATGAAAGTTTTAAATCGATTTGGGTGGGAAATGCTTTAATTTCGTACAAGATGAGCAAAGTAGGCCGCTGTGAATAGGAATGATAAGTTTTTTATTATGCGTGTAGAAAAAAAATGTTTTTTAGTGCTATGGAATTGATGATAATATTTTAGTACGTAGTATGTAGATATACAAGCTATGGGAAAGAAATTACATTTAGTATGCATTCAGTTTCACAACCCTATTTCTAAGGGATTTCATCATGAAAACAATATTTTACTGTGTAAAAGTTGCATACTACTACGTTTAAAACTTTAGTTAGTAATGCTTTGAAAAAAAGTTCGTTTTCACAAAAGTTTACACACCGTACAAATCATGGCCACCATGAGGGACAACTTATTTGCTCTTTAATCATGGTATGCAAACAAACACTAAAAGTTTCCAACATGTGGTTTTGTTAGGTTTGTGAAACCAGTCAAGTTACACTCGTCTTGTTGAATTCAATTGTCCCTTACTTAAGTTTGTTTGAGGTGGAAAATTAAATTCCTTGACTTTGCTACACCCGTATGAAACCAACTTTCTCCGTGGGGTCAACTAACAACTAATTGTGAGGGCAATTGCTACAAGAAAAAATATTTGTCCAACTTGTTAGCTTTCTCTCTCTAGAGACAGCAAGTTTAAGTAACCAAGTTATATTACATTGAGCATTGCATTAAACCTTTGTTAGATACAAATCCCATATCCATTACATTACACAATCAAATCTGTGTCCAATTTAATGTATCCTGTTTATCACTACTTCTCCCATAAATCTTACTACCGAAAAAAAATATAGTAAAACTCACCCATCTCAATTGCTCTGTACACTTTTAGGTAGTTAAATCTAACTGATCGATGTCACATAGGCAAAAGAAAATGTCAGTCAATCACTTAAAGTATGTATGTATGTTAGTAGTCAGTTACAAAGGTAAGGCAATGTCCCACTGCCATAATAATAATAATAAATGGTCAGTGAGCACACACGCTACCAATCTGGGTTGCTTTGGGATATGGGACAGAAAGAAAGAGGGACAGACAGTAGACATGTAACTAACTGGTTAATTTATTTACTCACAGGTGAAAGTAGCAAGCTCTGTGTGGAATCTCAGTTCCGAAGGAAGAGCCCATCGGAATTACATTGGACGATTAGTCCCAGAGGTGTCGTTACGCCAATTAAGATTGATTGAAAACCTAGGGTCGTGCCTTTATGGACAGGTAATACACACACACAGTTTATGGTACTGCTTGTATTAGCTAAAATGCGTTTCTCGGACTCGGTATGTATGGCAAGTCACAGGGAGGACTCAGTGTGAGTGCTACGTAATATTTCATGGTGAATTGTTTAATTGGACAGGATTGAGTTGGAGATTTGTTGCAGTGGGTTACAGAATTTTTGTTTCGGGTTAAGGATTTATCGTTATGGGTTCGGAGGGATAATATAGAGTCGTGAAATATGTATTGGCTTGTGTCGTATGAGAAAAAAATGGGTTTTTAGGTATTTTAGGATTGTTTTTGAAATTTTTGTTAGACAGGCAGTTTGGATTGTTTTCTTCTAAAATGCGTAGGACAGCAAAAACAAAGAAGCTTTATGCATTATTTATGTATATCATGCAACCCGTTGACTGAGACTAATAAAATTCAATATAAATTTAAATTGCAAATAAATTTCATCGTAAGAGCGAGATCGATACGGCTTTTCAATGTAAATTACCTACTTGGTAGTACACAGTAAGTAAGTACCTTTAGCAAAAATATTTTAATTGATTTGTCTCATTCCAGGTTCATTTATACGATTTCGAAGGAGAGATTCCATGTGATGACGGAACGCTTTATCGCAATTGTCGACTCATTGCCAAAACCATTAAGGTATGTGTCAACTGTCACTTGGGAGTAGCTCATTTTCTTCCCATGAAAACTATGTGTGCATGTATGTACGAAAGAAAGCATTTTTCTTGCTCCCCTTATAAAGCTACTATGTCTTCTACCTCCACTTTATCTAAAGCTTTCTTCTCCGTCTGCATAATGTAAATCATTATCTCCCCCTTTGTCAAACGTCTTTTTTGGTACTGTAATGTGTACGGTGCAGTGAATACTAAAAGAGAGTTCTTTGCTGGCAGACCAAAACATTTCATTCTCCTGCTTTTGTCAACTTACTAAGTTAAGTCAATGACTCTCGTTTCTGTGGGTGTATTAAGACTGTAATAATAGTCATCATCAGTCTTATAAGATTGTGTAAATGAGGGTAGGTAAGGTAGTAGTATATAAAATGGGGAGAAAAAAATCCCTGAATCATCTGTAATAGATATATAAATGCTTGAGTAGTTAGTTAGTAAGTTATTTTATATATAGTTACTTACCAATGAGTGGAAAAATCGCTGGTATACCGGTCCTATATTGGCTAACTACCTAAACTACGGACTAACTGATAGGGAATGAAAGGATTTTATTCAATTTAAATTTGACAAAGGGATTGTGTAGCATAGGAATAGTATAAATGTAATGTGAGAATAAATGATGATGATGAGCTATTTGTGCGCAAACTGATAAAAATAATGATGAAGCTGGGAGGAAGTGAAAGCGTGTATGAAATGAATACGAATGTTTTATATACGTATATATTATATATATATGTACGTACGGTTCGTTATTTTGCATTTGCAGAATGTTTCAGAACTGCGACTACTGAATTTATTAGACCATGAGCACGTCTCAGAAATTCTAGCTGTATGTACAGAAATGAAGAAACCTATGCTCGCGTTGTATCCTGTTCCAGAATGTGGAGACTTGTGCTCTTTTCTTTCAAGACTTACAAATACACCCAGGTAAGCACTTTTTATGAGAGTTTCTAGTGTTTTTAACGCAGTGTTTTCCAAGTCATGCGTTGAGAGAAACAATTGACGGTCAAAAAAATAAATTAGCCTTCCATGGTTTTTCAATCCAATTCTGATGGATAGAGAATTGAATTCGAGTGAGCCGAGTTTCACATAGTGTTGCATTTGGACTCACAACGTCTGGGAGAAAATACTTTTTTATGGAAGACACTGATAAATTGAATTGCATGTGGCCCTTGGAGATTACTTGTTTGTAGAAAAGCTGTAAAAAAATGAATGCATGAACTACATACTTGAATTTATATGGCAAACAGACAGACAGACAAAATATTTCAGAGTGTGTATTTCTTCCAAACGGGTTGTCCAATTTTGTCAGCTAATAGACAAAGTATGAGAACATTTTTTGTGCCCACTGTAAGTGCAAGTGAACTTCATTCCATGAATTTATCAAATCCAGCCTTGAACTATACCTATTGTCTCCATTATAGTGAAAATGTATTATTGCTCAATTTTACGGTTAATTCCCTTTTTGATTACTGTTGGAACCTGAAGACAGGCTTTGAATTTCACAGTTTCTCTATTATTCCTAATCTGTGTAGAGTCTGAGCAAGATGAGAGAGCTTAAGCAAGGGAAAACATTATTACCAGGCTTTTCCATCTAGTTGATCCTCTTTTATAATAGAGAAGGCTCTGAAATTCAGCATTATACTACCATAGTGTGCACTATACTGTATTTACGATGACTTTAAAACCCTGAGCCAGTTCTAACTGACTAAACAGTATTTTCCTCTCCTGTGCTCCTTGGGTTCTTTTCTTACCTGTTGTTTCATACACTGTGTGTAAATTTATATTTGATAGGATCTGTGTTACACACATGCCATTTGTTTTATTTATAATGCCCTGGCGAACATATAGTATGTATCTAACGGGGGTATCCTTTTCTTTCAGTTTGAACTGGCTACTGAGCGTGGGAGCACAAATTGCATCTGGGATGAACTACTTGGAAAGTCTTTCTTTGATCCATCGGGATTTGGCTGCCAGGTACAGTATTCTTTTCTCTTTCCATCCAAATCTATTTATTTGCGAATGCTACATGTTTGTTTTGAATGGATTTCATTTTTTCCTCTTTTTGAATGCTTTCACTCAATTTTTCCATGAAATCCAGTTTTCTGCTATCATCAGTTGACTATAATTATGAAAAAGCTTAGATAACGACGTTTTCCAGTTTGAAATATAATTGTTCTTGGGAAATGTTGCGCTTATAGTTTTTGTTCAAAATTATATAAAAACTGGGTCAAATATTATTGGTGAAAGATAACGCACAATGAGCTAAACTATGAAATTATTTAACGTGTTATTTTTTATTTGCTAAATGTACGTGTACACATTTGTATGGAATAAGGTTCATTGGCTATTGCATTCAAACTTATTTGACAATGTTCTAGTCAAACCTTTGCAATTTATTTTAAAGGCAGTGGATGTATGCATTCCAATATGAAACATATGCAATGAATAGCCTCTTGTATAGTAAAGTGGAAAAACATTTTTGAGAATACAAACTGAATATTTTGCCGTTCTCATTTTGTCACTCACGGTACAATTGTTTGCTTAAGAAAGATACAACGAGTTTATTGAAAACTTACAACTACTTCAACTATGGACTAATGACAAATGTGCCTATTGTGTATGCTCGGCTTTGTATTCATGAGGCAAACAACTTTGTACAGACATTGAGAAAGTTAATAATAAAAGTAGAATCCTATAGAATGATGAAAAATTAAATTCTTTGTATTGTGTTGCCAACACAAGCGAAATGAAGTTGTGAAATCCTTGCGTGGGTATAAACTAATTTCTTTTTTCAGACTGAAACATTTTACTTTGTAACTCACTCGCACTTTTTTGTTTTCTCGCTAACGTCCGTAACAGTAAATTTGGCGCCTGATCGTTACAATTTTTTTTTGCTGACAACAGTTCCAATTTCGTATAAGCAATTGATTTCATTCCTCTGGGCGAAAAAAATAATCTCTATATGTATCCGTGCATGTATGATAAATCTTTTTAAATCGATAGCATATTTACCGTTAATCCAGTATTATAACACATTATTTCGTCGACCTCTAACCCTGGAAAAGTAATGTGGAGTGAAACTATGATTTAGGCTTGAGTATTAATACTCGGTTTACGGTAGGTTGAATTTGCCATTCGCTGTCTTACGTTCCGCGTCCTGCCATACAACATGCTAAAGACATTCGCAGGAAAAATAAGTTAGCATGAAATATTGCTGGAGAGCCAGCTGGTCACCCAAATTGAAAAACCTATGGTGCATAGCTTGTACAATGCTCATATTTATGTATATAAAATGAAAGAGCCGACTGATGTGCATACTGTGAAACAATTTTACATTTTCTCAAAATATTTTCTCCATCGAATGCAAGCTCCTTTGGAAGCATTTTTGTTTACATTATTCATTCAATCTGATTTTCCCTGCTTTCGTGACAGTCCCCGAGTCGTCTGTCTTTGTATTCGATCATAAAAGCATGAATATTTGACGAAATGAAATTTCAGAAATTGCCTGGTCGAACGAGAGGGGTCAATACGTATTGCTGATTTGGCCATGTCTTGTGAGCAGTATAGAGATGATTACTGCCAAACTTCTAGAGGTCTTTCTCCCCTTAGATGGTGGTCTTGGGAATCAATTTTGACGGTAAGTATGATTCATATAGACAGCATAGTTAGTTATCAGTTAGTGCACACCATATAGAAGTAGGTATTAAATACTATTACACACTACTGTTACATAAATATCTTGACCTTTGTCGGCCTTTTAACTCATCAATGAATTCCGGTCTCTCTCGTGCATTGATTTTCGGGCCCATAAATGCAAAAAAGTGATACGTTATAAATAACTATACTGCTCTAATCAAATTATTAATATTGCTTTCTTATGATGTACGCAGGAGGAGTTCACCATGCAAAGTTGCGTTTGGTCTTTTGGTGTCACTTTGTGGGAGATTCTTACTCTGTGCAGGCAGAAGCCATTAGCTCATATTGAAGACCATCAGATTAGCAAGCTAGCGGAACAATTTGGCGCCACAGCCACTAGTCAAGTAAGTGCAAATGTGTATAGCAAGTTAGTGAGATGTAAATACAAATGCAGTTAAGTTTTGAAGAAGTACTGGATAGAAGATACGGGTTTATACTACCACCAGAGTAGCATGCATATAATGCATGGTTAGTTGTGCAACAGAATTTTTTAAAAACTCTGCATCTGTGTGAAGTGGGAATATTGAAGATTCAAAGATAAGTTGCTATGCGGCACAGGGTATAGGAAAATGTGGGATCAGTTTTGTCTCCTCGTTTTCCAGCCGTTTTCACTATGCATGCAAATTGCGTGAAAAAGTATTTCATTTGGTATAAAAAGCCTATGAACGCGCTAATGTTCATCTGTGTGGGTGTAAGGTGAGGGCTTACAGAAAATTGTTTTTTAATTCTAAAGATTCGCAATCGGGAGTGAACCTTGCGTACATTTTGTACAGTTTGAGAGGTTAGTGTTCGCAAGAAGGAAATGGAGATTTAGGTTCCCGTATTATAAATTTTTGGGTAGTTAGCAAGTTGGCCTGACTTTTTAAACTTTCTAGACACGACTGAATATAGCGTATGCATGCAAATGGAGTACTCATTTTGTAATTTAATATTGCAGCAACTGTGGCTTCCTCAGCCCGTGTTAAGCCCACCAGAAATTTTTGAGTTGATGGGAGAATGTTGGCAGAAAGATCCATCAGACAGACCCACTTTCCAGCGAATTCATCTGTTTCTGGAGCAAAAGTGTAATAATGCAATTTATCATGTGGTATGAGAGAAGCTGTGTGGTGGTGATGAACTATCAAGATTTCATTTTGCCAAGTAATTTATTTATGCATGCATGCTTAAGTGTTTTACGCCCATTTCATCGTTTCAGATTAAATGTGTTTTTCTCAACTTTTTTTATCACACGTGTTTCACAATTTACCACTCTCCAAATACATATAATGATGTACAGTCAGTCACTTATGGTTCCCATTTTTTGCAACTTGAGACAAAACATTTATACATAGTGGTTTAGTGTGTGTGCTGTAGTTTATATGTGCGTGTGTTTAATACTCTAGTCTGAGAAGAAAACGTGATGATATTATGTTTTGTACCAAATAATAATGTAATACATATTATTTACAATCAATAAATTGTAAAATGACAAAAAATAAGTGAAGAGTTTACGAAAATTGTGAAATATTACCTTGTACAAAAATAGTGTTACTTTGTATAGTTAGTTAGCTCATTCTAGGCTGTGTAGCTGGCAATAGAGTTAATTTAATGTAATAGAGGCAAATGAACTTTGTATAAAATTTAGATTTGATGACTGTGTACTAACTATACCTAAATAGCGTAAGTCCAATCCATCCCATTGTATAATTCATACCTAGTCCTAAGATCATGTACCCTTTTGTATTCTCGAGACATGACCATTTTTGTCGTACTTATTCAGCTACAGCTTCGAAGTAAATTTCTATGAAAACATTAAAATAGCATAGTAGATCATTATATGTTTTGCTGCCTATGTAGCTGTAAAAAATGTGACGAAAAAACACTACTTCATATGAAATTAATGTTTTAAAAATGTATTAGATCGTAGTAGTCCTATTCCACTGATGACGCATACATAATAAAACAGTAATTTTGCCAATATTGTTCCAAATGAACCCATTAAATAGGCTTAAATTTATTCATCATTGCTTCATATTGCTCCAGTGGTACACTATACAAAAAGTCATAATCCGCATGGACTGCAAACAAACATTAAATATAGCATATTGTTGGAAACTGATATTAGAAAACTTATTCATTTATTTGTAGTCATGATTCTGACAGCATAAGTTTAACGGACTCTAGTCCTTGTCCAAGCTGTTCTATTTCCCCTTCTAAAGTTTTCAATTTTGCAGAGTTCAACTCTTGCACTTCTGTTGGAACTTTCTCAGCATAGTCTGCCTTTTCCATTACGTCTTTTAGTCGTTTCAGCTGTTGCTCTGCTGTCCCAACTTGTTTTCGAATCCGTTCTTCTTCTTTGGAAAGGTCGATTAAGCCCTGAGGAGGAAACAAAGTGAACTCACATTTATGACTAGGCATGCATGTAGACAACTTGTGAATCCATTCATTACTTCAAAACTATCAAAGGGAAAGCATGTAATATAGGCAAATAACCTTCAGGACAACAAATGCAGTACATTTATCTGACACAACTGCAGAAGCACAACCTAATGGAGCTTCTTCTCTCGTGTGGATCAAACCAATACTTTTAGAAAAAGAGAGGGCACATAGAGTAGTTTGTTCTTCGCTCAACACCTTGTCTAAATTGCTTTCCGTATTGAGGGCAAAAACTGTATAAAACGTCAATACAACCAGATGAAACAATGCTTTGAAAAACACTTTTATGACCATACGGTGGAGAGTAGTCGGTAGTGCTGACACACAAGTAAAGTAAATAAATAAATATAGTCCTACAATGAATGGATATGAGACTCACTTTCTGTTTTGACTTTATTTGGCAAGTTGTACACAGCTCTAGAAGATCGCACCGCATGGATGAAATTGTTCATGAATGTGACCTCCTTCTCTATCGTCTCGCATTCAAATCGCACATAAGATTCGGTAGCTGGAAACGGCACAACGCATATGGACGGGATTTGAGCTTGAGCGTCTTTCCCAAACTTTGGAATTCTTTGCCATAGCTCTTCACTCAGAAATGGCATGAATGGAGATAAAAGTCGAAGCCCTGTTTCAACGCACAGGAGCAAAACATCGAGACTAAGTTTCTGGTCTTCAGTCAACTCAGATTCAGGTGTTGTACCCCAAAATGAGGGTTTCAATGACTCCTACCATGTGGAATAAAAGAGAGAGCCATAACAATTAGTGATTGCGGTTGGATATGAAACTAATGAGGCCATGAAAAGTAATGCATAATAACAACTGGTCAAATGCTTTGGATAATGAGGTTTTTTAGGACTCACCAAATATACATCACACAGGTCATAAAGCCAAAAATTGTACACAGCTGTGGTCGAATCTTGAAAATTATATTGTTTCAAGGCTTCGTTACACGTTTTCACAGCAGCACTTAATTTACTAAGAATCCAGTGGTTCATACGCGAATATTCTTCTGGTTTTTTGTCTGCCTATAAAGTCGTAAATAAATACTTAAAAAATTCTGCTTGGGGCAAATCCAGAAAAAATAGTACTATTTGAAATGATAATTGTGGGCTAACTTACATCAACAGGAGAGTTCTGACTAGGTTTATAGCCACCCATGCCAAAGTAATGCATACAAAACTTGACAGCATTCCATACTTTATTACAAAAGAATCTATAGCCCTGAACTCTCAGTACATCCAAGTTGATATCTCGTCCTTGTGTCATACAAGCGCATAAAGCAAACCGCAAAGCATCCGTACCGCACTCCGGAATCCCATTAGGGTAATCTTGTTTCTGACCTTGTTTAGCCTGAAGGAAACGAAACCAAAGTAAGGTAAACACAACAGGAGCATAGTTTTAATGAGCCACTTAGAATTCAGTGAAAAACTTTGAAAGTACCTTTTCTATTTCTTTAGCTTCCAAGTTTCCTTCTTCCAAAGTTTTTTGGAGTTCTGCTAATTTTATTCCTCTTATCACATCAAGTGGGTCTATAACGTTGCCTAAAGATTTAGACATTTTTCTTCCGTGAGCATCCCGAACAATCGAATGAAGAAATACATCCCTGGAAAATATTCTCATTCATATTATGCTCATGATATTATGACAAAGGACAAATCATGGAATTTTCTTCTAATCTTACTTGAAAGGGATCGTTTTAGTCACTGCGGAAGCCATGAAGACCATTCTAGCAACCCAAAAGAAGATAATGTCATGCCCTGTTTCCAATAAGTCTGTGGGATAGAACACACTTAAATCTTCTGTTTGATCAGGCCAGCCGAATACCGAGAATGGGAAAAGTCCAGAGGAAAACCAAGTATCCAAAACATCTTCATCGCGTTTGAGTTCCACAGTTTTGGCTTCAGGAAACATAGCGAGAGCTTTTTTCATGGCTTCCTCTTCAGATTCAGCCGCAACCCATTTGTCACCACTATCTGAAAATTGCATAAAAATAATTTTGATATCTGAACAGTGATTAATTAAAAGCATTTGAAAAATAAAATAAAACGCATAAATGTAAATTACCTTCACTTTTTCCATCGATGCTGACAATTCTATACGCAGGAATTTGATGCCCCCACCATAATTGTCTTGACACACACCAATCCCGAATTCCATTCATCCAATGTGCCCATGTTTTCTTGTGCATTTCTGGTAGAATACGAATTTCTTCGCTTTCTACCACTTCCAAAGCTTCTTTAGCCATGTTTGTGCAATTTACGTACCACTGAGGTTTGATCAGTGGCTCGACAATATCTTTTGATCTAGAACACACGGGAATCGTCATGTGATGTTCCTGTACATCCCGATACAGCCCAACTTCTTTTAAGGCTTCGAGTACGGCTTTCCTTGCATCAAACCTTTTCATTCCCTAAAATAAATTGTGATAATTCTGTTACACAGCAAGCAGTTAATAGTATTTTCGAAGTAGCAAAAAACTAAAAACTCAAATACACTACTCACAGAAAACTTGCCGCAGTTACTCCTCATGATACCATCTTCGTCCATTATACAGATAAAATCTAAATTGTGACGTTTTCCAATCTCGTAATCATTAGGATCGTGAGCAGGAGTTATTTTTACGCATCCTTAAAAAATTAAGGCACCCAAAATTAGTAAATAGAACATTTGGAGTGAGAAAATTTTTACTGGCTTTCAAAAACATACCTGTTCCGAATTCCTTATCAACGTAGGTGTCGGCAATAATAACTAACTCTCTATCAATAAATGGATGTTTAGCTTTCTTTCCAATCAAATGGGTATATCTTGGATCTTCAGGGTGCACAGCCACAGCAACATCTCCTAACATTGTCTCTGGACGAGTTGTAGCTACAACGATTTCAGTAGAGTCGTCAATCTAGAAAATCAGGGAGTCAATAATTTCTGGTATACTAAATTCAAAGACGAAAACAATTTTATTAAGCCGTGATCATTATTTGACTACCTACCTTATATGCAAATGAAGTAAGAAGACCAAACTCAATTTTCTCCTTGTAGCCAGGAACAGCAAGTAGTGTTCGTCCAGGACATTCCACTTTATCCACTTCTATGTCTGATATGCAACTTTTTAATGTACAAGACCAGTTTACAAGCCTATCACTTCTGTAAATGAATCCCTGAAAAAAAATTGATAAATATATACAATCAGGAAATTTGGACAAAAAAGAATCTTTTAAAGAGTTTTAGAGAAAGAACATACCCATTCAAAGAGACAGACAAACGCTCGAGAAACGGCTTTGGACAACTTTTCGTCCATCGTGAAAGATTCACGATCCCAATCTGCGGATATTCCCATTCTTTTGAGCTGCTCGTAAATTCGACCGCCTTTTTCTTCTTTCCACTGCCAAACTCGTTTTATAAACTCTTCTCTACCCAAATCATGGCGACTTTTGCCTTCTTTTCTAGCAATCGCCTTTTCTACAACCATTTGTGTAGCAATGCCAGCATGATCACATCCTGGCACCCATAGGGTCACCTTTCCGAGCATTCTGTTCCTACAACAAAATAAAAATATTGTGTGTTTTGAAACTACCAACTAACTGTATTAAATGAATCTTGATCTTCCCGCATATCACCTACCATCTTGTAAGTACGTCTTCCAACGTACACATAAGTGCATGACCAAGATGGAGAGTTCCTGTGACATTCGGTGGTGGAATTACCATCACAAATTTTCCACGGGAATTAACTGCTTCCTTTAAACTTTGTTTTCCCTGAATAAAACAAAATTTCTTACTTTTTTGCGAAGCTACAAGTGAGATATTTTGTATTTCTTTTTATTTAGCAAGACTAAATAGCTTACGAGGCCATATTCAGGCTTGAAAAATCCTTGCTTCACCCACCAAGGGTACCACAAAGCTTCCACATATTTAGGCTCATATGCGTCAGGCATTGACCCATCAACTGGCTTCTTGACTCCAGGTTGAATATTCTCGAAAGCAGACAATAATGCATCAACAGAGACTTTGTCTTTTACTTTAGTCTTTTCAACTTTAACTTTTGATTTTTCGGTCGACTCAGCAGCAGGTTTATCTGTTTTTTGCTTTTCCTTCTTTTCCAAAAACTTTTTCATTTTCGCCTCTTTCTCCGCCTTCTTTTTCGCTTCCTTTTCTTTTTTCTTGGCAATTTCGGGGTCCATCTTGGCTGGCCCTGTCATGTCTACAGGAGGTATCTCCGGAGCTACTTCATTTTCTTCGAAATAAGGAGGACCTTCTTCCGGTCCATGATTCCTGTAATCTCTGACAATTGGAGGTTTAGATTCTCCTCCCTCTTCTTTGACAGAAGTCTTCTCCTCTCCACCCTTACCCTGAGCTTGTTTTCCATACGCACGACGATAGAACTCTTCATCAGTTTCACCCTCTCGGTTTGTCAGTTTGATGGGCAGTTTTTCATCTTCATATTTTGCAAGGTCTTTTGACTTGACCATATATCTACTATCGAATTCCACCGAGCCATCTGAGTCTGAACCAGCATCACCACCTGGTTTGCAAACGTCGTCCTTCTCGCGTTCAGTGGACATACTCTAAAATTTGTAGTACAAAACAATGAGACATTGATGCCAAATAATCGCCATTCTTTCAAGATTCAATACATATAATTATTCGTAGCTTACTCAATATAACCTCAATGAATCTGGATGAAACGAATTTCGAAACAGCAGCTGCTCCAGCAAATGACCACACTACACCGTATGGTATAACCACTAACCACA
>Ga0210040_10004740_pt1 | contig 17550 bp, 10 predicted proteins | sample CryGeyCG12114_NA_FD_185462 | JGI IMG/M metagenome (GOLD analysis project Ga0210040, IMG submission 185462) | Groundwater microbial communities from aquifer - Crystal Geyser CG19_WC_8/21/14_NA (SPAdes) (version 2) | ecosystem: Environmental > Aquatic > Deep subsurface > Groundwater | place: USA... | reverse complement strand
GGAAAAAAAAGTTGAAAAAAGCAGACTATGGTGGCTTTATCTATCCTGATGCAAGCTCGAATGGCTTAATGGAACTGTCCAAAGTAACCATAGAAAAGAGAGGGGATTCTCATGTTAAACAGGCTCTCAAGACCTAATAATACTATAAATCTTTATCCTTCCTTTCTTCTCTTTTAACCAAATATATGCAATAGGACAAACATAGGATAATACTAATATTACTTCTTTCAAGCCGTTTTTTTATTCGGTCTTTATGACGTTTTACTTCTCTTTCTTGCTCTAGTTTGGGCAACTGCTCAAGATTTAAAATTTTTGCAAAAACTTCTGTTTTTCGCTCTTCGTCCAATATCAGCCAAGCTAAATGGCGATCAAGTTCGTTACCGAAAATGCTATTAACAGCTTCAGTAAGCCGATTCGTAATTTCTTTATGAACTATTTTTATTTCTGGTGTATCATAGTCTATATCTCTATTCCCATTAGATTCCGAAAGTTCGACATCTATAAATTTATTTTTATTTCTTATCTGTTTATCCCGCAAATTTTTTAAATCTCCTTCAATATCCATTTTTATAAAATTGATCAAGGAGGTTCCTTTTTCTGGTATGTATTTATTTGGTACTTCGGTTAAATTTAAAATGGAGTCAGTAACAATTGTCCAAATGTCCTCTTTATCCAAATCCTTATATAAGTTTTCGTAGAGGGCTAATATTTTCTTTTCCTTTACAACGTATTGATATAGTTCCGAGGATGCTGTAGGCTCATGATTGTTTAGTTTTTCAAACAATGTTAATTCAAATAGCGGAATTTGGTTTGACATAACTACTTACATTTTACAAAGGGTAATAATGCTTTCTGTTCTCATCCTATTCTGAATTCCATTAGAATTAGAGATTGGGGGTGGTAAATATCTTTTATTAGGAGGAATTTGTCTTTCATTCTCAGTCACTAACCTAAACCCATGCATTTGAGCTGCGTTTTTCAATATTTCTGTATTTTTAATAAAAATATTTTTTAGACAAGAATTCCCTATTACAAAAGTAGCATTGCCACCATTCTTCAAAACTCTATAAGATTCTCCAATCATAGCATAAATATCTAAAGCGTATCTATGTATCATGCTTTGTAGACGGTTGTCGAGCTTATCAATTTCTCCTATAGATTGGATGGCTTGTTCAATTATTTGCTTTTTATCGTAACTATCAGGCTTCCTTTCAGCCCCAATACTGTTAGATCTTATGTTAGTCAATTCTTCAATTGTATACCCAAGCCACACTAAGGAGAGTTTATGACCGCGCATATAGTCTACAGCATTAAGATAGGGAGGCGAAGTTATAACTGAATCAATTACAGAAGATTCTAATTCCAATAGATGTCTTGAATCTCCTGATCGAACGAATGCTGAATAGGTAAAAGGATTAGATGCAAGGCGTTTAGAAATAAATTCTACAGATTTCTTGAATTCTTCAATAACATTAAATGAATTTGTATCAGAAACTTTATGGGGCCTACTATGTGAGACATCCCTTGCTAATGAAGCACCCTTATCTTTTGTAATTATTAACCTACTAAGTGCAACTTTTAAAATATCCCTATTATCATCATCTCTTTCTAAAATATGATAACTTAGTTTCGCCAAATCATTACGTTGTTCTTTGGCAAACCAGAAATCAATAAATGTTTTTGTTTTTGAGTCTTTTATAATATCATCAAATAAGTGATCACTTTTTTTAGCATTTTTATATACATCGTTTTTTGCTTCTTCTAAACTCTTAATATCAATTGGCCTTGTCCAAACTTTAGAAAGAAGAATTGCTAAAGGGTCTTTATCTAAACCAATAGGATAATGGTTGTATTTAAGAGCTGTATGTATAACAGTTCCAGATCCAGTCATAGGATCCAATACTGTAGACTCTTGGGGTAAATCTCTTAAAATGTTAACAAGTATTTCAGGCGCCATTCTAGCTGGAAAAGGATGAATTGGCTTTGATATTGTCATAAAAGTTATATTTCTAGCTATATATCTAAATTTTTTAAATTAACAAATTTAGATATGGTATTACATACAATTTTTATAAAAATAAAAATTTTCTATTTATGTATTAATAATACTTTATTATAAAATATAATTGAAGAGTTACCTTTTAAACACCTGCTCCCGGTGCCAAGTCAAATTAGCCGCTGCCGGATAGTAAATACTCCCAAAAGGTAAACTTAATCTTTTCCCGGCCAGTTTTTGCAAAGCCTTAGATTCTATTGTTGCTATAGGATTATTACAAAAAGAAAAAGTAGGTACCAGTAACAGGCCGGGGTGAAAAAGTGTTTTAATGCTTTTTAGCTGTGGTTACCCCTCGTTTTTTTTAACTTTTCAATTTGTTCCCGGGATAAGCCTGTAAATCGAATAATCTTTTCGATTGGTTCATTCTCCTTTAATATTTCAGCCGCTACTTCAATTTTCCCTTCTTCCTTTGCCGTATTCAGAGCATTCTTCAAGTCGCGGTAATATTTTAAGCTGTCCTCATAGGAGCGGACCTGGTCAGGGGTGAATCTGGCTATTTCGGCTATCTCAAATAACTTTTCAAACACACGTTCCTGCAGTTTGTCGGGCACTTTGTCTAACCGGTTGAGGTTCCGTATCACATAGAGCCACTTGTCAAACCTGATCTCCAGCTCCTCTACTGCTTTGTTGAATTTAGGCATTTCCAAGTAAATAGAGGTGAGCTTGTCGTAGAATACCTCTTTTGTTTCTTTATCGGTTAATTTGATGTTGTAACGAAACTTGGTTGGGTCATTTTTGTCATCATCAAACACGAAGTCTAAAATTGCGATAGTGAGCCTGTTTAAGAATTTCAAACAAATTGAGGATTCCCCCTTTGAAGGGGGAAAGGGGGATGTTAATTGATGAAAATTATTTTCCTTTATAACGATTTAGACCCCTATAATCCCCTAAAGGGGATACTTTACTCAGCATTTTGTAAAAATACTAAACAGCTTCCGTATAAACGGCCTTTAATTCATAATTCCAGTCAGCTCGTTTGGCTTGCTGTAACATTACTTATTTATAATTTTCCTGCGTAACATCAGCTATATACTATCAAAAACAAAAATGGACGGCCTTCAAAAAGCCGTCCATTTTTCATGTGGGTACTCGTCCCCAATTTATTCGTCCGTTTTCAGGGTACTCAGGAAACTGACCACATCCCGGATTTCGCGTTTGGTGAGCAGGTATTGCATGTTGGGCATGCTGCTCGGGGCATTGGTGCGTTTGGCCAGTTGATCTTTCGGAATAACCGTATCGGGTTGGTCGCCCACTTTTACCGTTAGGTTGGCGTCGGTTTCGCCCATCAGCACCCCGCTAATGGCTTTCCCGTTTTTAAGAGTGACGCTTACGTTGCCGTAGCCGGGGGCCAGCCGCGCACTCGGGTTGGTTACCGCTTCCAGCAACTGCTCCCGGCTGAGCCGCGTGGCTACCCCGTTCAGGCGCGGGCCGGCGTTGCCGCCTAAGTCGTCGATGGAGTGGCACCGGATACACTGCGCCGTTTGGTGCCGGTAGAAAATGGTCCGGCCCAGGTCGGGTTCACCACCGAACAGCAGCCCTTTTAAGGAGGCTGCAGTAGCATCGGCCGAGCGATTCTTGGTAATAGCCTGGTAGCGGGCCAGGAGGGCCGGCGATTTGGTAGCCGTCAGGGCTTCTTCCAGTTCCAGGCTGATTTCCGGGGCCAGCTTACCGGCCTCCAGTTGGGTTAGTAGTCCCGCGAAGGCCTTTTGGGTTTGGGCCAACGGCAATTTGCCGAGGGTTACCAGCGCCCCTTGTTTTTCTTCGGCGGTGCGGTTATTAATTACTTCGGTGAGTAAGTTTACCAGCCGGTCCGGCGGCAAGTTGCTTTGCGGCAATAAATCGAGGCCCGCTACGCGGACGCTTTTCTCGGGATCGGCGAGCGCCTGCTCAATGGCCGGCGCCAGTTGTTTATCTTGCAGCGTTGCCAGCGTGCGCAGGGCTTCTACCCGCATCTGAGGAGCTTTATCGGTTTTCAGGCGGCTTAGTAAGGCAGAGGCCGCTGTGTTGAGCTGCAATTTACCAATGGCTTGGGCCGCGCTGATGCGCACCGGCAGCTCCGGGCTGGCCAGCAAGGTGGTTAGGGGAGCGGCGGCTTTACTTTTTACCAGGGTTGGGTCGCGGGTAATTTCGCCCCGGTAGCGCCCGTCTACCCGGTCGACTAACGAAGGCTTGGCCCAGGTACTCAGGGCCGCCAGGGCTTCGGCGCGCATGGCTACCGGGTTGCCTTCTTGCGCGGCATAATTAATCAGGGTTTGCATCGCCTCCGGGGTGCCTGCCCGCAGGTTGGCGTTAATGGCGCGCCGGATAAGCGGTTCGTTCGTAAATTTAGTGGTGGTTAGTACGTTGCCCAAAGCCGGCAAAGCTGCTTGAATAGAAAGATCGTCGTTAATGGCGCGGGCCGTTTCGGTTACCACAAACTCATCGGCATCCGCCAGGAAAGTGGCAATACCCGGGTGCGCCATCCGGCGGAGCGCTACCACGGCGGCAATGCGTAAACCTCGGTTCGGTGATTTGGCCAAGGCTAAAACAGGTTCGGCCTGGTTAATGCGGGCTAAAGCTAAACTACCGGCGTGGCGCAAATAAGCATCTTCGTCGTTATTAGCGGCCAGCATGTTGATAATGGGTTTTACCGCGGGGGCGTAGCCAATGCGGCCCAAGGCTTCGGCGGCAAAGAAACGAGCCCGGCTGTTTTGGTCTTTTAATACCGGCACCAGGGCTTTGCCGGCGGCAGCATAACGCATATCGCCCAGCCATTTGGCCGCTTGCGCGCGTATTTCGGGGTCTTGGTCTTTTAGTAAGGCTACCAGCGGTTGGGCAAATTTTTTATTTTGCCGGGCCAGTTGGCTCATTCCCCAGATGCCGTGTACGCGGGCCAACTGGTGGTTTCTTTGTTTTATATTCGCCAGGAATACCGTGGCCCCTTTCTCGCCGCGTTGGGCCAGCTCAAACTGGGCTTTTTGCCGGACGCGCATATCGGGGTTCCGGAGAATACTGCTCAGTTCGTTGTCGGGTTTAGTCGTGAAATTAGCAGCCAGTAAGGTTTTGGTTAGTTGCCGCTCGGCGGAGTTCGTTTGGCTTTTATCGTCGAGTTTCCAGATGCGGCCGCTGTTTTTAGGGTCCCAGCCGTTTTTCCAGTCGGCAATGTACATCGCGCCGTCCGGGCCAAAATCAATGCCGGTACCCAGCACATTCCCTACTATTTTCTTGGTTTCGCCGAGTTCGAAGCTGGCACCTTTGGGTTTCAAGGTAAAAGCATGAATCCCCGATTTTGCGGCGTTGCCCACAAACTCACCGATAAAAAAGTGATTTTTATATTTAGGACTCAAAGCCGTACCAGGGTTATATAACATACCGGCCGGACCGCTCACGAAGTTGGCAATGGTAGGCGTAATATAGGCCGCCTGGCCTTCGAAGCGGGGCTTGAACATATTTTCATCCATCCACACTTTGTAGGTGTTGTTGTTGGGGTCGCGGTATTTGCCGTATTGCCAGTTGCTGCGCCAGCCAATGTCGGCCCCGTTTACAATATAAACCAAGCGTTCTTTTTCGCCGGGGTGGTCGCCGTCGTTGTCCTCGCTAATCAGGTTGCCGTACTCATCAAACACAAATTCGTGGGTGTTGCGGTTACCCGAAGCAAATACTTCAAAGTCGGAGCCATCGGGGTTGCTGCGCACTACTACACCGCTGTTGGGGTATTCCCATTTTTTGCCGTCGGGCCCGGTGCCGTTAAAGCCGATATCACCGATTTGCCAGTAAATTCTGCCGTCGGGCCCCACCTCCGGACCCGATTGACCGTGCCCGCTAAAGCCGATATGTACGCCAAAACCAGTCATCAAGGATTTTTTTTCGTCCATCAGCCCGTCGCCGTCTTTGTCTTTCAGTCTCCACATGTCGGGGGCTACCGTTACGTATAATTCGTCGTTGTGCGCCAGCACGCCCTGGGCCACATCGGTTACTTCGTCGTTAAAATCATTTACTACTTGCTGCGCAAAATCGGCCACGCCGTCGCCGTTGGTATCTTCTACCCGGTACACGTTTTCTTTCTGCACGGTTAAGTCGCGCCAATCGTGGGAGCCGTCTTGGTTTAGATCCTCCAGCCAGGCATTCTGGGCGCTGCGTTCGGGGGCTAAGGTGCGGCGTAAAAAGGCCCGCCGGTCTTCTACGGTTTGCAAACTAATAGAGGGTATTTCCCAGTCCTGGTGCCCCCGGATATCAAATTCCGAGTTTTTCTGGCGGTTGGTGCGGGTATAAAACAAGCGCCCTTTATCGTCTATATCAATGGCAATCGGGTCGGCAATCAACGAATCAACTCCCCAGATATTTATACTCAGGCCAGCATCCAGAATAGGAGTTTCCCCGGCTTCGATGGCTTTGGCCATGGCGACCGCTTCGGCCGGTATTAGCCGGGTTATTTTCTTAGTGATGGGGTCGTCTTGGGTGAAACCGGCTACCAGCAGCGCCGGCACCAGGGCCGCTACCCAGTATATTTTTTTATAGCGAGTGAAAGAAATAAATTTTTTTTTCATTTTATTTATCGGTGGTGGAGAAAACCTGTTGGGTAAACATTGAACCTGTTTAGGATTTTAAATAAGTTAATAATTCTCCCTTTGAAGGAAGTAGGAGAATGTTAAAAGATAATACTTTTTATTTTACGGATTTATACTCCTATAATCCCCCTTATAGGAATAGCTTACGTATCCTTTCGCAAAATCCTAAACAATTTCATTATTTGAAAAAGGACGGTACGTCAGGCAATTTATATTGGATTTAATAAGCAGCAAGATAGCAAATTAAGAGCAAATATGAGTGGTGGATGGGTTTTAATACCGGAGAAATTTAGTAGTTCATCACACCGGCTGAAACCGAAAATGCAGCATAATCAAGGAAAAAAAATTAAAGATAATAACCAGGATAAACATTCGGGGGTAATGGCAAGCCGCCCAGTTACGCCGGAGAAGAATATAAATTGTAAAAAATACCGGTTATAAAGGCGGATTCCGGGTACATTCGTTTTGCTGAACCGCCCGTAACTTACTGAGATAAGAGCCGTTACAAGGTTCGGTTAAAGAGGCAGCAAGTTATGGTTCGAGAGTGGTTTTTAGTGTTCATCGGCTTACTGACCTGGCAACAGCTGTCGGCCCAAAGTACCAATACCAATGCGGTAGAACGTCCTAAGTTATTTTTAAACTGTGCGGGCAGTTGCTACGAAGATTTTGTTAAAACCGAACTTTCGCTGCTGGATTTTGTGCGCGACCAGGCCCAGGCCGATATTCAACTACTTATTATCAGCAAGGATAATGCGGGCGGCGGCAAACTGTTTACGGTAACTTTTATCGGGCAAAACCAATTTCAATCCCTGCAAGACACGCTGGCGTTTTCTACCAAAGCCGCCGAGACCGGGGCGATCATTCAGCAACAACTTATGCAAACGCTGAAACAAGGTTTAGTTCGTTACCTGGCCCGCACCAATCTCACCGACCAGGTTACCATCGAATTTAAAAAAAGAGCACCCGAAGAAATCCAGGTGGAACATGATAACTGGCACTTCATGGTATTTACGCCCAGTGTTAGCGGTTCTTTCCAGGGCGAGAGTAACCGCACTTCTATTTCGCTCGATAATTCTATTTCGGCCCGCCGGATTACCAACCGCACCCGCAGTAGTTTGTATGCGTACTATTCTTTCGACAGCGATAAATTTAAGGTAAACGAGAACGAAGTGGCGGTTAATAATTCGCGTTACGGCCTGGATGCCCGGTTTGTGAAGAGCTTTACCGAACATTGGTCGAGTGGCCTGATTTACTCTTTTTACCACTCGGTATACGATAACATCCGGGCTTCGCACCGGGTGGCCCCGGCCCTGGAGTATAACCTGTTTCCTTACACCGAAAACATCCGGCGGCAGTTCCGGCTCGTTTACCAAATCGGCTATAACCCCGTATCGTTTTTAGAGGAAACCATTTACGACCGTACGGAACAAGTTATTCTTTATCACCGGTTTTCGGTAGTGGTAGATTATACGCAAACCTGGGGCAACATCAACACCCGGTTTAATGCCTCTACGTTTCTGAATGATTTTAAAAGAAACCGCCTGAGTTTGGACAATAACCTGACCGTGCGGATAGCAGAAGGCTTGTCGGTGACCCTTTCAGGATCGGCGGCCCTGATAAACGACCAGATTTCACTGGCCAAAGCCGAAGGCACGGAAGGGGCTTTTTTACTAGGCGGCCGGCAGCTGCCCACCAACTTTTCCTATTATTCTCAGATTGGGGTTAGTTATACGTTCGGCTCCACGAGCAACTCCGTGGTTAATGTGCGCCTGAACCAGATTGATTAACTAAGCTTTATTTTACGGTGCTGCAGGTAAAAGGAAAGATATTGCCATAGATAAAAGCCGCGTAAAGAATAGCAAGAAGGAATGCCTTATTGCCATCCGCTGAAAAGCAAAAAAAGATTGAGATTAAGGTCTTACACCCACGGTCCAGCCGGGGCGGACTACCGGCGGCGCGGGCGGTCCGGGAATAAGCGCATCCGCGACGGCTCCGGTTACAAACGCGTAAATGCCTTTGTGCGTCAGGTCGATTACTTGCTCGTCGAGGGGCCACTTCCAAGGCGGGGCACCCACGCCGGTCGCATTTTCCTGAATCTGGTCGTTGAGCAGACGAAAATTCATAAACAAAAACGAACCCACCGGTCCGCGAAAACCATTTTCCGCCATTAGGCCCCGGGCGGCACCCAACAGAATACCCTGGCCCCAGTGCATGGCCCAGTTTAAGTATAAGCGTTCTTCGTCGGGCTTATGCGGCAGCTTTAGTAAGCGTTCCAGGGTATGGGCCGGCATATAAGAGTCGGGCCGCCGGGTAATTAACTGTTCTATCTTTTCGGCGAGGGTCATGGCGGCTACTCCCGCGAGTCCGGCTAATAATCCGTTTACAATGGCTTTGCTGCTCATACGCTTTTTTTTTTCCGGTGGCCGCTCCCAAACGGAACGGATTTATAAATTAATTTTACCCTGAACGGCCGGCTGGTTTAGGCCTTAAAACCGGCCGCATAGTTTGGTATATACGCCTGCCTTACCGGATGGTTAATATTTCGTGACGCATCCGCTTTTACTTATTACCGGAAGAAAGGGCAACCTATCCTAGGTAGGCAGCGCCACCCCAAACCGACCGGGCATTCATCTTACCCCACCTTAACGCATGTCTGTTCCGGAAGGCAAGTCTCCGGCTCCTTCTGGTTTTCTGCTTTCGCCGGCGCTGCCTAGCTTTTTTCCCTGCGGCTTCCAAGCTTGCTTTGCGTCAGACTTGCGCCCCGAAAGCAACGTTCCGTAGGTTTTGCGGGTAGGCCTCTCTACATTTGCGCGCTTTACGGTTGGTTATGATTATAAAAGAAAAAAGTAATTGGTTCCGGATGCTGTTTGTCTGGCACGGGTCGGTGCTGCCGGAAATTTTACCCCGGTTAATGGTTTTGTTGCTGCTGTCGGGGCTGATCGTGTTTTTCCGGGGGCAACTTTTTGATTACAAAATATCGCTGAACCCGGCTCCGTTTACTATTATTGGGATTGCGCTGGCTATATTTTTAGGTTTCCGGAACAACGCCAGTTACGACCGTTTCTGGGAAGGCCGCAAACTCTGGGGTGCCTTGCTCATTGATGCGCGGTCGCTGGTTCGCCAGGCCCTGACCATGAGCGGTTTGCCGCCCGAATCCGAAAGAGTAGCTTACTTTATCCGGTTGCTCATTGCTTTTACCTACGCCTTAAAACACCAATTGCGCCGCACCAACCCGGCCCCGGACCTGGAGCGTTTGCTGCCGCCCGACCTGGCTAAGGCGGTGCAGCAGGCAAAGTTTAAGCCTATCCGGCTCCTGAGCGAAATGGGCCTTTGGGTACAGAGACTAAAAACCGAAGGCTACTTAGATTCCATTACCCAGGCGGCCATCGACCAGAACCTGAACAAATTGTCGGAGATTGTGGGCGGCTGCGAACGGATTGCCAGCACGCCTATCCCGTATACCTACAGCGTATTGCTGCACCGGACCGTATACATTTACTGTTTTTTGCTGCCCTTTGGCCTGGTAGATAGTATTGGCTGGATGACGCCCATTATGACCGTTTTTGTGGGGTATACCTTTATTGCCCTGGATGCCATTGTAGCCGAAATTGAAGAGCCATTCGGCGAAGAACCCAATGACCTGGCCCTGAATACCATTAGCCAAACCGTAGAAACCTCCCTGCTGGAAATGATCGGGCAGGAGGCGCCGGTTTTTCCCAAAAGCAAAAAGTCTTTTTTAGCTGATTAAACCGAAGCCGGAAAATACCCAACGGTTCTTTGTCTTGAAGGGTCGTGGTATTTAGCCGGTGAAACCAATAGCAGCAACTCGTAACACCGGGCGGAAAATCACATTAGGGGATGGATCAGGCCGTTGCAAATTCTTTGGGGTGGGGGAACATACCAGCGGGGAAATGATCTCCAGTTTCTTTTCGGATAAGTACATCCAAAAAAGCTAACCAGGTCTTTTGGATTAATTCTCTCCGAGAAAGCTAAGAGTACAAAATCAGATAATCCTATAGATAACGGCACAACTTATCGGAATTACATATTGCAGAAAAGGTAACTTAGTTCCCCGCCTTAGTTAAGAAGCGGTTAGGGGTGGTTGTTTTTCTTAGATTGGTTTCCGACAAATTCTGGCGCTGTATATACTATATTTTATTTAAGTAATCCGGGAGGTAACTTCTGAGAAAAAGCCAATTATTTTTTTACATTGTTAGTTGTAATATATAAAATTTTCAATATAATTATTATCTTGCGTAACGGTTTAAGTAAGCCGCTTCTTACCTGTTCTTATAGCTAAAATCTCTTTTCTCATCTTTTTTATCCCTATGCGTAAAACTTTTACCCTGGTATTTATTTTTTGTTCTTTTTAGGGAGTGGTGCAGGCTCAGCTAAAATTACCGCCGCACCTATTCTTTCGGAAGCTGCCCAATGGCCTGGAAATGTTGGTGGTCGAGGACCACACCGTGCCCATGGCCACCATTGAGATTGCCTGTAAAAACGGTTCTTTTACGGAGCCGCCCGAATTTAACGGCCTGAGCCATTTATACGAACACTTGTTTTTTAAAGCCAACAAGCATTACCCCAACCCAGCTGCCTACAACAACCGGGTAAACGAACTCGACATTGATTATAACGGCTCTACGCGCGAAGAACTGGTAAACTATTATTTCTCCTTGCCGAAAGAAAATGTAACGGCCGGCCTCCAGTTTATGAATTCCGCTATCCGCTTTCCGAAGTTTAAAAAAGAAGACATGCGGCAGGAAAACGAAATTGTGAACGCGGAGTTTCAGCGCCACGAATCGAGTCCGTTTTATGCCCTGAAAGATGCCGTGGATCACCATTTGTGGGGCGATTTGTATTCGCGAAAGCACGTGATTGGGAACCACGACATTATCTTATCGGCCACGCCGGAGAAAATGGAAATTATTAAAAATAAATACTACCACCCCAACAACTCGGTATTGGTAGTAGCGGGCGACGTGGCCCACGAAACGGTTTTTAAAGAAGCAGAGAATATATTCGGGAGCTGGCCCCGTTCTAAGTTCGATCCGTTTGAGCAATGGCCGGTGCCGGCGTTTAGTCCCCTGGCAAAAACCGATTACTTCGTGATTGAGTCGGATATTGCCCAAGTACCCATTATTATGTTTTCGTGGCAGGGCCCCGATACCCGCAACGATGTAGCCGGTACGTTTGCCGCCGATGTATTTTCTTTTATTTTAAATCAAAAAGCGTCCGGCTTGTCGGCCGCGCTGGTGTCTTCGGGTTTGGCTTTGGAGGCCGAAGTCAATTACTATACCCAGAAATACGTGGGGCCAATTAGTTTTTACGTGATTCCCAACCCCGACCGCCTGGAAGCGTGTTTGGCCGAAATGAAAAAACAAATTGCCCTTTGGGACCGGGCGGATTACTTTACCGACAAACAAGTAGAGCGGGCTAAACGCCTGCTGGCCATTGAGCAGGTAAAACGCAACGAAGTCATGACGGATTATGCCCATACCTTGTCGTTCTGGTGGGCTTCTTCTTCGATTGATTATTACACCACGTACCAGGAAAACCTGGATAAAGTAACCAAAGCCGATTTACAGGCCTACGTACAAAAATACATTAAAAATAAACCTTATTGCGCCGGCATGCTCCTGAACCGGGCCACGAGCCAGGAACTGAAACCAACCCGGTTCTTTCAAGAAAATTAATTATTGCCTTTCCCCACCATAAAATCTATTTACTTCTTTTTATTCAGCTTGCTTTCTTATAGCGCGGTTGCGCAACCGGAAACCACTTCTTTTACGGTAAACGGCCTGAAAGTAATTTTTAAACCTACCCAAAAAGAGACCATTAGCGTGAGCATGTTTTACCGGGGCGGCGTTACCAATTTCTCGCCGGCCCAGGCGGGCCTGGAAAACTTAACCTTGGCGGCCGCTACTTCCTGCGGTACGCAAAAATACCCGGAAGAAACGTTCTGGAACCACGCCGATGAATACGGCATTGACATTGATGGCCGGTCGGGCTACGATTACGGCGTTATTTCTTTGAACTGTGTGGCCGATTATTTTAACGAAGGCTGGAATTTATGGAGCCAGGCCATTTTAAACCCTACTTTCAGTCCGCAGCCTTTTGCCATGGAACGCGATAAAACCGTGACGGCCATCCGGGGCCGCCGCTCCGACCCGGAAAACCGCCTCGAACAACTGGCTTTGGGTTTAAGTTTTGCCGGCACGCCTTACGTAAAAGATCCGCTGGGCGAAGAAATTACCATCCAGAAGTTTACGGCCGATAGCGTTAAAAATTATTATTACCAACACTTGTTAAATAAAAACCGGATGTTTTTGGTGGTGGCGGGTAAAATCTCGCGCGAAGTTCTGGAGCAGAAAATAAAAGAATCATTGGCCGGCTTACCCGAAAAACCCTATACTCCTTTTGTGTATACCAATGCGCTTTTTGAAGAGCAGCGGTTAATATCGGAGCAACGCGATTTGGCTACGAATTACATGTGTGGCCTTATTAACGCCCCGGCTTTTACCAGTCCGGATTTCCCGGCCTATTTGCTTACCATTAAAGCCCTGAGCGGCCGCATTTACGAGGCAGTCCGGTTGCAACAAAATTTATCTTACGATCCGGGCGCATCACTTACCATCCGACAGGCACCTTATGCTACGCTGTACGCCAGTTCCACCAACCCCAAAGCCACACTCCACGCTATTGCGGGCGAGTATGTGCGCATGCGCAAGAGCGAAGTATCCCCTGATTTATTGCTGCTGTTGAAAAAGAGTGTGCGGCAAAATTATTACCAGACGCTGGAAAGCTCCAACTCGCTGGTGAAAAATTTAGGGGAAGCTGAAATTATGGGGGATTGGAAATTAGGAGAAGACCTGGTGAATAAAATTAATAACGTTACCACCAAACAAATGTACGATGCCTTTCAGAAATACACCAAAGGGATTAGGTGGGCTTATTTGGGCGATGAACAATTAGCCAAGCAGGCTTTTAACTAAGCTTTTTGGTTTGTAGTAAAGAGAGATCAGGCAAAAATAAGCACCGGACAGGCTTATTCCTATTTTTTCGGTAGCTATGTTACCACCCCAGCCCCTCCTAAAATAGGAGGGGAGCTTTTTGATATTCCGAACGGAGTGAGGAATATTGCTACGCAACGTCAGAAAGCCCCAAGGTCCTCATTGTCCAAACTAATGAAGTTTGCCTCGGAGCAGCGGTTTTTGCACATCATACTGCAGGATATTTAATATATGCGATGAATTTACTTTAGACGTTTATAGACTTTGCTAAGAAGAAAAATATCTATCTGCTTTCGAAAACCTAAATAAGTAGGTGGACAAATTAAAGTATACATATTCAAAAGTACCGAAAGGTCCCCTCCTCATTTTCAAGGAGGGGCAGGGATAGTTATTCTCATCCAGGAGAAAAAGTAGGCCCGCCGACGAGGTAAAAACCATAAGTTATAGAAACCTTAATCTTGGAATAAGAGCAGGTTTAAATTTTGTTATCAGGAAGCGCGAAATATGAAAGCCAGCTTCCCACGAAACGTTTTTAGTAGTTAATTCTTCCTCTGCGAGGCGAAAATAAGGTAAAGTCAAACTGCTGCAATAACAATTAGCTGCGCTAAGAGTAAAATTTAAACATGCTTTAAGCAGCATAACATCAAAAACCTTCCTTTCTAATTATATAACCTTATAATCGGGAAGGAAGCTTTATAAACAGGAACAGGACATCACCTCCAACCGAAAACAAAGTATATCGGAGGTGGTATGCGTTACACCTGCTGCGGTATCCGGTCCCGGATGAGCACGGCGGCATTTTGTAATACTTTTATCAGTTCGTCCAGATCAATGGGTTTGCTGATGTAATCGTCCATACCGGCATTGAGGCATTCCTGCTGGTCTTCCGGCAGGGCATTAGCAGTAGTCGCAATAATGTAAGGCTGGTGATTTTCGCGCGCCCGAATCAGGCGGGTTGCTTCCAGGCCATCCATTTCGGGCATTTGCACGTCCATCAGAATAACATCGTATTTTTTATGCTGTAGTGCTTCCAGTACCTGCACGCCGGTTTCGGCCAGGTTAGCCGAATAGCCTAATTTCGAGAGTACTTTCTTTGCGAATAATTGGTTAATGGGGTAATCCTCGGCAATTAAAATTTGCAGCGGGTAGTGTACTGCAAACGAAGTGGAGAGTTTCTTCTGGGCAGGTTCCTGTCTTTCTTCACGCTTTATCTGTTTCAGGCAATTTACCAGTTGCTTGTGCAGTTGCAATTGCTTAATGGGTTTATTCAGAATGCTGTGGAACAAGTTTTTGTCCTGGTTGGGTATTTCGTTGCCCAGCGAGCTGAGTAATAGGAGCGCCAGATGCGGGTATTGGGCTTTTACGGCCCGGGCTAGTTGTACGCCGTCCATAACGGGCATGTGCATATCCATAATAATTACCTCGCAACAGTTGGGCTGCTCTTTTAACAGCGTTAGCGCTTCGGCGCCCGAGGTAGCCACCAACGGATTAAACTTCCAGTGCTGAAGCTGGCTTTGCAGGATGCCGGCATAGGTAAGGTTATCGTCGACCACCAAAATGCGTTTGCCTTCCAGTTCCGAATCATGTAGAAATAAGAAAGGTTGGTACGCCAGTTTGCTCTCCTGGGTGAAAATATTAAACCGGAAAGTTGTACCCAAACCAGGCCGGCTTTCTGCTGCTATTTCGCCGCCCATGAGGCTTACCAACCTTTTACAGATAGCTAGTCCCAAGCCGGTACCGCCGTATTTTCGGGAGTTGGAAGAGTCAATTTGGGTAAACGCCTGAAACAATTGCTTTATTTTATCGGCCGATATCCCAATACCAGTGTCGCGTACTTCAAAGGCCAGTTCCAGTTCGCCGTTTTCGTGGGTTCGCAGCAACTTTATTGAAACTAAAATTTCTCCTTCGGAGGTAAACTTGATGGCGTTGCCCACCAGGTTAATTAAAATTTGTTTTAACCGGTCGCTGTCGCCAATAATTTGCGGCGGAATCTGGTTATCTAACTCGTACATCAGGTCTATTTCCTGTTGCGCCGCTTTGCCCGAGAACATATCCAATACTTCCTCCACGCATTCGCGGAGGTCGAAGCTCTGGTAATCTAGTTCCATTTTGCCCGACTCTATTTTGGAGAAGTCCAGGATATCGTTGATAACGTGCAGCAGGCTTTTGCCGGAGTTGCGAATGAGTTCGGCGTAGTTTTGCTGTTCCGTATTTAATTGGGTTTCGGTGAGCAGGCTCGTCATGCCGATTACCCCGTTGAGCGGAGTGCGAATTTCGTGGCTCATGGTAGCCAGGAAAATACTTTTGGCCTGATTGGCTTTTTCGGCTTCCTGCCGGGCCAGATGTTCTTGTTCTTGTTGCTCAAATAATTGTTGATTTAACCGGCTGAGGTTGGCGGCCTGTTGCTGCAATTCTTCTTTTTGCAGGATTACTTCGGAAGTACGTTCGGCTACTTGTTTTTCCAGTTGGGTTTTCTGTGCCCGGATGTTGCGCAGGCGGAACCAGATAAACCCCACGCTGCTGCCTACTATTATTAACGTTAAAGCGCCCCGGAACCACCAGGTAGCCCAGTAAGGCGGGGTAATAATTAGTTTTACCGTACCGGTGTGCGTGGACCATCGGCCGTTGCCATCTAATGATTTTACATTAAACTGGTATTCGCCAGGGTCCAGGTTGGTGTAAGTAGCCGTGCGGTGGTTAACCAGGTTCCAGTCTTTATCGAAGCCCTCTAATTTAAAGGCGTATTTTAAAGTGCGCTGGTAGGTATAGTCGAGGGAAGCAAACGAAAAAGTTAAAACCGATTGCGAGTAAGGCAGGGTTATCTCTTTCGTGACGGATATATCTTTTTTAAGCGGCGATTTAGAATTTGGCTCCGAAGCGATGGGTACCTCGGCATTAAAAATCCGGAAACTGGTGATATAAACAGGAGCCGTGTTGGTGCTGGTCTTAACACTTCTGGGGTTAAACTCATTAAACCCGTAAATACCACCAAAGTACATGGTACCGTTCTTGGTTTTAAAAGCCGTCGGTTTAAAAATATCGGCCTGTAAACCTTCGGCCGTCGTAAAATTAGTAAATGTTTTCTGCTGATGATCAAACCGGGATATACCTTTGGTGGTGCTCACCCATAAGTTGCCCTCATTATCTTCCAGTACTCCCATAATGGCATCGCTGGGCAATTGGTTATTGGTAGTGTAAACCCGGAAGTGTTCGGTGCGCGGGTCCAGCAGGTTTAATCCCTGGGCCGTACCAATAATAATGGTGCCATCCTTTTTTTCGTTAATACTGGAAATACTATTGTTACTAAGGCTGTTTTTGCCCGGAGTAAACAAGTAAGTGGTAAACGCCCGGGTTTTGGGATTGTACCGGCTGACGCCGCCGTTGAAGGTGCCCACCCACATGTACCCGCGGCTATCTTCAAAAAGCGAACTTATTTCGTTGTCCTGCAGACTCCTGGGGTTGTTAATGTCTTTTATATGGTAGGTAAAAGCATCTGTTGCCGGGTCATAAATCGTAATGCCTCTGCCGTGGGTCCCAATCCAAATTTTTTTATCTTTTGCTTCTCGTATGGCCCAGGCATTGTTGCTGCTTAATTCTGTTTTTTTATTCGGATCGTTTTTTAAATGCCGGATTATCTTTCCATCCGGACTCATTATGGTTATTCCATTTCCCCAGGTGCCAATCCAAAGATTTCCCCGGCTGTCCTCGCAGGTAGCTAAAATATAATCACCGCAAATACTATTCTTATTGGCCGGGTTGTGCCGGAAATGGGTAAACTTTCCGGTTTTACGATTGAGCAGGTTTAAACCGCCGCCATCGGTGCCAAACCACAAATTATTCCGGGAATCTTCCAGGATGCTTAAAACAGAGTTATTGCTCAGGCTGGCAGGCGAACTATTGTGCTTGTAATGCGCAAACTGGTTGGCTTTCTTAT
>Ga0210040_10004739_pt1 | contig 17551 bp, 2 predicted proteins | sample CryGeyCG12114_NA_FD_185462 | JGI IMG/M metagenome (GOLD analysis project Ga0210040, IMG submission 185462) | Groundwater microbial communities from aquifer - Crystal Geyser CG19_WC_8/21/14_NA (SPAdes) (version 2) | ecosystem: Environmental > Aquatic > Deep subsurface > Groundwater | place: USA... | reverse complement strand
GTTCAGGCATCCCATTCAGTATTTCATTTCAGGCGAAGATGAGTGGTGGTAAGCCATATGTTCTGAGGTCTCGGTCTCGTTTGGCCCGGAGGAGACGAAGCTCATTCCCACCAATGGCGAGAAGGGATCCTACGGGATCATCCCGCAACCTAGCCAGGTTGGTACACAGTCATGCTCCACTCACATGCCAACTGACCATCACGCGGAGAGCCTTCAGCGGTTGCGCATAGCCGTGCGCGTCGAAGGAAGCCGCTACGTTATCTGGCGTTGCCTGGTACGTACCTTGACGAGCCTTAGGCCAACGGTCTAGCATCCACTACGAAGGATTTATGTCAGATACCGGGCTGCATCGCGCGACCACCATTATATTAATGTGACTGGGATTATTGCTCGCCCCCCGATCAATCATGACCTGGAAACACAATTTCGATACGTCGCCAGACGTTGAGCTTCAAGGTGCTCTGCGAAAGGACTTCCATTGGGGATACGCAACAGCTGCCGCACAGATCGAAGGAGCATGGAATCATGATGGCAAGGGCCCATCGATATGGGACAAGTTTTGTCACACACCCGGCAAAGTAAAAGATGACAGCACGAACGAGGATGCAACAAGAGCGTACGACCTCTACAAAGAAGATGTGGCACTCATGAAATCGTACGGCGTTACCGCTTACCGCTTCTCCTTAGCATGGTCCCGTATCGTTCCCTTAGGCGGCGCCGAAGACCCAGTCAATGAACCAGGCATCGACTACTACAATCGTCTCATTAACGAGTTGTTGGCCAACAGTATTACCCCATTTGTAACGCTTTTCCACTGGGACACCCCTCAAACGCTCGAAGACCGCTATGGAGGCATGCTCAACCAGGAAAGATATGCACCCGATTTTCTTCGCTACGCGCGCGTTTGCTTTGATCGCTTCGGCGACCGCGTAAAGCACTGGATCACGTACAACGAACCGGGCGTGTACACCCTCGCGGGCTATGCAGGCGGAATGCACGCTCCTGGACGCTCATCATTTCGCGACCGCAACGAAGAAGGAGACTCATCGACCGAGCCGTTCATCGTCGCGCACACAGAGCTTGTGACACATGCTCAAGCCGTCAAGCTTTACCGAGAAGAGTTCAAACCCAGCCAGAAAGGCGTTATCGGCATCACGCTGCACGGCAACTATTCAGACCCATGGGATGTCAATGACCCAGCAGATGTCGCCGCAGCAGAGCGCGCCCGACAATTCGAGATCGCATGGTTCGCTGATCCGATCTATGGCACCGGCGACTACCCAGCATGCATGCGCGACCAGCTGGGCGACCGCCTCCCGCGCTTCACCGCGGAGGAGAAGTCTTTGGTCCACGGCAGCAGCGACTTTTATGGCATGAACACATACACGACATTCTTCGTCAAGCACCGCACCGAGGAGCCAGACATCAACGATCACAAAGGCAACGTCGAGAAGCTCGACACCAACAGCGAAGGCAAGTCCCGAGGCCCAGAATCTGACACGTACTGGTTGCGCACCGCGCCCGAGGGATTTGGGAAGTTGCTGCGCTGGGTCTGGAACCGATACCATGTGCCAATCTACATGACGGAGAACGGCACGACGGCCAAGGGCGAGGTGGCGCCGACAGACGATGTCTTGAACGACACGTTTCGCATCGAGTTCTTCCAGGGCTACCTTCGTGAGTTGGCGCGCGCGGTGCAGGATGGTGTGGACATTCGGAGCTATTTTGGATGGACGTTCACCGACAATTGGGAGTGGGCGGCGGGGTATACAGATCGGTTCGGTGTTACCTTTGTTGATTTCGAGAGCGAAGAGAAGACGAGGTATCCCAAGCGCTCAGCGTATTTCCTACAAGATTACTTTCAGCATCTAATTGCGAGGGAGTAAGAATAGATCCTCCTCTTCTCTTATTCTTCTCTCTTCTTCTTATTTCTTCTCTCTTCTTTTTATTTCTTCTCTCTTTTTCTTATTTCTTCTTTCTTCTTCTTATTTCTTATTTCTTCTCTTTTCTTATACTTCTTCTACTATACTCTAAGAAAAAGTTAAGATTAAGTAAAAATATAGAGATATAATAAAAACTAAAATATAAACTAATTTTATAAATAATAGTATAGTAGTATTAATACTAATAATTAAATAGCTATACTACTATAAATATATATCTTTTTTTATTTAATATATTATTTTTATTAGTTTTATAAAAAGTATAGTTATACTAATATTATTAGGTTTTTAGATTTTATTAGAAATTTCTTTAAAATTAGCCTATATATAGAGAACTTTCTAGTAAAAGTTTTTTAATTTCTTAGTAAAAGTTTTTTACTTTCTAGTAAAAGCTTTTTAGTTTTTAGTAAAAGTTTCTTTTTTTTTAGTAAAAGTTTTCTAGTTTATAGTAAAAGTTTTTAACTTTTTAGTAAAAGTTTTTTATTTTCTAGTAAAAGTTTTTAACTTTCTAGTAAAAGTTTTTTATATTCTAGTAAAAGTTTCTACTTTTTAGTAAAAGTTTCTATATATATATAGATATAAATATTACTATAGAATTATTCTTATAGTATTAATAATAATTTCTAGCTATATAAGGTATTAATATAGTATAAGTATACCTTTATAGTAATCTAGTATAGCCTAAAATATAGTTTTATATAAATCTCTAAACTTTACTTAGCTAACTATTACTAAGAATAAGAATAATTAACTAAGTAGTTCTAGCTATATTATAAAACCTATTAGGTATTCTCTTTATATTACTAGGTATATCTATATTACTAGGTATATCTATATTACTAGATATATCTATATTACTAGGTATATCTATATTACTAGGTATATTTTTATTACTAGGTATATTTATATTACTAGGTATATTTTTAAGTTATATTACTAAGTATATCCTTATTTACTAGCTAGCTATATTATTAGTAAACTATAATATTTTATTAGTCTTTCTCTTTAGAATATTTAGTAGATTTTTTATTTTAGTATAGTAATTTAGAAATTATTATAGTTAAAATAAGTAAATATATATATATATAGTTTTTTTAGAGTTAGAATTATAGTTATTTAACTAGTTAAAGTAATATTAGATAGTTAGAATAAGTTTAGATATTTAATACTCTTAAATTTAACTTTATTTAATATTACTTTTATTTTAGTATACTTTATATTACTAGGTATATCTATATTCTAAACTATATATATATATATATATTTTTAAGTATACTTTTATTTACTAGCTTACTAGAATATTAGTAAACTAGAATATTCTACTACTTATTATTTTTAATATAGCTTAGTAACTTCTTTATTTTTATTTAGTATTTTAGAAGTTATTATATTTCTAAAGGATCTTCTTTCTTAAAAAAAGATTTAATTCTATAGAATTACTTAGTTTAGAAAAGTAGTATAAAGAAGCTAGAAAGTTTAGAGTTATATATTATACTATATAGTTATATCTTATAATTATTTATTATTATTATTAAACTAGTTCTATATAATAAAGTACTATTAACCTTAGTATAAACTTTAGTAAAATTTTTATATATATAAACTAAGTTTAGTTTAGGTTTATATATAATATACTATACTACTAAAGGGTCTATATATAAATAGTATTAAAATATACTAAGTTTTTTAATAACGTTATTAAATAGAAGCTTTTAATAACTCTATTTAGTAATAGATTCTATATAAAATAGCTATAATTTATCTTATATTATAAGGACTATCTATATCTTCTAAGCTTTCTAAATTAAATTTAGAATCTATACTACTAGTACTTAAACTTTCTATAGTATAATCTCTTAAAGTAAGATCTACTAGTTCTAGAAAGCTTAAATTAACTCTTTTATAAAAACCTTTTATAGAAGTATTATCTACTTCTTTAAGATCTTTATAATATATATAATAAAACTACTTATTAGACTCTTATAGTATTAAAGTAACTAAATAATATATTAGTTATTTAATATTAAGATTAAAGAATTAAATACTTACTAGTAATAGAATCTATACCTAGAATTCTTCTAGCTATAGTAACTAAAGAAGTAATAGTAGAAACTATAAACTTATTATACTCTAAGGAAGGGTTAAAGTTAGGTAAAAATATAGAGATATAGTAAAAATTAAAATATAGACTAATTTTATAAATAATAGTATAGTAATATTAATACTAATAATTAAATAGCTACACTACTATAAAGACGTATATATATATACTTTATATCTAATATATTATTCTTATATAAGTATACCTTACTATTACTAAGATACTATTACTAATATTATAAAATCTTAAGTACTTCTAAAAGAGAAAACTTTAAGCTATAGACTAACTTAAAAGAGTAATTTTAAGCTATATATTTTAAGGAGGAGTAGTAGTAAGCTACTAATTCTAACTTTTAGTACTTTACTATTACCTTAGAGTTACTAACTCTAACCTATTAGTACTTTTACTATTACTTTAGAGTTACTAACTTTAACTTCTTAGTACTTTTACTATTACTTTAGAGTTACTAACTCTAACTTATTAGTACCTTTACTATTACTTTAGAGTTACTAACTCTAACCTCTTAGCGCCTTTACTATTACTTTAGAATTACTAAGTTACTAACTCTAACTTCTTAGCGCCTTTACTATTACTTTAGAGTTACTAACTCTAACCTATTAGTACTTTTACTATTACTTTAGAGTTACTAACCCTAACTTCTTAGCGCCTTTACTATTACTTTAGAATTACTAAGTTACTAACTTTAACCTCTTAGCGCCTTTACTATTACCTTAGAGTTACTAACTCTAACTTATTAGTACTTTTACTATTACTTTAGAGTTACTAACTCTAACCTCTTAGCGCCTTTACTATTACTTTAGAGTTACTAACCTTAACCTATTAGCGCCTTTACTATTACTTTAGAGTTACTAACTTTAACTTCTTAGTACTTTTACTATTACTTTAGAGTTACTAAGACTAATCTACTAGTACCTTTACTATTACTTTAGAGTTACTAACTCTAACCTCTTAGTACCTTTACTATTACTTTAGAGTTACTAAGTTACTAACTTTAACCTATTAGCGCCTTTACTATTATATTAGAATTACTAACTCTAACCTATTAGTACCTTACTATTATCTTAGAATTACTAAGTTTAACTAAGTATAAAAGTAAAGGTAAAGTCTAAGCTATATACTAGAAAGAATTAGATCTTTAGAGTATTAAAAGTCTACCTATTACTCTATAACTAAGTAGTAGTAATATTAATCTATAAAATAGAGAGTAAGGTTCTTACTCTTATTATAAGCCTATATTATATATATAGAAAGATAGCAGCTAGCCCTCTTTATAGCTTAATAATAGTACTTTATTATAATAAGATAAATACTCTTAAGATTAGTACTCTTTTATTATAGTTATAGTTAAGCTTATAGTAATAAACTATTATTACTAACTCTAGGTAAGTAAAAGAGGCTTACTTAGTATTTTTAACTACTTTAATATAAAACTAGAATAAAAGTAGTTAAGTATATAGTAACTTTCTCTACTATATATAACTAGCTCTAAAAGTAGTAATAGATAAAGCTATATATATTATAAATATATAAGTAAAGCTAGATGTAAATATAATAATTTAGTAGTTAAATACTATTATAGGTACTATATAGTTAGTAGTCTATATAGAGTAAAGTAGAAGTTAACTATTATAATATATATAGACTATAAGAACTATAGAGTAAGGTTAATAGTACTATAATACTAGGTAAAGGGAGTCTCTTACTAATAAGCCTTATTTTATTATAGTTATAGTTAAGATTATAGTAAAATAGTATAGCTCCTAGCCTTAGGTAAGTAAAAGAAACCTTACTTAGTATTTTTAACTACTTTAATATAAAACTAGAATAAAAGTAGTTTAGTATATAGTAACTCCTTCTACCTATATATAACTACTTCTTAGATAGTAGTAGTATAAATAGTATCTATATAATAATAAGTAGAGTATATCTAATAGGTCTAAAAGTATAAAATTAATTTATAAATATATTAAAAGTATTAAATAATTTATAAAAATATTTTATAAAGATATTAATATATAACTCTTCTAAAAACTTTTTAAGCCTTTTTCTAAGTAGCCTATAGCTATTTATCCTATATATAGAAGTTAAGCTAGGCGTTAATAAAGTAGTTTAGTAGTTAAATACTATTATAAGTACTATATAGTTAGTAGTCTATATAGAGTAAAGTAGAGGTTAACTATTATAATATGTATAGACTATAAAAACTATAGAGTAAGGTTAATAGTACTATAATACTAGGTAAGAGGAGTCTCTTACTAATAAGCCTTATCCTATTATAGTTATAGTTAAGATTATAGTAAAATAGTATAGCTCCTAGCTTTAGGTAAGTAAAAGAAGCTCTACTTAGTATTTTTAACTACTTTAATATATAACTAGAATAAAAGTAGTTTAGTATATAGTAACTCCCTCTACTTATATATAACTACTTTTTAGATAGTAGTAGTATAAATAGTATCTATATAATAATAAGTAGGGTGTATCTAATAAGTCTAAAAGTATAAAATTAATTTATAAATATATTAAAAGTATTAAATAATTTATAAAAATATTTTATAAAGATATTAATATATAACTCTTCTAAAAACTTTTTAAGCTTTCTTCTAAGTAGCCTATAGCTATTTATTCTATATATAAAAGTTAAGCTAGGCGTTAATAAAGTAGTTTAGTAGTTAAATACTATTATAGGTACTATATAGTTAGTAGTCTATATAGAGTAAAGTAGAAGTTAACTATTATAATACGTATAGACTATAAGAACTATAGAGTAAAGTTAATAGTATAGAGATAAAAGGCCTATATCTAAGCCTCTTATATTTAACTTAGTAAAAAAAATATAATTTTTTTTTTTTTTATTTTTATAATTAAATCCTTAAAAGATTACTATATTTTTTAAATAAAGGTATTTTTTTCCTAGTACGCTAAATATAGTATAGTATCTCTCTTAGCTTATAGCTACTAAACCTTAGCTATAAGCGCGTACGTTTCTATCTTTAATAGTAGTATATATATTTCTATCTTTATTAGCAGTATATATATTTCTATCTTTATCTAAGGCGTATATATTTCTATCCTTAATAGCAGCGTATACATTTCTATTCTTATCTAAGGTATATACGTTTCTATCCTTAATAGTAGTATATACATTTCTATCCTTATCTAAGGCGTATACGTTTCTATTCTTAATAGGGGTATATACGTTTCTATCTTTAATAGTAGTATATATATTTCTATTCTTATCTAAAGTATATACGTTTCTATCCTTAATAGCAGTATATACATTTCTATCCTTAATAGTAGTATATATATTTCTATTCTTATTAAATAGTAGCGTATAATAGCGCTATAGCTATAGAGCTATATAGATTTTATCTTTAGTAAGTATATATATAATAGCGCTGCAGCTATAGAGCTACTCTATTTTTATCTTTAGTAAAGATATATATATTTCTATCCTTAGTAGGGCTAGTAAGAGCTTTATAATATAAATATATAATAAGTATTATATATAAACTAGGGGTTACTTATTAAACTTTAATAGTAGACCCCTATATAAGTGCTTTAAAGATTAAGTACTCTAGTTATCTTATTCTACTTATAGGTTATATATTAGAGTTATATACTATACTACTTTACTAGATTTATCTCTATTTACCTATTTACTACTTAATAATACGTAGTTATACTACTTATTATAGCGTTACTTATTAAGAAATATAGTAATAAATATATAAGAATATACTAGCGTATAGTTATATAATTTAGGTAATAAAGACTATAAATAGTAATAATATTTATAAACTACGTAATACTAGCAGCTTTAGCACTAGCTATATAGCTTACCTAAAATCCTACTACTATACCTCTTTCTATTATCTACTTCTAGTTTAATAATTCTCTTTAATAATAATACTACTAACTATTTCTAATAATAAATACTAGAACTTATCCTTATCTTACGCTTCTTAGTAAGGTTATATACTCTACTAGCTATAAGATTATTCTAGACTTTAGTACTACTCTTAGTACTTACGTTACTAAGTATAAGTATCGCTACTATACTATAATACTATTAGAGAACCTTTAAGAGCGCTATAGTAATATACTTTTAGGCTACTTCTAGAGTACTCTTACTAATAAGGTTAGTAAAGAAGTTAACTTAATATATATTACTAATAAAGATAGATATAAGACTATTATTTAGATACACTAATATAATATACTTTAGTTCTACCTAGACTTATAGCCTCTTATCGCCCTATAGATAGTAGCTTCTAACTATAGCCTAAGCACTATTAATACTAGTTCTACTAGTAAAAAGAAAGTCTTTTACTTAATAAACTACTAGTTACACTTTAGGGAGGCTATATATAAGGTCTATAAGTTAAGTAACTCTAAGCTAAGTATATAGGAGATCTATAAGTATAATGTAATCTCTTTCTATATATTCTTTAGTACTAATACTTTTTTAGCTATACGCTATTCTAAGATTTAGCGCTTATACTCTAAAGAATAGAAGGAGTTCTTATAAGTTCTAGCCGTAAATAGCGTAGTAGAGTATAAACGCCTAAACCTAAACTATAAGTACTAGCTATATAAAGTAGGTAAGAAAAAGAAGTAATAATTATATAAGGCTAAGGAAGCTACTACTACTACTACTACTACGTTAGAGACTTTTACTATTATATCTATCTTTAATACTATAATCTTAGTATATAACTTTAGCCTTACCCTAACTAGTCCTACTAATATTAATAATACTTTTAACTTAACTACTTTTCTTAGCCTATAGTAAGAGGGCTTAGTTCTTTATAATTAGCTCTATAATATAGAGTCTCTCTAATATAATTATCTCTATACTAAGTTTAACTTAGCGCTAAGTATAAATATACCTTTTAATCTATTTAGTAACGAAGCCTTTACTTTCTACGCTAGTACTAATAGTAGTATAACCTTACTCTTTATCTACTCTAACTACTACTAATTAGTGTAATTATCGCCTTCTAATATTAACTATAAATGTACTTTACTTTTAACTAGTTAATTTTAGTTATATAAGAAGTAATATTACTATTTCTAGTTCTATAGTTATATACTTTCCTCTCTTAGTCTTATTAGCTATTATAAGCTCTAATAAAGTACTCCTTACCTCTTACTAATACTACCTACTATTATCTTACTAATCTTTTACTCTTTACTACCTACTCTATTATATATATAGACTCTTTAGACACTAATATACTAGCCTACTAATATACGTTACTATAGCTAAAGAGGACTTAGCTACTAGCTACTTAAAGACTATATCTATAATAACTAGTAAGTAGAAAAGGTATAAGAAGAAAAGTATAATTAAGACTAATAAGGTAAGAACTATATAAAGAAAATAAAGGACTATAGACTACTATAAGGTAATAGGAGTAAAGGAGACCTATATAGAGGTTACTACTAAAGTTTAATAGCCTAAGCTTTACGCTAGTATTAGTTACTTAATACTACTTAAGATTATAATAATAACTATATAACTTTCTCTCTTAAATTCTACTACTATAATATACTTATAACGCTAGCTTAATAACGCTAGCTCTATAACGCCTTTAAAGTAAGTAATAAACGCTCTAAATAATACCTATAATTACTTACTAGTAATTATAGTAGTAATTTTAGCTATATCTATACTAAAACGCAGTCTTTAAGTAAGAGACGCGTAGAGTAATAGATTTTTAACTTTAGTTAGAGACCCTTACTACCTCTATCTCTACTTTTCTTACCTACTAGCTACTTACCTCTCCTTATACCTTTTCTTATTAGCTTATAGCTTATAGAGGAGATTAAGAAAATACTTATTATAAAGCTTAAGGTTAAGCTTCCTAAAAAGCTTCTTAAGTATCTTTAGAATAGCTACTCTAAATACCTTATAAGTAGAGGTCTATTACTAAAGTTTACTAATAACTCTCTAAAAATACTATCTACTTCTTACTAGTTACTATACTATAGTAGCTTTTACCTAAAGAAATAGCTTCTATAAAGTACCTTAGTAAGGCAGTAGCTTAGTAACTTAGCTTAAAACCTAGTACTTTTAATATAGGTAGTAAGATAAGCGCGTAACTATAACTTACTACGCTAATTATACTATATAAGTAAGTTCTCTTTACTAAAACTCCTCTATTAAACTTTACTAATAGACTCCTAGGCGTAAAATCTTACTATCTTTTAGAGTACCTTCTAATAATAATAATAATAAAACTATGTATAATAATACTATTATAGTTTCTAATAACCTATTTCTCTCCTCTATAGAAGATAACTATAAAGGTAATATTAATAATACTAAAGTAGTAGATATTCCTATCTTAGCTAACGCTCTATTATATAATCTTAAGTAAAATTACCTTACTAGTAACCTCTTTACTATATAGATTGCTAAGCTAGCTTACTTTACTAAAGATATACTAAAGACGTTACTAGATAAGCTTAATAATCTTTCTACTTATAATAAGAAGATTATAAGTATATACTTATTACTTACCTACTATATATAGGTAGATAAGAAGTCTATTCTCTTACTCTTAGTGCTAGAGTAGGTTAATATTAATAATACTCTACTTATTATTCTCGCTATAGAAAAAGAGATAGAGTAGTAGCTAGATAGTAAGTACTAGGCCTAGTTCTTATTAACGTTAAAGATAGTTATAGCTAATCCTAGTAGTAGCGTATTTAACTATATAAAGATTAAAAGCGATAATCTTACTTAGTACTACCTCTAGATCTTTATAAAAATTATTCTTTATAATTACTAACTAGCTAATCTTAAGCATATTATAGTGCGTATAAAGAACTATAAACGCTTAGCTATAGAGAACGCCTATATTACTAATATATAAGCTACTACCTTAGGTATAAGTACTAATAAGGCCTATAAGTCTATAAAGTATAGTATTTAAGAGATTTTCTATTAGCCTAGCCTACATAATACGCTTTATAAGAAGGCCTATATAACTAAAACTAAAGTTCTAGATAATAGTAAGGATAAGAGTCTCTTTAACGTTAACGCAGCTCTTACTAATACTACTAGTGCCTATATTAATAAAGAAGCCTAACTTAAACTAGAGGAATAAAAACCTTAACCTACTAAGAAGTTCTCTAAGGCTAAGGTTATTTAATCGTATATCTAGGAGATAGACTAATAAGTAGCTTATAACGTAGCTAACTCTATATATAAGGCTTACTATATAAAAGCTATAAAGACGCTACTTAACTATATAATTATAATACGTAAGAATATTACTACTAGTACTACCTATAGCTATAACCTATTCCTCCTTTACTAGACTAGTAAGTTCTACCTAGATAACTACTAGTAGTTATCTAAACTAAATAAGTAGTTAAACTTAATCTATAAGCGTACTAAAGAAGACTTTACTTATAATAAAAAGGTAGCTAGTCTCTTCTCTAGCGTAGTTAAAGTCGCTATAGACCTAAGCGTAGAGGCGCTTATAATTCTTTAATAAGAAGAATAAGCCTAAGTATAGTAGCTTATAACTATATAGGATAGCTCTTAGTTACTTAAGAATAAAAATAGTAGTTTAATAAAGACTATAGAGGAGATAGAAGAAGAGCAGCTTTTACCTATAGTAATAATTAACTTACCTACTAACTAGCTAGATAATTCTACTACTACTATATTCTAATAAGTAAAAGTAAATAGTATCTTTACTCTAATATACCTAAAGGCTACCTACATAGAAGCTAAGATCGTTAACCTAGTAAAGAAGCTAATACCTAGAATAAACTTCCTACTTAAGTAGTAGTAGATAATTACTACTAAGTAGATTATAGATCTTTTTAAGAATCTAGTAATACACTACGTAATTAGTAGTATTATTATAGATTTTATTAGGCTAGGTAAAACTATTTAGGCTAGAGCTTATATTATTAAGGTAAGTATAAAGAGTTATTACTAAACTTTAGTAATAACTTCCTATTAGTAATCTCTTTACTTTTCTCTATTCCTATAGTAATACCCTTCTAGGCTATTAATAAGTACTTTAACTCTATTAACTCTAATCTTAAAAACTTCTATAAGGATAACTCTCTCTCTTCCTATAGTAATAACCTATAAGAGTAACTTAGTAATATTTCTTACCTCTACTTATATATTACTAGTATATTCTTTTACTACTAGACTACTAAGGAGCTTACGTAGATAAGTAATTATCTTATTATTATATATATTAGTAGTAAGCTAGATATAGTATAGGGTGTATATAAGACGTAGAGCACTATTCCTAATAAGAGTAATACTATATAGAAGCTTAAAAATGCTAATACTATCTACTATATTTACGTTATAAGTTACTACTACCTTATAAAGATCTTTAGTCCTAAGGCTTATTAGGTAGCTATTAAAGCTAACCTTAAGATATATCTAAAAGAGAAGAGTATTCTTAAATATAGGTTTAACTAGTAGGCGTATATAAAGGACTCTACTAACCTTTTAAAAGATCTTTTACGCTAGATTAAGTTAGTAAAAGATTACTATACTTACTATTAGGCTAATAAAGGTTAAGAGATACTTTATAATAATACGGCCTTTTAGCGCACTATTAAGTAGGTCTCTACTTACTATACTATAGTCCTCTCTAGCTATCTAGCTCCTTAAGGTATAGAGGATTTTAGCTCTTACTTTTATCTTTTTAAGACTAAGGAGCTATAGGTAGAATATAATATACTCTATAAAGCCTTTATATACTACGCCTAAGGTACTACTAATCCTATAGAGTAGCTTAACTATAAGCCTAGCGTAATAAACTTCTACTTCTTACTATAGGATAGTCCTTAGTAAGTTTCCTTTAAGGTCTATTATTAAAGTTTAATAGGCTCTCCCTACTATCTCTATCTACTAACCTTTCTAGTACTAAGTTCTATTTCTTCTATAAGAACTAAGTAAAGTTTATTACTCTTTACTCTAAGCCTATACTTAATAACTATATTAACTAGGCTAAGATAGCCTAGAAGATACTTAAGAAAGTTATTCTCTACTATAACTTTAATACTATACTACCTACTAGTTCTAATAATACGATTAGCTATTTAATTCTTCCTAAGTACTATTATACGATTAAACGTATATACTCTCCTTCTACTTAGCGCTACTATAATATTAGCTTCACTTACTAGTAGAAGCGCCTATTTCTATCCTATCTAAATAACTTAGGCGCTAATATTCTAGCTATAAATACCTATGCAAATCGTACTATACAGCTTATTAAATTCTAGCCTCCTCTTAGCTAGCTTTATATTAAGCTTAATACCTTTCTACGCCCTAAGGATAGTAAATACCTATCTAGTAAGAATATAGATTTACTAAGGTATAATAAGAATAGAGAGTCTTTCTTCTTTAAAGGCTTAAAGCTATATAAAGCTTTCTATAGGTTACCTAAGATAAAGTAGAATAGTAAAGATTTTCGTATCTAATAGCTTCTTAAGATATACTATACTATAGGCTATACTAACCTCTCTTCTATAGATAACTATAATAAGATAAGTCGCGTAGATATTACTTCTACGTTTATTAACTAGTTACCTAAGATATAAGCTATCCTCTTACTTTATATAGATTAGTATCTCCTATATAATAAAAAGGTTATATTCTAGTATATAGTCTCTACTATTTAAGAGCTAGCCTAGGAAGTTATAGAGCTCCTTAGCTATAGTATCTTCTTAGTCTATATAACTAACTTAGCAAAATAGTAATAAAAGGTTTAGGACTTCTAGAACTCTCTAAAGACGTATAAGAGAGTCCTATTTATATCTATTCTTATATTTAGTACTAGCTATAACTTATAGAAGGATAGCTGTGTTAGTATACTTATAGATACGCCTAATAATAATAACTAAAAGGCCTAGGCCCTTAGCTAATAGTATTATAGTAGATAAGAATTAGAAGTTTACTTCTTTCGCTTAATAGTCTATAGTAGCTATACTATTAGACGTTTTTAGTAAGTAGTATAATATAATTTAGGCTTCCTTAATAGCTGCGTATCTCCTTCTCTTTACTTCTATTAGGCTTTATTATTAAACTTTAGTAGTAGATCCTCTCTACCTTTAACCTATCTCTATTCTCTCTATTTATAGCTTACTAACTATCTTAGGACTAATCTACTTAACTCTTTAGCTATATCCTCTATATTTTTTAACTATAGTACTACTTAGGATACTTCTTTTACTAACTTTTACGCTTCTAATAATCTTATTACCTATATACGTAATAACTTCCTTAATAGATTTATCTACGTCTTTAAGATTAAGGAGCTATAGACTAATACTAACTACTTATACTACTTTATTTTCTCTTTTTAAAGTATATAGTATATAGTTATATAGCGCATAGAGCTAGATAAGCTTAATAACTAGTAGCTTCTTACTCTACTTTATACTACAGCTTTTACTAGTATTACTACTTAAATAAAGACTTACTACCTCTACTAAGTTACTAGTTTCTCTAATAAATTTATTAATTAGCTAATTACCTATATAGATAAAGAGCTCTCTACTTATAAAGATAAGCGTAAGGTAAATAATAATAGCGTTAACTTAGATAATATCTTCTTTAACTCTAAGATACTAAAGAAGGTAAAGAAAGGCTAAGAGATATCCTAAGTTAAGGATACCTACTCTATAGCTTATAAGTTCTAGTTCCCTTCTAGTATTAATAAATATACTAAACTCTTTAGTTCTTTTAAGAAGGAGGAAGTTAAAGATAACTTAAGCACTTTTATTAAAGAAGAGCTTTTAGCTACTCTTATAGTAGATATAAAGCGCGCCTCTATAATCTTTAAACTTCTTACTAACTTTACTTTAAAAGACTAAGCTAAGCTGTCTAACTATATAGCGTTTAATAATAATAATAAGGAGTTTTTCCTTTAGGTCTTTACTTACGTAGAGAAGTACTTTACTTTCTACTCTTCTAAAGAGGATCTAGCCTAGTTAATCTCTACTAAGAAAAAAAAGATTACTTTTATAATTAAGAAATATAATAAGAACTATAAAGTATTTAAGAAGCCTAAGTCTAAGAAGAGGAAGCCTACTCCTAAAAGTAAAGCTACTACTTTTTAAACTCTATTCTAACTCCTTCTAGACTTAACTATATCTCTTTTAGCTCTCTTAGTTTTCTTCTCTTTAGGCTCTACTATAAAACTTTTATTATAGTCTCTTATAGCTCCTTTTAGATCTTCTTTTTTCTTTATTAAGCCCTACTTAACTCTTTTTCTTTCTCTTTATTTTTACCTAAATTTCCTTTCCTACTAGTAGACTTCTATACTTTTATTAGAAACTTTATTTTAATTACTACCTTTACGTAGTACTTCTTAATCTTTACTAATAAATAGTAGATATAGGATAGATATAATATACTCTTTAAGTAGTCTCTTTAAGAGGATATTAGCTTAAATATAAATTTATTTACGCTTCTAGTTTTATTAACTGCTATCTTTTATAATAATATAATTATTCTATAGTAAGCTGTACTCTTATAATATTCTAATACTTAGTACTATTTATATTTCCTATATACCCTACTCTTACTCTTTTTTCTTTCTTACCTTACTTTACTACTTACCTACTAATCTTCTTTATCTTTAGTATTTCTCTCTTTATCTTCTTCTTCCTTTCTATATACTTCTTAAGCTTACTATAAGCTACTTTAAGAAATATATAACTAAAGCTAAGCGCTTTATAGCTATTTATACTTCTTATATAAAATATAATTATAAGATTTAGTAACTTTTAGTAGATTTACTACTTCCTTTTTCTATAACCTTTATAGCTACTCTTCTTCTTCTTCTACTTCTTTATAAGCTATTTACTCTTTCTTTTATAGGACTATCTACTAAACTTTAATTAGAAGACTTTATATATACTTCTCCTCCTTCTTTTCTAGTACTTATTAACTCTACTCTTAACTTACTCTTTTCTTCTTACTATCTACCTTTAGTCTTTATCTTTTCTTCTACTCTCTTTCTTATAGCCTCTTTTCTTCTAGAGTCTCTTTCTCTCTCTTCTCTACTAGTAGTCTCTACTCTTTTACTACCTCTCTTTCTTTTACTTTCTAGTTCTTATAGTATTACTTCTCTATCTACTCTATCTTTATAGTTACTTTTAACTTTTTTACTCTTTTTTTCTACTTTACTTACTACTCTTCTTTTTCTTTTTATACCTTCTCTTAGCCCTAATTTTAGTATATCTTTCTTTTTTTCTTTCTACTATATTTACTTACCTATTTAAGATCTTTTTTCTTAGCTCTTATCTTTCTAGATACTATTTCTTCTCTTCTTATTCTACTATCTACTTTCCTTAACCTCTCTATATCCTCTTCTTTTAACTATATTCTTTACTATACCTCTAGTTCTTTTTCTCTTCTTCTTCTCTTTATTTCTGCCTCTTATTTACCCTCTCTACCCTTCTTTTTAATGCCTCTACCTTAGTCTTCTCTTATCTCTTTTTCTTTTTCTCCTTAGCTATTTCTTTTTCTTTCTCTTTTACTTCTTCTCTCTTAGCCTACTTTTACTACTTCTTTTCTCTCTTCTAACTCTCCTCTCTTTAGTCTTTTTTTTAGTTCTTCTTCTTTTTTAACCTCTTCCTCTTTAACTCTTTCCTCTCTCTCTTCTTTTTATATACTTTCTTCTTACTTTTTATATACTTATTTCTATAGTAGTTTTTCTCTCTCTTTTAATCTCTCTTTCTTAGAAATATTTACTACTTTTTTAGACTCTCTTTCTATCTTCTTTCTCTCTATACTACCTACTTTATAGCTTCTTAGTCTACTTTATATCTTCTCTTTTTATTCTAGTATTCTCTTAGCTATATCTTAGGCTAAGTCTTTAAGTAGACTACGCCTACTTAGCCTTATAGTTAGCGATTTACCTCCTTCTCTAGACTTTAACTTATCTAAATATTATTTCTTTAACCTTTATCCTAAGGCCTAGTAGCTTATTTAGAGGTTTAATATTAATAGCTATATCTTTTCTCTTACTAGCCTAAGCGTTTTCTATAATAATATCTAGCTGTCTTTCCTTCTACTTTTTAATTATAGTTAGTAGTATAACTAACGCGTATCTTTTAGTAATACTTCTCTTCTCTAGGATAAGTATATACTCTTTTATTTAGATAACTAGTCTAAGTATTATATTTTTTTTAAGAATATACTATTAAAATATATAAACCTTACTAGTTATATTATATAATCTTAGACTTAATACCTAGATAACTATGCTCTTAGATTATAGATAGATAACGTTATCTTCTATACGCTTAATTGCGTTATTAAATATACTAACTAAGAGAATTATCTAAAGTTTTTTTATAATATCTTTACTACTAGAAGCGTAAAGAGTAAAATACTTACTAATAAAACTACTAGTTACCTAAATATTTATCTCTCTATACTATTAATCCTCCTTAGCCTACTTTAGAAGAATATTTTACTAGG
>Ga0210040_10004738_pt1 | contig 17554 bp, 6 predicted proteins | sample CryGeyCG12114_NA_FD_185462 | JGI IMG/M metagenome (GOLD analysis project Ga0210040, IMG submission 185462) | Groundwater microbial communities from aquifer - Crystal Geyser CG19_WC_8/21/14_NA (SPAdes) (version 2) | ecosystem: Environmental > Aquatic > Deep subsurface > Groundwater | place: USA... | reverse complement strand
TGTAAAGAATGAGCTGTGGAGTATGCACAGTGGCAGTGGATTCTTCCACAGCTCATCCTATATACAGGACTATAGAGTGGCGGCCGTGGGGTTCGCATATAGTGTTCCACTGTGCCTGCCGCTCATCCTATAGGCATGAGACATGCAACAGGCACAGTGGAGCACTGGCCCATCCCCCAGGTGCCACGTAGACAGCCACGTAGGCTGTGGTGGCGTCTTTTCTACTCCAGTGTAGGCAACTTGTGAGCAAGAAGGAATTGCCTTCACTCGGTTTTTGGATTCCTTCTTGCTCACAAGTATATAGTTAGTTAGTCAGTTTTTTTTACGAGTATTTTTTTTTGGTTTGTTTTTCTTTTGGAATTTGATAATTCCCTTTCGTCTTGGAGTGTGAAGTCGGAGCGGGTGAAGTTGCAGCCACCAATCCTTCATAACTCAGGTGAGAGTTTTAGTTAGTAAGTTATAGTTAGTCAGTTAGTTTTAGTTAGTCAGTTTTTTGTTAGTTAGCTAGTTGGCTATTGTTCCTTTTACTAGTGAAAAGTTGTCCCATGTTATTCGGCCATCCCCGATAAATGGTAGATTCATACTTTTTCTGTATAATGTTGTAGCAACAATAAAGAAAAACGCCGAATAACCTACCGATTTTCTTTTTCCTCTTTATTTTGGGAATTAAAGTTAGTTGGTTGTTTGTGAGTTAGTTATATTGGACAGTTAGTTTGTCACTTTTTGTATTCTGTCACTGATATATTGTCTGTTTCAATTTTAAATGATCCCTTTCCAATAGTAAGTTTGCTATTTTGGTTATACAGTGATTTGTTGAATTATTTGAACAATCGTGGCCACATTGTTATAGCAATAAATTCACAGGACTTTCAATTGGAGTTACTACTTAGGTTAGTTAGTGATTTGTTGAATTTACTGGAGAAAAGTAACATTGTTATAGCAATAGGTTTACTGGAGTTTCAAAGATAGAAATATTTGTCATATTGTGTATGAGTTGTTTTATGTAATGAATGTTTTATGATTCCATATTATGTTTATGCAATAAACTAATCTTGTAATGCAGTTTAAATTTACAGGTCCAGTTTGATTTGACCATTGATTGGATTGATTGTTTCTTCGTTTATTTCTTTATATTTCTTCATAATCTTCGATTTACAGCGCCTTACCCGGGTATCATTGTTTTCCCTTTTTCATGAGATTCATGTAGAGGGGTTGAACTCTATATTTAATTTTCTAAATTAGGGTTTTAGACTTATCATTAAATCTATCTTTTCGTGTTTTGGGGTTTTAGGATACGACACATGTAAGAGTAATGTTAGGACATATAAATCCAACACTTCTAGGAGTTTATTTTGTTTTTCTTTTCATCTAATTTCATTAAGGGAATTAGTTATTTTGTTTGAACGGTGCATAGGGAATATCGAGTCTTCATCCCTCTTGCCAATTACCCCGTTCTTAACAAAATTGGTGACCCGAGAGAGTTTTAGGATTTTTCATAAAAACTAGCTTTTTCATATTTTGGGGTTTTGGGTTAAGACAAGGATAGGAATAAATATAGGACATATAAATCCAACCATTCTAGGAGTTTTATATTTAGTTTTCAAATTCTAATTTCAGTTAGGGAATTAGTTATTTTGTTTTGACGGTGCACTGGGAACATCGAGTCATTTATCCCTTTGCTCAATTTACTCCGTACTTAACACTGTGAGAATAGTGGGTTCGTCCTCTTGCTCCATCAAATGGGTCTCGTCATAGTCTACAAGGCCATTTGTTGACGTGTATGGTGTGAATTGAACCAATTCTGGCCTTAGCGGCTCCTCCTCATTTTCCAGTTGACTCTCGTCATGATCATCTTGTCCATAAGGTTGGGGCTGGAAAGCCGAGTTCTTACGTAGCCTTGCAAACTGGCTCCCTTTCTGGTCGAGCAGTTCATCGGCATGGCCAAATCGGATTTTTTCAAAGGGAGTCATCAAGTCTATGGACTTGTGTGCTGCCCTACCGTCCAGTCCGGCTGGTGGGGAGGCTACAATCTTACCGAATTCATCTTCTTTGTCCTTGGGTGAGTTATCGGTGTGACCAGACTGCTGGCTTTCACGGAGTCGTTCATCTCGAACAATCTCTTTCAACTTTTGAAAGCCACCCTCTTGGACTGGACCTACTGGGGGAGTGAAACGTATAATCGGACTTGCTGGTTGAGTGAAGGTTGGGTCGTCAATACCTCGACCCATGGAAGGGCCAGTAAAACTGCTTTTCCCTTTGGGTGTCATGCCGAATGATCGGATTCTATCGAACGGTCGAAGTCTGCCACGACCGGAATTTTGGGGCTGGTACATGACTCGACCATAAGGGGATTGTTTGGGCTTATTGAACCGGAATCGGCGCCCTTTCGGTTTGTTCCCTAGGAAGCCGAAACTGGAGAGAGGACGTTCTTGTCGAGGCATCATGCCCCAAAACATGGGGGTAACTAACTGGGAAATATCGTTTGGGAGTTGGGACCGGGACCGCCGCTTGTAATATCTCCACATGGCTCGCAACTCCTCACATGAAGGTTCCATGGTCACCTGATTTGTGGTAGTGCTACTGGCGACTGAGGAGATGACTTCATTGCTCTTCCCGTGATGTGTTAAACCCATGCTCAGATTGTCTTTGGCTCTGGATTTAGGTAAGTATCTTGAGTTGTTGTCCAAACTGATGGACTTTGAGTTCACAGCGGTCGTCAGGAATGTGAGTGGAAGGATGAAGACTACAGCTAAGTGAATGAACCCAGCTGGTGACCAAATACTGGGCGCCATATTCTCTAACTAGATATGACAGTGTGAGTGCAGTGTGGTGATCCTTTGTCCCCCAATAATCGGTAAATATTTGTCTGTCTCTGCTCAGACACTGGGATTTCTGTCCTCCACTGCTCTGGGTTCAACACTAGTGTACATATCAGCTCTAGTATCTATGGTAGTTGGTAGCCTATATATTAAGTGTAACTGTGTTCAGTCCAATCGATATTGTCAAAAGGTTAGTTTTCGGAATTTTTTACACTTTTTGAGCTACACATACATTATTCATGTTCTCATACCATTAAATCCCTGTTTCCGAATGACTCTCTACAGTTTATAATGCTCCGGTTATGGGGATCGTCTCGTGGGTGGATTTACAGATACTCTTGTATGTGTGCTACAGGAGGTTATAAATGGCAACATAAATTATCCTACCCAACAGTTATTGTATAATTTATCTATGTATAATGTGTATGAGTTATTGTCACTAATATTCAATTTATAACCCTATGGCCACAAAATATCTATTATGTATACGCATTAGAGGTAGTCAAGTAAAATATGCAATCACTCCTCACGTAACTAGGCTGTGTTTTGGTTGCTACTGTAGTACTAGTAGCCAATAGTTGGTTCACTTTTTAAGCCAATTAGAGACACTTTTTCACAGTTCTCAGGCACAAGAATACATGTATTTACTCTTATAGGAAGACTGATGAAAGATTAGTTGCAGCTGTGGGTCAACTGTGTTGTTTTCTTTATTGTCAAGTTCGTGTTACGTAATTCCTGGGATAATTTTCGCATCAGATTCTTTGATTGTTCTAATGTGAATATCTTTAGGATTCAAACACGTTTTTTATATCTGTTTGTTCACTGTTTCGCCTTGATATACTTGATATGGATTGAATGAGTCCAAATAGATATGATGTAGTAGGATTTCGGAATGATATTACATTTGATGATGTTTGTGTGCTCTTGAGTTGATGATGCAAATATTATCTTTTTTGAAAGTTTAGTGGACACGTTTTTCTAGTTTGTATTAACATTCGTTAACAGATATGATACAGGATCCGTCTTGATATGGAATTGACTACAAGCCGAGGGGGGTCTTCAGTTAGCAACAACGACTCTGAAAGTACATGAAAATGCGTTTTAAGCCACAGATGTTCGTTGGAACCCTACACGGTTTCAAGCTTCATTGTTTTCATACCGTATTTAGTTTCTAGGAATCCCTATTCTACTGTCTTCCACATGCATTATATAGCCATACTGTGATGAAAAATGAGATAAACAATATTCCATTCATAAAGTAAGTTAATCATATTACTTTCAGTGCCAAAAAAATATAAATTGAGTCGAGTTAACTACATATCTTAAGGTGCATAGGCTTACGTAATAGACACCATGCATAAGACTAAAATGGAATAACGTGGGATGTTTTTTTAACTGTTGTATATAATTCAACTGGATTGTTCATAAAGTCCATTCTACTCCATTGTCTTTTATACTCATGGAAAACTGCATCTGCTCTATCCCCCACATTTTTAGTCAGTTTTCATAACGCAGATAAGCACTCTAAAGATGCTTATACTTATTAGATGCTATTATAATATTCAAAATAACTGTATTTATCGTGCAAATAACTTGCAACTATGTTCCAGTAGTAAATGTTCAACAGATGGGCTGTGGATAGCACAGTGGGTCCTACAAATTCTCGGAACCTTATGTGTGATGCTGTTTTCGACCCAATTGATTGCATAGCGATTTCAAATGAATCTACCTCCACACTGTTGTTTGCTCAAAGACTTCAAGCTGATTTTTGTGCTTGGATACGTTTGCTGAATAAACGAAAATAGCTTCTTGATATAAATGAAGCGTACCTATTTGGTTGTAAATCATTCCATTTTTTGAATGTCAGAAACTGTTTCTAGTTTATGCATGATATAAAAAGCTCGTAGTTTAATTTAACCCATGAGTTTTTTAACCAGTATAGTATGCATGTGTGGTACCTACTACATACAAAACACTTTGATTAATGATAAATTTCCGCCTCAACTTTAGTTTTCATTTCCAATCTAAGAAATATGCGCTCAACTATACAGAAACAGTTGAATATGAAAATATGAACTGAACTCGTTGAAAAGGAAAACAATGTGCATGGGAGTTTGAGAAAAGTACATTGCTTTTGTTGTGGGCGGGAGACTATTGGAACATGGCTTGCTCAAATGTAATTTCTGACTGGTACACATACAAATGGTCTAGTCAAAACGTGCTTTTCTTTCCCTTTTGTTTGTCTCCTATAAATCTCTCAACTATTTTATTGAAAAGTGTAAGTTTCCACAGAGTTGCATAAAAAAGTGAGCTGCATCCAAGACTTTCCAAATGGTGAGCTACAAACGTCTCAGTTTGCCCCGTAATACTTTCACTCCCAAAAAAATCATAACTGACGACCCAAAAGCAAAGCATCCTTTTGTTGTGATTTACTACGCTTTGTACCACGTTCTTATTGTCTTATTATTTTCCTGTCAGCTTGGGAACACTACGGTGGCATAATGACAACCTTCATTAATAGTTCATAAGCATAAAAAATTCGCATTCATTCGCTGTGTGCATATCTCTGACAGCTATGAATGGGGAAAGTTACCACTGTGATGGCCTTTTAATATTGCTCTATATTAGATTAGGCTCTGATTTTGGAAGACTACGTGGGAGCTGAATCATATCTTCTGGTTTCATAATTGATTGGATCTACTATATTTCATTTGATATGAAAAGGATAATAATCCTCTCAATCCTAATAACACAGATCTGCAAGTTTTATGTTCCTCTTGCTCCAAAAAACTATGTATGAACGATGTGTATCATAGCAAATGTTGTCAACTTGTAGACTTTACTCATTTGAGCACAATATCCTATCTAGACTTTTGGTTTTAAAAGGAACTGCTCAAACCTTTTAACTTCAAGTGACTTGACGTGCGACATGTGCAATTGTGTATTGACCTTTTCACTACTTCTCATTTATCATACAGCAAATCATATATCAATTGCGCTTCTTGGACAGACATGAACTCCTTGTCACAAGTTTTAAGAGGAATATTATACTCTATTCATTCTGTTAGTACATGCCTTGCTTTCAGCTAGCGTCAGGTCTTCATCCATTTTCCCTCGGTGAAATTCTATGAAAACTATAGTGAAGCGAAAAACACTTGAGCAAATTGAATGTTCAAGGTGCTCATTTCAAGCCAACCATTTGTAGAATGAAAATGGCCTCTTAAATCTTTACATGCTTCCGTAAACACGAAATGGCCACACTGCCCGAAACCCTACTGGTTCAAACAGTATGTAGACTAAAAAACTAACTAAATAGCAGATTAAAACTAAAAATTTAACGTGAAAGATGCAAAAAAGTAGGGAATGTGTGTGTACCTTTGGTTTATTGTGATGGGAACTTTCTTTCCTCTTGATAAACACTGGGCCGGAGCGTACAGAGTAAGCAACACGTTCCAGCAATCCTGTGAAAAGTCACTAGCACTGGAAAGGTTTCACTTACGCCCCAGATATTGGAACTGACAGCATACTTTTGGTGTTAAAAAAAGCCTCCAATTGGAACGGATTCTCTCAAGTGCTAGAGCTTATGTTGGCTGCTAATAAAGCCACTTAATATGTCTTGTACCTTGTTACGTGGACAAGTTTCAAGAGAATTCTCCTTACTAGAATTAAGCCCACGTCTTGTTTGCCCAACTCAGAGATATTGTAATCCTGTTGAGTCGACCCTAAGTAGGGAGAACAAAAGGAGTTGTCCTCTGACTAACTAACTAACCAACTAACTTACTTACTTTACCAGTGGGCAACCAACAACAACAACACTCTCTAAAAGTGCCAGGAAAGACTCAATAAATGATGGACAAGTGTGCAAACTGTGTAGTGTGGACAAACTGGCAATTGCTAAAAAAAATGAGTGCAACTGTGCTTGGTCACTTGGTGGAGTGCAACGATGTACTACTAACAACAAGAGTAACAGACAAAAACAAAAAGTGAGTGGAGTGAGTAGTGCAAAGGAGAGAGAAAATGAAAAAACTTCTTGTGAGATCGTCCCAGCTCAAAGTCTGAACCAGAAGTGTGTGTCAAGTGAAAGGGACTCTGTGTTTTAGTCAGTAGTAAAGTCACCCAGCGAAGAAAGAGTGCCATTTAGTTAGTTGTGTGGAGTAAGCATGTAAGCGCCCATGGAGTTTGGCTGCGTGTGTATGTTCCCTCTTCTAGCCCCATGTGTGTGTGTGTATACACACACATCCAGTTAGTCAGTAAGCAAGCACCCAACATATTGTGTGTGTGAGTGTGTGTGTGTATGTGGTGAAAGCTCACAGAGAGAAAGAAAACTCTCAGTCAGAGTCAGAGTATGATGATGGAGATATGTAGCTCATTTCCCATCATGCTCCTGAGTAAGTCTTTGTAGGACGAGCGACTAATTCTTAATTATGTCCATTCACACCGTACCCGCTTTTGTAACTTGACTACTAAAGCTCAGAGTATCCATATCCTCAAGTAAGTCAAGTTAGTTAGTTATTCTTAAACAAGTGAAATGGAGGCCCGGTCAAACTAACAAACTAACTCACTAACCAACTAACTATGTATACAGTAGTATGATGGGAAGTAATAAGCGAGGAGAATGATCATCTCCAATCCCCTTGCATGAAGTGTATGCTGTACAGACGTATACGTACGTAGAACGTTAAGGCAAGATCATCTCGTAGCATAACCAAACGTGTAGATACATTTATCAAGCGGGCCATAGAGAAGAGGAAAGGTCTTATGGCCCTATAGTGGCAACACAATGGGCTGGCTGCAACCTCCACCCACGCAATCGTCATTGTCAGGAATGTATACAGGCGTATGAGATCGATAGAGCCCCTTGTTGCTATGTTCCCGCCCCTGCCACCCGCCGTTTTATGTCGCAGGAAGCCTTCCCTACATATGCTGCTCCATGTGAGTCCAACAGCCTGGGTCTCTGTCAGTTTCTTTACTTTCTCCTTTCTTCATTTCACGCGGTCTCTTTCTCTCTCTCTCTCTCTCTCTCTTCTCTATCTCTCCTTCTCTCTCCTATACTCTCCCATTCACACTTTCAGCTCCTGTGGGTCCCACATTTTCTTGTCCTGTTTGTGTCTCCGTTTGTTGGACCCTGGCACGTATAGTTGGCTAGTTAGATAGTATTAGGAACTTGGTAGGACTTGACGCGTGCACCATGCTCCATGAAAGGGTTTCCTGGTAGTAGTAAGTAGTAAAGAGTGTGTAGAAGATAACCCTGGTCCCATTCCTGAGGTTTCCAAACTTTTAGGCCCACTTTTTCCTCTTCCCTTTCACAAACAGTAGTATATAGTACTATGTAGTAAGTTGCTTTTACTTTCCTGTCCTCCACCTACGCTAGAAGAGAAAAGAACTGCCAACTTAAGTTATATGTGGTGGCACCTTGTGTACCTACATATATTATGTTGGGTTTTCAATGTTTCCATTTTTTGCTCCCTTTTTCAGCCTTCTTCTCCTTTTCGTCACATGCACTTGGAGGGAATGGAGATTCTCGCTTCCCTTCCTAGGTTGTATCCCATTCATTTGGCCTTTTTTTATTGTTTCCTAAGTTGAGGTGGTAGTTTTTGGTTTCTCACATGTGGGGCCAGCCTCAAGGTTTATAATAAAAATGTGCAAGCTATAAATGGAATCCGTGGTGGTACGCAAATATTCATACATGGAGTGAGGAAAATTTATATGCCAAGTTTTTTTGCATTCTATTCCATGTAGATTTAGGATGCGACATGGTCTGGGATGAGTTTTTCTTTCATCTTGACCATATAAAGACGGTTCATTTATGCTGTTTTTTGTGGGTTTTGCATTTTTTTGAGGACAGGCTGAAATTGTATGATAAAGTTGCCAGGAAAAGGAGATAAAAGACGGCATAGGATTGTTTGAAATGTATGAAACGGGCTCGTAGGAGGATTAATGACTAACATATGAAATGAATGAACAGAAATCCGTGTTTCCTCTACTGGGATCTTTAAGTACAAGTATCACATTTCTATGTAAGTATCTCTGTAAGTATAGTATAAATCCCTGGACTCCTTAATCATGGGGGAATCAAGTTTTTATTTACGAGATTTTTGTGTTTCTCTAAATCCTTAATACTAAAATCATACAGCTTTAGTTCCAAGATCTTGTACTTGATCATTATATATTTAGGGCGCTTTGGATCCCAACTGTGTATATTAAACATGTGTAGTATGTTTCCTTTTCCTTGGGTGTATTTATTATTGCTTCTTAAATGCGGTTATTCTTATAGCTCAGGAATTGAGAGGTTTATTTTTTGCGTCATGGAAAAAATATACGCTGTATTCTCAGCAAACATGTGTGTGCTAAAGCTTTATGACACGTGTCCGGTTTCAATCACCTTGGATGGCCGTTAAAGATTCTCCTACCACGATAATTTGATATTTTACAACGGAAATGAGCACTAATAATTTTTACGTTATGTTTAGAATGTGTCATCTCATCTAAAAGTACTTTCATGATTTAAGTCTGCAATCAGAGTTGTCATACTGTAGCTGCATTTGCATTTTTATCCTTTTCGCGTGCATAATGTAAAAACAGGATGACAGCCAAAAATGTCGGCACTAAAAGTAGAAGTCTCCACTATCAACTCTCTCAGTCAGTTTAGTGAAAAGTGGGTTGAAAAATAGACTGTAATGAAATTTAAGTGACAAACTTTCATTTGCTACTGTCAGCCTAGTCTCGTCTGTGAGATTTGCATTCCATTACTCAAACAAACCCTTTGTTCTTCATCCTGCAACCTGAAATTGAGAGTGGCCGTGTAGTTTAGATAGTTAGTTAGTCAGAGTTTGCATTGTATTTCGCTCTCTTTGAAAAAGTTTTTTTTTCAACTTTTGTTATTATGATGATGAATGAGTAGCTCATTATTACGTTTCTCAATAGCTCCTGTTACTTTTTTAGCAGTGTAACTTTATTAGCCAACTTGTACTACTTTAATTACTTGAAGACAAATAATATTACATTTGTATCTTGCGTCATGTAATTTGTCTCGCTCTCATAACCAAAAAAAAAAAAAAAACAGGACTTGATTTTTTACCCGTTTTGGGATCCAATCTTAAACTTTCTAATCGAGACCTACCATCTGTGCTCCAAATACGTTTACTGTAATCAGAGGCAATGCAATGTGATGCTGTCATTTTTTGAAGTGTGGAGAAAAGTAGAGAATTTGGAAATGTTTCCCTTTATCCAAATGATGTGCCCCAAAACTCGCCCACCCAAACTTTCAACAGCATTAGATTGTGTGTGATCCTCACATAAAAGAAGAGCACATGCCACTACCAGTGAAATGAAGCTATAAAATGAACCACTTCCCACACAAAATATTTTCGAGAAATTCAAATAATCCTTTCCGACTCCTCGGCACTCATGTCAGGTTTTTGTTCTTGCTCAGGCATTTTAATTAATCCCTCCAATAATTCTCCTTCAGTATGGTATGTAATACAATTCGTGGCAACTTATTGTTGACCTTTTGTGTTACATTACCTTTGTGACTTGATGTTCTCGAATTGTATAGAATACTATGAACAGGATCGCCAAAGAGAAACTCTTGAATTCCAGGAGAATGCTTGTGAGAACTGAAAACCAGTGTTGGTAATGTGACATTCACTATGTGTAGTGTAGCCAAGTGACCAATGGAAAATGAACATAACATGTATGGAGGAACTCATTCACTGTTTGCACATACTGACTGAGTGCAAGGCGTTTATATGAACTAACCCAGAATCCAGCTCACATTGTGACTACGGGAGGCATGAAACAAAATCAAAATGTAACTCCTTTGTGCACTGTGAATCTATACGCAACCCATGAAAATGAAGAGCTGATCACATGCTCTATTTATTTGCTCACATACTGCTTTTATATTGGATAGGATTTCATTAAAAAGAGAACATGATTTGCGCTGCAAGACTTTTCTCCCCCATAATTATATTCCTTTCGCGTAGTCCATAATGACATTATTTCTTTTTATGCGTAGCGGTACGAGCCGCCTATATGAATTCATTAACCTAAAGGCGATAAATATATATGTGGGCGGATTTGGCTCATCTACGCGCAAAGAATGGGTGAACTTGGGTCTCAAATTAAATTCCCTTCCCAGCAATCACTTTCTTACGGGGCGATCTGGGAGACAGTCCTCTACATTATACTGCACCTCCAACTTGTGTACGCATTATAAGTTGCCTGTCAACAAAATTAATTTAACTTATACCTTTGTGTTAGTCTCCGTTGGCTCACTCAGTACGTGCCTTTGGCTTGGCTCCCATAACCGGAACTCACCCATTCCATTAGTTACGTCCCCCATGCTCCAAAGATGCTTGCGACCACGATAGTGGCAAGTAGATATGAGCGTCATCGCTGGCTTATGTGTTTCATTTGTTGATTTCCCTTTCAGCTTCACTCGAAGCTACGAATGACTTCTTTATTCACTCTCTGCGGGTTTCAAAATTATCCATGATATGCGATGCTTCTGGTATCATTACAAACTACTTCTCTCAAGTCAGTCAGACTGTTGATCTGCAAATTATCTCAACAACCATTTAGAGTCTATAAAACAGAAATGTTGTAGTCAAGGAGCATGGTCTTGTACAAGTCTTCTTGTTATAGCAAATATAACCACACACCAGACACACATTGTATGTAGGAATGATAATGTAAGTACGCCAGTGCATGGTTCTCAATTCGAGGGCACTAAAACTAAAGTTGCTGTAAGAAAAGATTCTCTATTTGCAATCCACTTGCAGTCCCATCAATTTCCACCATATTTGTGAGTTAAACGATAATCCCAGGTAAAGTGACTGGAGCTCGTTTAGTGTAAGTAAATAAAAGAACTCAGTGTTTAACACTGTGTTGACTAGCACATTAGAGTCAAATGGTTGTATGTACCACCGTTTACAGAGGGAAATCAAGGAAATGGCTACATGTGCTGTTCCCCATTCTCTAAATCCTAGATGAATCTAAACTATGTTGGCCGAAAAGGAAGCCAAAGAAAAAAAAGAACTTTTGTGCTCGAGCAAAGCTTAAAGTTGTAACTTTTGATGCTAAATCGATGGTAATCTTAGGCAGTCAGTTCCAATCTTTTTGCAAGTCTTGAGAACACATACATACACTACTACCGTCAGTAGTAAATACTTACAACTTATTATTATATAAGAAAACTTGATGAGGTATTAGTAGATCGAGTGACGTAAAAGAATTGTTTTTTTAGGCTGATTTTTTTAGATACTTCCAACAGTTCCTACGGGAGTTTACCTTAGCTCGATTGTGGACTCACGCTTAGGAGACAAAAAATTGCACCTAACTGATGAACTATTACAGGAAGAACTGGCTAACTCACTTGACTATTGTGACATACTGGGATGCAGGAAAATTTGTGGGTACTCTGGATTTTAATGAGTAAAACCAATTCACATAGTTAAAAAACTGAATGCCCAAATGTACTCACTCAATGAATACTCGCCAAGGGAATGTTATATAAAAAAGTAAATATAATCAGCAGTTGTTTTCACATTGCAAGCCACTTTTTGTGACAATTTAAAAACCGAATCGGTAAATTTCCAGTTGAATGAAGCATTCATTGTGTATAAGAGTTGTTGAAATGAGAAAGATCGTCAGTAACTCTAGTTTCATCACACTTGGTTTTAGGCCCCCAATTACATTCAGAAGATCCTTATAGCATTGTGGTGAAAGATGTGTAAACATGGAACGTCTTTCACTTATTTATGCACGCAATGTATATATACCTTGTCCGCAAACAGAAGGTAAATTTTATCCTATCCTACTACACAAATTTATCACACACAGGACAGGAAAAATTTACCTCCTTTTTCCGGATGGTCCATATCTATAGTGTCCATAATAAAGGCCATGTGATGTGATTACTGAACGCTTACTTGGCAATTAGCTGCTCCTTTGTCTTCTCATCCGTTCTGCTAACTGCTTTGTTCACTTTGTGAATGAACGCAGAGAAAGCTCCTTTGCTAAGCCTTTCTAGTCTTCAGTCAACCATTTCTTTTCACAAGTAAAGCAAATGTGAAGTTAGAACCACAAGCTTTAGGAAAATGTCATTTTGAAGTTGTAATGTACATTTGTGCAGGCAGACATGTCGCTTTAGAGACCAAAGATTTGTTGTGCCTTTGTCTTTTAACTTACCAAGCTTCCAGGAATTTGAAGTACAAAGGTTGTATTTTTGCCTCGGTATGTTAAATTACCTGAATTGTTAAGGCAGTTCTTTAGGACCATTCGGTTTATTTTTCTTTTATATTTTACAACTAACTAACAGAGATTGCACATTTAGTTGCAATAAGCGACTTGAAACTTCTTTGTGCTTTACGGCAACTTTATTTTCTTATGCAGTATCATTATACGTTTGATGAATACTGAGTAGCAAGTGAGGTACAAGCATGATCTTACATCTCTCTCAAGCTTCAAGTTTCTCCGTCTGGTACAGAAGGAAGCTTCAAAAGTCCTCCTTTCAGACTTGGAAAACTAATCAACTAATAAAGATGAGACAGGGAAAGAAAAATTCCATGTTCGTCCTGGAATCCAGATTGTTCAGTTTCCATTGGGTATACCAAACTGGCCCAATATCTTTGAAAGCAGGTGCACGTGGAAGAAAGTGGTAGTGGTAACTCGCTGATACTGCAGGGTTCCCTCGCATAGGCTGTATACATGACATCCCTTGTGTATTGTCAGTGAGTTAGTCATGATAATTAGCTTGTGGTTAATGCAATCAATTAGGAGCTCGGAGATCGTGTTATTGGAGATACAGTACACGGAGGTACACAGTCTAATTAGCGTCTAGGGTTGACATTTAGTTTCAATACTACAGTGGTTCAAGTTGTTTGACTATGACTTCAGTTCAGTGTGTCTAGTGAGTTAGTTGTGGACCGTTTGAACTACCGGAACACTTTGAGGGCGTTTTATGAATATGCAAGTTTTTTCAGCCGTGGACAATGAAGCTTTTATTCTTGTACAATAAGGAAGAAGGATTTTTAAACATGTACAAAATTTTTTTTTTCTCTGCATAAATGTGAATAATGCAAGATGTTCTCCTGCTTACGAAATAGTGACAACTTTAAATCTGTATTCTCCCAGGCTGCAGGATTGATTCTGAAGCAATAATATGCGCACTAGTCTAGTCTAAAAGTCGTAATCAAGTACATGGAAAACTCATAAAGATTTTAAATTCAGAGTATGCAATTTATTTTTTAAGTGCCACTATCCATTACTTTGTCTAGTAAAATTCAGCTTACTTTTAGTTAGTTACGCTTATATTTAATACAAGCTATAGTATTAAGCTACCTGACTCAACTTTCAATAAAGTAGTGAGTGCCTTCCTAACAACTTTCGCAAGTTTCAATCAATAGATTTATAGCCTTCATAAGTTACGTGTGCACATGAAAAAAACAGAGTTATATAAACTGCCTACCTCATTGAGTCTATTAACGAACTCCCTGTTATTATTATTTGTTTCAAGAAAAGCCTGGTTGTTGAGCTCGAGTCTTAGATGGTTGGGGATTTTCATTAAACTGGCAGCATGAAGTGAAAAAGCTTTTGCGAAATCTTAGTTCTAGCCACAACTGCTGATTAGTGACATACATCTCGGGAGGAATAATGTCATTTTCGCTTACAGAGTTTGCAGAAGCTGCAGGAGAGGATTGGTTTGAGCCTGAAAACAAGCAAATATAATCATCATATGTTATCAATTAGGAATTAGCAATTTATTTAATTAACACAAATTAGAAAGAAAATCGCTCCTTACTTTCAGTCAATCCGTCGTAAAAAAACTTTAATTATATAAAAAATAAGTAAAAAACCAATTCCAATTGAAGTGTTGTCGGATTACAAGGCATATACAAAGGAATCAAGTAGTCAATTTGCCATAAGGGATCATAAACAACTGATAGATTTCACAATAGATGAGCCAGTATTTATAGTAAGACAGAGATCTATAATTAACATGCACAATAATGACTTCATACCATAGATCGATCATAGCACAATTATAGAATGAATCAAGGATATTAGCTGATGAAGATACAGGAAATATGGCACATAATGATTACTTTGTAACACCTGCAATGATTAGTAGTAGTAATTAGTAGCAAATTTAACATGCGACTGCTGTTGTACTCACTGGACAATCACTTCTAGAAACAAGCAACTATACCCTTACTTGGGAAACACAATGTGACTTGTGATTCCATATTGAATTCATTCATTCATTTGGACATCTACATTTGTACGTGGGTGGACAAAACATGTTGTCCTCCTTTTCACAATATTTTGAGCTCCGCCTAGAACTGTTACCCTGCATAAAAATGTATAAGCCTCAAATCTGAAGGGTAGTATATACACAGAATGGAGCCCGGATTATGTAATTATGACGTACAAAATGTACTCTTATGATTTTCCAAAGAGCTTGGGCCTATACATACTCGGCTTGGATAGAGATCGCTGTGACTTTTGGTGAAAACCCATCAATGATTTATAACCCTAAATGACTAACTAAGCCGTTGGATAATACACACACACATAAGTCCAGAACCACTAGACTAGTACAAACTTTTAAGGTGATTGTATTCAAGAAACTTATGGAAGAGAGTACGCAGTTACAACTTTTCACCCGTGTGGGTTGCACAGCAACATGTTTGTCTATATAACGAACACAATCTGAATATTTCTGTTCCATTCTTTAGATAGAGCACCTTTTTAGTAACATGTGTACACAATGAATGCTTTCACTTAAAGGAGAAAGAAAACTACTACTACATACAACCGCAGTATATGAGTGTATATATAGATTGAGTCTGAGTTGGAATTTATCAACCTGCAGTGAAGTGGGGAACAGTATAAATTCATCAGTTTTAAATCTTAGCTGGCTTTAGATTTTCGACTCAGCTTGCGTAAAGCCGATCGGTTTCAGCCAAGATATAGTCCAGCTTTCGGTTTGGCTTTTCTTCGGCTGTTTGTCAGCTACAATAAGTTTCAGCATCGAGTTGAATCTTGTTCAAATTTTTTGGAATGAAAAAAACGGATTAGATTATACCAGTGTTTTTTAAAAATAAAATACAGTCAAATTTTAACTGAAACCGATCGACTTTTTTAAAGCTGAGCCGAAAACTAAAAGTCTAAAGCCAGCTGAGATTTATCCATCACTTGTGCGCTCCATCATTCCATCCGAGAAGTGTGGGCTTCTTTTATGTCTTTTCACTCCCATTAAATGTATCTTACCTACCTAGAACTTATTGTGTGATACAATTTTAACTGTATAGAGTCCGGTACTTAACAGCAGTACAAGAATCAGTCTATCTATACACTTTATCAATGATTTGGAATTTCCTTACAGTCAAGCACCGCTATTATACTTTTTTTAGTTCGTTATACTCTGGGTCCACCTTAATGATTCAACAATATGAAAGAAAGAGAAAGGGAAAAGACTATTTTTAGCTCGTTCTCCATAATTGCTGCCATGTGCTAGGAACGACGCAAATCGAAAAATTGCTTTTCTACTCATCAGTAATTCCAGTTGATGAATAGCTTACAACACGCGGTTTTTAATTCGTGGCGCAGTAGAATCCGGCTCATTGACTAGAGAACTTGGTTTGTTTACCAAGGACAATCTTTACATTTTTCCACATCCAAACCCAAAAGCAATCAATGTTATGAAAACTAGAATAGTCGTTCCGAATCGGACTAACTTTTGTTTAAATACGTCGATACGTAATATTGCTTTAAACTTTTGTTAATTACTCAAGAAAGCTTGCATAAGGTAACTAACTATATAACCAACAGGATATTAAAGACACGGAGAAAACAATGTCACCGCTAATGGGAGAAAAGTGAAAAGTTAATAGTCAGCGATGGAGCCGTTGAATAAATAGATTAAGATCTTGGTAAGATACTCAAGTCAATCACATCTCTAGAGTCAGTGTGGGTGGAAGTGGAATACATTTTCTCACATTATTAGCTCCAAGTTTGGCAACGCGACAGAGTCTGGAAGCCAAGTGTTCAAATTTTTTACACCCTGTCCACGCAGACTGAAGTCCCTAGTTAGGAATTTGACTTGTTCACCTTATTTTTAGCCTATGACGCACTTGAACGCCGTCTAATAAACTCAAACAGCACTGTATATCAAACTCATGTAGCACTGTATATCTCTATCTGACTAACTAACAATGCATGACAGACTTTTGAGTTTTCTTCTTTCTTTTCATTAGTTAGTTTAGCAAGTTGTAAACTTTTTTGTATCATTCATAAGTTTCTATTATTATTGGCGTATGGATCTACAGATCTGCTGCGTAGTTTGTATCCTTTTATTGTCATTCTAACTAGTAATCAAACTCATTGCTTTTGTCAAAATTAGTTACCTGTTGCGCCAGATTCACTTCGATGGTTACGACCGGCCGATTTCCCAACTCCTAGTGTGTCCCCTGGAGTTCGCAGTAAAAGGTACGCAACTCCCTCGCACCGTTTCAAAATCTCTAGTTGAAGAACGGATCTTCGAGCTTCACTGCTTAGTCGGGAATCTGCACTCACCCATTCTCGAACGGCAGTAAAATCTCGCAATAGTTGAATTGCGCCCCATTCACTGAAAAGGAACAATGAAAAGCTATCAGAGTCTGCTTTGTTACGAAGCCGAAGGCGGAGTCATAGAATTACTAGAAACGGGAGCGCCCTATGCTCCACATGTT
>Ga0210040_10004737_pt1 | contig 17554 bp, 8 predicted proteins | sample CryGeyCG12114_NA_FD_185462 | JGI IMG/M metagenome (GOLD analysis project Ga0210040, IMG submission 185462) | Groundwater microbial communities from aquifer - Crystal Geyser CG19_WC_8/21/14_NA (SPAdes) (version 2) | ecosystem: Environmental > Aquatic > Deep subsurface > Groundwater | place: USA... | reverse complement strand
TGTGATAGTGTCCTGTGTTTTTTCAGCCAAGTCGTCTACTCATAATAGAAAAAGGGACAAGAATTACATCACAATCCCAAAATAGACAAATTTATCTTCCCCATATAGCTTATCTGTCTGTGTTTACTACACACACGCCATATTCAGTTACTTACCATTGAACATGGCATGAAAATATGGGCTGGAGGCCGCTAACACGATTTTGTGTGCAGGAATGGACACGTTGCCCACTACGATGATGACATCACATAGCTAAATAAAAAAATAAAGGAAAAAAACATAAATGTATTCCTTTCGTATTCAGTCCTATTAATTAGCTTCAGTTTCATTCGGCGCTATTGGTATTATGTGTATAGAGTCTGGTACATTACATAAGGTGTGACAGTATCCATAAAATTACAAACCTCTTTATTCTGTCTCATTTTATTTAGTGAGTCAAATGCGACAGTGGCATGAAGCGGATTTTTATGAGCATAAGGCACAGACATGGCTTCACTATTTGTAGGTGAGATTGGCGATCCTATAGGAAGCAAGATAGTGGACTTGGCATCTCCACTGTCTGGCCTTTGAAGTCGTAATGAAAGTCGACCATGTGGAAGCGTGGCGGATTTCCGTTGATCTAGTATTGGTTCTGGCAGGCCCATACTGTAGTTTCAAATTTGAGTGGTCTAATAAAAATCATCTGTTTGCTGTTGCTTTCAAATCACCTGTGGACATGATAAACAGTTAACTAAGTAAGTGTAAGTGAAATGCGGGTAGTAGATCTATAGTATTTAGTGTGAAAGTGTGCTAAAAATTCAATTAGTTAGTAGGGTGAGCTAGTAAAAGGCTAATTGGCTACCAAGGCTTTCAGTTCGATACATGCATACGTATCGTTTTAACAGCCTTATTGCACAGTCTAGTGGGAAATGAAAATAAAATAATTGGTTGTACAGTAGCCTATGATCTGTTAATTCAATTTCGTTTTTCACAATCGTATATGGTCAATTAAGGAATTCATTTAATCAACCATAGCAATATAAACACTAATGCTTGGCTCCTATTCCACGCAATCACACAAATGAGACTAATGCACGATTGTTTTTTCGGTTTAACCTTGGCCTGAAAATAAAACAGAGATGCCGATCATGCATTAAAGTTCTTTGAGTCCACGCAATCAAAGACTGTAGAACTGTTGGGAAGCATTCGTCCTTAATTTGGGTGGAAAAACTCTGATGGGGCTTAATGACGCAAATGAAAAGAGCTTTTGTCCTGGAAATGATGAAATGCTGTGATATCAAAAACACTAAAAATAGACATTCAGTTGGCAAGCAAGCAACCCCAAATTAATATCGGAGCGAGCATAACATAACCCTTTTACGATTGTATAAAATTCACCGGAAAGAAAAGCCATGAAACTTTCTTCTTGCAAGTTTTGATGGCTTGAGAGCATCACATGAAATCTTAACCTCCATACTTGATAAATGCAAATGACATGAGCATGAGTAAGAAAACTGAAATCAGAATCTTGTAGCAAAAAAGAAGAGTATTACTTTAGCTTTAAGCATTCTATCCACAGCTAATAATACGTTTGTCCACCGGGATTATTTATGTGTCCACTCTAAGCAACAGAAAATGAAAGTACATAAAGTGAAAGTCCTTCACATTGAAACTACGCACTACAGCTTGAAACGCAACGTTTATTCAGTCATACAGAATTCCATGTATGCTCAACTTATTTCTCCAATTTGACGTATGAAGAGTACCTTACACACAGTGTAGACTACCAAAATAATACAAGTAGGCCTTTGCACTGCATACATGCAAACAAAACTATCGATCCAAACTTCTACTTCGTCTTAGGAGACGACTGAATAGAATCCTACTCAAGGTGATGTTAAAGTTAAACGTAAAGTACTCCAACTTTGCGTTTAACTTTTTTTAATCTATTTACTTTGAATACTCTGAAGCACAAAAACTAGTCAACCCATCTCTTATTTTGAGTCTTATACAAGTTGTGTGGATCCGCTGAAAATATACAGAGATGCAAAACTTTTTTAAGCTAGAAAAAAAGGAGTAAATTAAATTCTGATTTTATTATTTCCATGCTTATTGTGAATTTTGGTAGCAAAATATAAGGCTTTTGTGTGTGCACAAAACAAAATTAGCCTTTGAAAGAAAAAATGTCGAAAAAAATCCTTGGGACATTTATTGGTCTTCACCCAAGGTAAACACAAAAGTAAATGACGCCATTCTGCATGCTCACTATGCGTCAACAAATCCAAGATTCGCAGCATCCTTTTAAAACCCCCTGTATGGCATCAATTGCAAACTCAGCGTGAGAAAACTCATTCCCTTTCTAAAACAACCTACTACTTTAATTTGAACTGCTTTTATATAGTGAAAAAACTAATTGTGAAAACAAAGCGCTACGGTTAAATGACAATCATTCATGACATTTTTGAGGTCCACTAAATTATGTGAATAATCTACTTTTTAAAAGTGGTGCAACACACCCCAAATACTATTGTTGTCTTTTTGGATTGATGTTACAAATGAACCGCTGTCTCTTGCAGACAGAAAAGGGAAAAGTCACTGAGCCATGAAATCAAGTACTCTTCCGCTCATGTCAAATGCAGACTTTGAGATGGTCATTTCATGTTTCACAAGCTGAGGAAACTTTCTATGGAATCCACCGGAATTTTTATAGTTGCAGTCCAAAACTTTGTTTATTTATTCCCTACCAGATCTCTGCTAACGTGTGCGTTCCGAATGTTAAACGAGATTGCCTTTTATACACCATCGTACCGCTTAGATATATTATGTGCTGACTGAAATAGCAGTCTACGTCAGTTCAACTTTCTTTTGGAACGTCCAAAAACAATTTGTGTTGCTCCTTCCGTTTCTATTTAGCCTTCGTTTTATCACATGTCAGATGCTTAATTAATGTCTTTGAAGAACCGTATGTACATAACAGTTACCCTTACTTTCAAGTGTTCAAACTTCAGGATTGGAGCTGGCTCTATAGAGCCACAATAAGTGTGTGTGTAAACTTTCCATTTCTCAGAATCTTTAGTGCTCACTTTTTATGGAAAGCTGACTCAACTGTTAGAGAACACGAATTCTGTGAAATCAGCAAATTCTTGGAATTCACAGTTGAAACACTTTTAAAATTTCATGCGCGCCGATTGCGTTTCCCAAAATAGTATTTGCTAAAAATGATATGAATGATTCCAGTGCCATGAAATTCAAGTTAAAACGAATAGGGCAAATATAAATTGTATCAATGATTCCAAAAATCCTCTTGCTAATTTAACTGTAGACTTATAAATCAATTTTACCACCCCAGAAGCATAACTAACAGCATATCAGTACTAAATAAGGTAAATTAATTAATTTTAACTTCCAAGCACGAGCTAATTGGTCCCACTTTTCCATTTCCCATCAACAAAAACTAGCTTCACAAATGTAACTAATAGTCAAGGTAATCCATGAACCAAAAAACTTGAGCGTCTTCAAATTATCTTTGCAAACATGTTCACTGAAACGTAGCAGTAAAAGAGAAAGTCACAAGTACGAAAAAACCAAAAAAAAACCTGCATCTAAGGAACTAAACCCAAGGTGAAAGGAAACGTATTGCAATGGCTGGATAGCGTCTTAAAATGTATTTTTGCTGTGAAGCTACACTTGTCCTTGCTTACCTATTTCGTCATCTGATACATGTCTGAATTTGTCATGTTATTGTTTTCGTTACACCCTACACTTGTCCATTTTTTGGTATGAAAAAGAGAAATTGACATGCTGTGAGCATCACCAATGATATCTGACAACAACTTCAAAGGGGAAAAAGAACACCAGTGGATAGCGAAAAAAAACCTTGATGAAACAACAATGGAGCTAGTAATGGAAATAAAGTAAAGGAACAGTGTAAGGAATAATACAAATCTAGGAAATTCTCGTCCACCCAACTTCCTACTCACGGAACAAACTCGTCCTTGTATACACTGTGAGTTTGGAGTGCACTCGTCCATTTATCATCGATACCGGGTGCATATAAAAAGTAATGCATGACATGAAAAAATAATAGTATTATGCTGTGAGAGAGAAAGCCTTAAGAACTATGAATCCTTTCTGCCTGAGTAAGAAAAATAAGTTTCCAGCCAAATGACGGCTTCCTTGCTGTCAGCCTGCAGGATTTAGATAATATGGGTTTAGTTGCTTGTACATTGGCCTAACACACGAGTTTGAGTGATTATTGAGACTGGTATTATTATTGTTATCTTATACTTAACTTCACATGATGTAATTTTGGGTGAATGAAATGCTCGTGTACGCTATGTACTCACTAACTACACACCCATATGATTTCCAAAACCTAAATCAACGCACATTTGTATCAACTTAAGTGATCGTAAATGGCAAGTTGTTATATGGACTTTGGTACATGATTTTGATTTATTATCTTCAACTCAACCTCATCATATACGAAGGGGGAAAATCGTGTGTACAAGAAATACAAGTAGGTGATTTTTCTTCATAATACTCTTAATGCTACAGTTTTACTGCTTGTACTTCCATGTCCATACTACCCAATGCTACATCTTTCGTGAGAAAAATATCGCTGCAAGTAACTAACTAACTAACTAATTTAATTATACTACTAATCTATAACTAACTGCAAAAAAAGTCTTACCGTTTGCTTTTGCAGTCCAAAGCTAGCTTCTTGTATTCTTTCGGATCTGGTTCTCTTTATTCCTTGGGGGCACACTGAGACGCTTATAATCTTTTTCCAGACAACAAATCCTGTGTACCAGTAGTGTGTAAAAAAGAAAGCCCGCTGGAGAGCTAAGGCGCCAACTGTGATGAGTATGTGAAACTCGCACAGTTTATATACAGGCAGCAACACGTTGTCACAATGGATCTGGATAATTTTATGGCGGTAGACAGTATGTAGCCAGACAGGCAGAGGAATTGGTTTCAGTCAGGAAAAAAAGGAAATCAATTTCGTCCACCAGTGTTGGTGCGAAGCTCTCTAGACAGACAGTAGAACTACTGGAATCTCTGGAGCGTCTCGGTAGGTATACACACACAAGAGCGCGAGAGAAACGTGCAGCCCAACTTGGTTTTGTGTGTAAAGTACGGTTTCCGAGTTTCTGAGCGAGTGGAGAAAGTGAGGGCTTTGAACTTTTCTCGGTTTCCAGCACGCATCTTTTGGCTACAGCACACAACACACGTATGCATGGCTTGCATGTACAAAGAATGGTTCTCAATTTTCGTATGGGGCATCGACTTACCTCCCGCCTCCGGATGTGTCCCTCCACTTTGTACAGTGGAGAGTTGCGTTTGTTGTAGTAGCATTGAATCTGGTGGTGCGAATAGAAAGTTTTTTGAGGGTGGTCGTATAGCATGTACGTTTTCACGAACTTGGCGGGTCTGGCTGGAGAAATGCCGTGAATAATTGAATAGTCCCTTTGACGTAGATTTTTCATTATCTGAGTACACAGGGTGAGAGTTCAATAACATGATATATAGTTTTTAATTAATGGTTATATTGCAGTCTTCAGTGGTATGAAATCATTCTAATTTTAATTTAATATGCATTGGTTAGTTTATTGAAATTTTTTTGGTTCGGTTGTCAATTTGAGTAGCTTTGAAAGCAATTTGAGAGTTTTACGGATATTTGGAAAACTCATGCCAAACTAATGCCGAATTCCTTACATGACCAACCATATGATACCATGAAAACGCGAAAAAGTCATTTAAAGGGCATGGTTTGTACAAAAATGAATAACAATGTTATATTTTTTATTTTCGTTATTATGTATACATCCTTCACATTACGAATACGGAATGTCAACTGATACTGGCACTTGAAATGCCACAGACAGTCATCACTTACTTTTACTACATTTGAAGATGTGAAAGTTAGCTACCACTTTATACTTAAAAAAAAGAATGTGAATACTTATTCTTTTCTTTTAAATTATCAGAAATGCAAATATTATGCAAAGGACGGTTCTGGAAGGAAGTTTAGGATACATCAGCTCAATATTTTAGTTGCTGGTTTTCACATTTTACATTTCAGCGTGCAAGTTAGGGCTCAGTGTTCATTCATATTTTCAACCCTCTAAATAAGTTACATCTCACTTGAACTTCAATCTCATGAAACTCTAATACATACTATCGTTCTAAAATGAGACCTCATGTCATAATACAAATTAGTGGGTTTAAATGATACAAAAAAACTTAACCATTTCTATCTGTAGAAAATATCTCAGCACTTTTCCAGCTTATCGTGGCTACTAAAAACATCAATTATCAACAAGTAGGCCACCTTTTATTTTCAGTTCATTCCAATTCAAGGACGGAAAGATGCAAGGCCACACTTGTGCACAAATAACATGCATATTATCAACTAGTAGTGGCAACACCATTACTATAATGGCACAATTAGACAATTTTCCCTGTACATAATGACATAAGTACACTGTACACCGTTTTCCACAAACGTGTATTACAACAACAAACGACAAATATATAATTTATCATACTCTACTAAATCATTGACTGACTGTGCTGCAATGATTGCAGGACTGTTTCACATTTAACTTGTCACATTATTTCATACAAGGGTTTCACCATTAGTGAGTTAGTAGTATAGTACCGTACACATACAATGGGGAAAACTAACAATAATATTCATTGGTATTGTATTGGCACTACAGCAAGGAATGATAAAGTCAAAAGCACGAGCGTGTCTTTATTCAGCTGAAAAATAAAAAACTACTAATTTTTTAAAACTACTCTAATCTATTATGCTTCTGTACTAGTCAATATTTAATCTCTATTTCTATACCACGCAGGTAATAAATTTCAAATGTCTTGATTTCATCCAAACATGGAATGTTAGTAATACTTTACAACTGTGTTGTAATTACTGTTCTTCGTATCACGGGTTTAGGTTTCTCTACTTCTCCATTCGTTGTAGCTGCAGCTTGATGATTAGCATTATTATTCTGCAACACTGTGGACCGAGGCCGTGGGACAGGTCGATTGCTCATTCCATTAGTTTCCTATTCAAAATTGAAATGAAACATGAAAACCCTTAAATCCCATCATGTCTCATTACCTTTCATAATGTAAAACAGCACAGATAGTTGAAGGGAAATAATTCAGTGTCAAAAGTCACATTCACAAGATTCTTTAGATTGGATGCAAGGAAGACTCAAGTTACACACAGTCAATGAAACACATAACCAATATAGTACCAAAAGCAAACATAACAATAACACAGGAGCAACAAAATTGAAGCCACACACGGAAGCAAGAATTTTTTAGCGCATTCCATAGGACATGCAGAAAAATGTAAACAATCCCAAATGCCTTCCACCATGCACAAAAAAATTTCCAAACATGCATTCTGGATCATGCTCAGAAAATGTATATAGAACTGGGGGTTCAAGTCCTATACAACTCCAGAAGAAGTTCCCACCGCTTAGACGTCTCAATTTAGTAGTTTCATAAATGAAAGTCAATGACAGACACAAGTGTATCTGTTACAGTAGTAGTTTTTGTCTCTTGAGTGAGCAAGCCGCCATACAGAAGAAATTGTACGCCAGTACATTTTAAGTGAAACTTACATTGGGCTTCTCAATCGTGTCTTTCGTGTTCAACAAAGTGTCTTCGGGAGTACCAACAATACTACTTGCATTTTTGCCCCCAGTAGAAGAGCCTGGCAATTCCTTTTCTTCATTGTCAGGGCTTAAAAATGGGTTATGGAAAGGGTTCGTGGAGTTCAATAGAGCTGAAGTGATAGCATCCAACGGCTCAAAAGGATTTGTGCTGTTGTTATTATTAATTATTTGAAGTTTGCTCGTAGTAGTTGAGTCATTGTTAAGTTCTTTGTCGTCCACAAATGGATTTTTGCTAGTGCTACTGAAAGGATTGCTTCGAGGTGTGGAAGTGGCAATAGGCCCATCAACCAACATGATTTCCTTCTCTTCCTCTTCTTCTTGTATGGGTTGTGTAGCTATGTTGGTTCGTTTAGGAAGAACTACCCCTGGGCTAACACTTGAGGACTCGGAATTCAATTTCAGCTTCTCGACTTTCCCTTTTTGAGAAAAATGGGTGACCGTCACAGGAGGTGAGTTGGAACCAATCAATGGTGTAGAGTCATCTTCATCGTTATTAAAATTATGTTCTGGCTCTACGTCTGCTTGCACTCTGAGTGCAGTTGGCTGGTTGCATTTTTTAGACGACAAAGATAACGTGAGTTTGTCACCGCCCTAAGTGCAGACATAAGGGAAAATATTTTTTGCATTTTTAAAAAGCAGTGTGGTTTGATTGGGAGGTGAGCAGTAGTAGGTATGGGTAACAAATTAACGTATTAGTCACTGGACACAATGAGGCAACAAAAATCCCAAAAAATAATTCAATATAACAATCAAACAATCAAAACACAAATTAATTCGACGTGCGAGCGACACAGAATAATTCAAGTCATGCCCCCACGGGGTAAAGTGGATTCAAGGTACTCGTAACTGCAACATTATTGTGAGTAGAGAGAAGAGAAGAATTTTGTAAAACAAAGGATCAATATTGAAGATAGGTTTTTACCTCAATCAACACTTAACTATTATTATTATGTTTCCTTATCCGTTGCTATTTATTTACAAAGCTTGGACTAAGATTTTTATAAACATGGACTCTAAATTAAACCAATGACTTACGACTGTAACAAATGTGGCGGCATCTGTGTTCCGAGCATCAGTAGTCCCATTACGTAATGCATTTTCTTGTTTCTTCACTTTCGGATAACCATTCTCTCTAAAAAATAAATACCATCCAACATGAAAACAATACCAACGGAGCTAAATCTCTTTAATAATCTTCAAATAATCAACTAACCCATTGAAATATGACACAGTATTCTCTTTTGCATTGCTTGCCGATGACTTTTTCAGGTCCTCGTCCACCTGAGCCTTCCAAATGTTACATTTCACTTGCTCAGGTAGCAGAGGTTTAGGCACAGACACAGCATGAGATTTATTATTGGGAACCACATTCTTATCAGTATCAGCACTAGCTGGGACAGCCACATCTACGCTTGTAAAGCCCCCAGTCTCCTTCGCAATACTTTTGATTAAACAGTCCAATGGGTCATCAGATGTTGTCGTACCGTTTCCAACCACAGGGGAACTTTGTGGTGACACGGATCTCAGTTCCCTAGAAGTGGAGGAAGGACTAGGAGTTGATCTAGAAGTGGGAGTTGCCGGTGGAGACAGTGAAGAGATTTCTGGAACGGGAGGAGTTCGAGTTCTAGGTTTCAAAACTTTGGGCTCCTCATTCAGCATCAAATCGACTTCAATACCGTTTGTGGTCACCTCCTGCTTCTTGGGCTCAACTTTGGGTTCAACTGGCTCGCTCGGCTTTGGAATTGGGAGCGTGCGTCCGATTTTACGGGTTTCGCCACTACCACCAGCACTTGGGGCAATGGAGGGAAGAGCTGGTCTGTGTTTCTCTTTGAGGACAAGTGACTGCCGCCGGGCGTATCGTTGACTTGGCTTCCTTTCAAACTGCACTGTACGTCTTGATCTGTTCTGCACGATTGTTTGAACTTCTGTTCTTCCACTATTCAGACAATTAAACAATCATAAGTTAGTTAAAATAGTGGATTATTTTTTTCTATTTCCACTGGTTGTGTCGTGCAGAAAAATGACATGTAAAGGTTTCCCTAGTCCATTCATCATAAAAATAGCATAGATGGGAGATATTTCAGTAGGTAATAAGAGATAGCATTGCTTAGTTGGTATAATCCCGTTGTCTGAATGTCATACCTATATCTGAAACGAGATCCCATACGGAAGAAATTTTGTCGTGCGTTTGGGGCCCTGACGGACTCTTTGAGACGAAAGAAGGCATGATGCTCCACAGCACACTTCCATAAATGCTTGGCAGCCTTCTCATTATGCAACCTGTTAGAGTGGTAAAGAAACTAAATTTGTGAGACTTTTGGACATGTTTTAGAATGTTGTCAGTGTGAACACACGTGGGTGGAAAACATGGACATAAAATTGAAGAAAACATGATACAATATTAATTTTATTAATATGAACAAACAATTGGCATTCATCAGCGGGTTAGTTGGACAGTGACAAACGCGCTGAGTTGCGTTGGAGTGAAGGAAACCGGTTCATTTTTAGATAACGAATTTATTTGCAAGTTCATATAGCTGGTATAGTTAGTAAGTAAATTACCTGAATACAAAGGTGTGCTCCCTTGCTTGTCCTTCTTCATCATCTTCAACAACAGTTAGACATAATTTCTTTTTCTTAAAGTCCAAACGCATTATTTTAGGCCAGAAGAATAAGCCAATTTTTTGGTTCCCCTCAAATACTAAGATTCCCGTTGGTGTCAATCCCAAAGAGTACTCGTTACCATCTTTGCCCTACAAATTCAAGGTGGCTCATTGTATACTTTAATAGAGATAGGAATTGACAACTATTGTGGGAATTAGATTAGACCTAATTAGCAAGCGTAAGTGGTGATTACATTTTTTTCGTATCGTAATTGGAAAAGGAAATTATAATAGCGAGAAAAGTAGCAGCGGGGAAATATACAGTTGTGAACATATTTTAATTATCGTGCTCCGCAGGAAGCTTTGTAATAATCGGACTTGACGTTACTGAGTTGCAAAACACGAGAGATTGAATGTATAGGACGTATCTTATGAGAATGAAAAGAATCGTGTCAGTAGTAGCATTCGACAACACACATTAAAATCATTGTTTAGCTGCCCTTGTGAGCATGCTTTTTTTCCAAACAATCTTTGAGGATTGCATTTTGCACTACATAGCATTATTATTATTAAACGAAAAAAAGTTTTTACTACTGGGTTATGAAGCACAAAAGAACACAAATGGCGCATTTTCTAACAAAGCCTTATTTTTATGACTTTTTCCGACCACATCAGGAATGAAAAAACGTGAAACCAAATAAGCATGAAATAAGAGTCGCCATCGATTGAGCGAGACCACATAATGATTTTGTGATGCGTTCTCTAAATCATAAAATAAATCATAAAAAAAATTAACTAACCACTAGAAACTTGCTCTACAGAAATTCTACCATGAATATTTGTTCACTTCTCCGGATAGAACTAAACATTCCATTTGCGTATCGAGAAATAATATTAACGCAAAGATGATACAAAAGCAAAGCCACTACCATACCATATTTGTATCAGGAGTAAACTTATTTTCCCATTATAGGTAGCCCAAGTATTAGACGGATAGAGAGGAGAGAAGAATAGCTCATTACTTAAATGATGTACATGGATGAAAGAAAAAACTTACCAGTACTGTGTGCATATCCACCCCATACATCTCGAGCCATTTGGCTTTGTTCAAATAATTCATTTCAGCCTGAGCAGGAGTCTGTCCTCTGTAAATAATAAAGTACACAATATATGGCAAGGATTTAACATGTAGAGAAATGATGACTGTCTAAACGGGCAGTGGAAATGGAAAGATTTCAATTATTGGTTGACCAACCGTAGTTATAGTTAGTTAGTTAGTAATCCCTAACTAACCAACCAACACGAATAAGACGAGGTGAGCAACTTATTGGTTTTGCTTGCATTGTCTTATACTATACAAATCTGACTTACTTACACGAGTTAGTAATAATACACAGTGGATCATTTATTTAATCTCTCAATGTCAGCCCTTAAACAGACATACAAGAGTTGAATAAAGCCTACCTAAGTTTTTTAAATTCATCCAATATGGCCTCCTCCATGTCTTCAGTTTGCTCTTCTACAAATCGGAATTCTGACACAAACGATGGGGTATGAATTTCCTCCTCGTAGTCACCAAGTTCAGCTAAACAAATAAGAATGATCCCGTAATATCAACACATGCATTATTTCGTCATGAATATATAGGGAATTCGATGATGGATGGAAGTGCAGCTGTTGCCATTATTTGCTAATTCTTTCATCATCACCATATAGTTAGTTAGTTATCGTCATAAATGGGATGCATGACCAAGAGGAACGAAAATATGTCTGTTCGTGAGCATACATAACGTTCCCCTCATTGTATTTAGCCTTATATACTTCACATAAATCTCTACAACAAATCAAAGTCACTTACACTGCAAAGCGTACGCAGCCAACTCTATATTTGTTGGATAAGGAACCTTCAGTTTCCCAGTGAGAACATCTTGCTTCACTTGCAAAAAGAATTGATACCTACAGGTCAAATGAAAAAAAATGACCAAAAATTTTTTAAAAAATTCAAGAATATCATTTGCAAATATTTATAACAATAGCATAATCATAACTTTGTATAAATTAGCTATAAATTTCTACCCACGCACATCAAATAACACATGTACACACAACTCATACAAATGATTTTTCAATTAGCTCTATAGTTCCCAATTACATGTTTGCATGACTTTGACGACAAATCTGATTCATTCCCCTTAGTTAGTTTCTCTTCATTAAGATAGCCCTCTTTGATTTATTATGATTGCACTGTCTTGCGCAATCCCCTTGTAATAATAACAATGGTTAAAAAACCTAATGCCTTTAATTCCCATCTTCAATTGACAGTATTGACTCTTTTGTCCCCTTTTCCTCAACTTTTCATTTATTACTGGCTGTCACTCAACATCCATCAGTATTCAAGTGTAACAAATGAAATTCATGATCTTCTCGTTTGATCATCACGAGGTTTGATTGACAAAGTTAGCACTACATACATATAGTATTCTTATTTCGGCTATGAACAACAGAGATTCAAAGGGTTTTGCAAAGTCATCAGGTAGCAGTGCACGAGTTTAGTGCATGCAAAGGGAATGAAAAAATAAATGCTACATTGAGTACGTACGTACCTAACATTTAACTAGATAAACGATGACTATGTTTAAATCTCAAACCTCCATCAAAAGTAGCCGTAATGTGTACATGTCAATGGTTCGTAAAAATCATATAAGCAGAATACTGCTATATAGATTAGATTCAGAGAAAATAGAATACACAGTATTCATTACCTGGTTAACTCTTCACGGAGACTATGAGGTTCTGAAGAGTAGAATTTTACTTTCAGACGAAACGTGTATGGTGGTCCAACTGCAAGAGTAAAACAGATGCGCAAGTCAATAAATATGTATGGCACATATTTTTATTATTATAGCAATATAAGATTGCAATATGAAAACATCTCATGTTACAACACCCTTTTGTACTGATCTCCTTTTATTGCTATTATTTACTAAATCAGCATATACTTATTTTGAAACGCTGGTGCTACTGACATAATAAAAAATGGTCTTATACCAGATAGTATGCAGCATGCAATAATAATATGCAGCAGCCATTCATCCCGTAAAAATTGTGAGAAGCAGAGCGAACAATAATCGTAACAATCCTATTACGCATCATGTTACAATGACTGCAATTAAACTTGCACCACTGGTCCCATGATAATTATTACTAATCTGTGCTGCTACTGACTATTTTTATTGCATACTTTATTGCATATCTAGCCATATGTGTTACTTGGAAAGACTATTCTTATTCTTATTGCATTTCTACATTTAGCAATCATAAACTAACTGGAGCAAAGCTAGTAAAATATTTATCTGGTTTATACCGAGCACAAGTAAATAAAGCGGAGCAATTTTCACGATCCTAATCGGAGTTGCACGGCCTACTATATGTACAGTTTGTTCCTAATTCCCTTCCATTGTACGCTGATCAAAGCATAGCACCCAATAGCACCTTATTAAAATGCTAAAAGCTCTTCTCAAATGCCGACTTCACGTTGAGCATTCCATCCCATTTATCTTGTACACAGACACTGTTTATGCATGCCTAACTGAAATTACCGATTCAATAAAGGGTCTATAGCTCGTACAGTAATCAAACAAAAAATTCTAGTAGCTATACAATTAACTTCTTCTCATCTCCCATAAAGTTCCACAATGCAAATTTTCGCCCATCTACCATGTGTGCCATGCCATACAGTACATGAGTGACTCGCTATATAATAGTAAATGATTTATTATTGTGAGCAACCACCATCAGTAGTGGCAGTAAAGAATAATTATTTCACAACCACTTTGGTTTAACTAACTTCCTCTAAGCAATCATAACATGAGTATTGGTATGTTTTGACTACTCCGAAGATGCAAATGCATACCACCACTAACTAACTAAATGCATGGATAGTGTATCATATCTTTGCATTCTTACTACGTAATTTTATCAACTATGCAGTCCATGCATAAAGCAAAAGGAAAAGATTCGCATAATACGTTCGCTGCCACTTACTTACTACTACTGAACACATGTTAGATGGTCATTGTCCTTTCACCTGAGATGGCAATAGCAATGATCTATCAGCAGTCTTAAGACTTTATACTTACACCAGTACTCCACAAACTTAATACAAGCACATGGTATGTATGATGTGAAACTCACATCATTACCAACCAACCCGTCTTTTCCTAATAAACTGCATGAGTCCAAAGCCACAATAACACTAGCCTATTAGGTTGCATGTGTACGGAGATGCGGAAAAAAATTCTGTACATGTGCAAATGAAAGAGTTGACTTTCCAAGCTCAAAAAGCGAGACGAGACGAGAATCTACTCCACCTTATTTAATCATACCGTGTAGAATGATCAACATAATCATATTATTGGATTCAGCCAACCAGTCTTTGTAACATGAAGTTACGGCAATATTCAAATGCATCTATAGGGATAGGGAAGCCCGCGAGTGTAACAAAATATAGGACGTCATGGGATCTCCCACAGGTATAAATGATGTGGACATGCCTAAATGAGCCTCTCTATAGACGCCTAACACATTTGTGACACTTGATTAGCATATCCAAAGGAATTATTTGCACTTGTTGAATCCCACTTGTAGTCAGTCTCTGGGAGAAGTCTAAACTTACAGGCCAACAAGAACCGCACACAACAGTCAAATGGGCTAGCATACTTAACAAACTTATAATCGGACAACATAAATTCTATGCACAACAACCCATAAAAAATGTTGCTAGCAAGTTGCATGTGCTTAATTCATGGTTCATCTCTGCCCGTTTGGCAATCTGGGAATGAAATCTAAGGAATTTTCGCATCACTATGGAAAAACTGTGCGCTTCTTTGCCCAGCTACAGTACATGTATCATTTACGGACATGAAATTTCACTCAACACTCATGTTCCTAGCATATAATTATGCACGTTTACAGACCCAAGAATCTGCATGTAATGCACATTTTACTTTCCGTGGAGAGACCAAAAAACGACATGAGAGTCTGTTACAAGTATAAAGTGGCACTGATTAATCGTAAAAAAGGAAGAAACGCTGCACATTTCCCTGTCGTAAAAACCAACTATTGAGCATTACATGGGGAACTATAGGGAACGGGGATGAAGAAATTGTTTTCCTTATACCTTATGTCGTTACTGCATCACTATCCATGTAGAGTTGAACACGCATCTACTTGAAGTACGCATGTATCCATCCAAAGCAATTTTCTTGGGATTGCAAAGGAAAATGAAATATATATTGCTGCACAGAGACAAGGCAGAGGCGTTACAAGTAACATTACGAAGCTCCGTGACATTGACATTATACAAGCTTCAGCGGTAATTTAGAGGAAAATCACACCCCTGAGAAATCATAGAGCTATATAGTATAATCTCACACAGGTAGACATTATTACTATCTCAACTTCCGTCTAACTAACTAAATAGCTGAAAATTTTGTGCATGTAACCTGTACAAAGCTTGAAAAAAAACTTGTGTTAACCATTGATGAGCTACTGTGGATTACAGTTTTTTGAACTAAAGAAAAAAAATTAAACAGCTCGGGCCTAAAGGTTATTGTTGTGAGAGGCTAGTTGGCAATGTATGTGTACAGAAATGGTGATCTATATATTCTTGAAGTCCGCTAGTTCAGCTTTCATAACTTGTATCATCATAACAGTGAAAAATTGTATGCATGATTGATGGAAAATGCGAATCGTTCAAAGTATTCCTTAATTTAATGCATGCAGGTGAAAATGTCAGTAAAGCTAGCCACAAACTTCTGGGGCTCTGCAATGTTGATTATGGTTTTGGGATGAAAACTAAGTAAACAAATGTCCATTAAATTAAATGAGACCATTATGGGCATCAAATATGACCGCGAGGCACACGAGTTATACTATGAGTATAATACATAATGCAATAATTAGTTCTTGGGCTCACAATAGCAATCAGTTACTGTTATTTGAATGGTTATGGGAAACAAGAACAGGTTATACGACTATACGATATGTGATACATCTAATATTCCATGGAATGAGCCAATTCTTTATTAGGAAGATGATTGAAAAGGGAAGAATCGTGCTTAAATCGTATACCCTTGTGCATATACGCTCAAATATTTTCAGGGCGTTGGTGTGCTTATCTCAATGAATAATTGCAATGCTCAATGAAACGGTAAATGAGAAACAGATAAAACTCAACTTACTTATGGATTTGACATATTCTGTAATACAATATTTTGGCTATGATGGATTGAAGCAGATAGCAAATGAGGTAAACACTTCGGCGCGCACAAACGTAACATAGATTAGATGTACATAATAGCTTCGGTAAATAAGAGAATTAGTAATTTTCTCCGCCAGGAATATTGAGCAACTGAATTTAACATCAGTTAATAATTATTATTACGTTTGAATATTTCATGAAAAAAAATGAAAAATTAGTTCGTGTCAGTTTAAGAATCCACGATTTTGCAGTAATCATGACAAACACATTAAATAAGCAGTCTATAAAACTAGGCCAATTGTACCGTGCAAATCAATTTGATTCATTCTGGCGTAAAGATAATTCTTGAGTCAGTGATTAAATATTTCAAAGTACTAACATAATTAATTAATTGGATTACTCGATAGTTTATTGTGCCAATTTTCTGTCTTCTTCATCATATTTAAGTATTTTGCAAAAGCTACGCTAAGCTTGAAGTTCTTTATAAACGACATTCATTATCACAAAAAATTAAGAAACAGTAGGTAAAGCCTTATTTGAAAAATTTGAACTTGGAAGAACGTGTCAATTACAAAAATCTGTACAACACATAGTGTACATAGTTGCCCAAAAATCAAGTTTTAGCATCATAAACAACCTAAAAGGATTGATTGGGATAACTGTTCAAAACTGTACAATGAAAATGTAAACACGATAAAACCTGAAACTAATTGTATTGCGTATAATAGTCAATCATGTAAAAGATCTTTCGATAATGCCGAATTTTTTCTTATAGTAAACTAAAACGCAATATATTAGTGATATGTTTAATCGATTGTATTGAAAGTGACAGATAGAGGTAAATGACAGGGTATAAATTATTGAAAGTGTATGTACAAAACATGTATATTTTCCCGATTTGCAAACTCTATTTAGAATATCTTCTCAACGAATAAATGATCATAACAAAATTTTTTACCTTAAAGTGTCAAACTTGAAACGATGGCACAGGCCTGCAGAAACAATTGCAAACCTTC
>Ga0210040_10004736_pt1 | contig 17556 bp, 12 predicted proteins | sample CryGeyCG12114_NA_FD_185462 | JGI IMG/M metagenome (GOLD analysis project Ga0210040, IMG submission 185462) | Groundwater microbial communities from aquifer - Crystal Geyser CG19_WC_8/21/14_NA (SPAdes) (version 2) | ecosystem: Environmental > Aquatic > Deep subsurface > Groundwater | place: USA... | reverse complement strand
TCGCGCGCAGCACTTCGTGAGATCCGCGGTGAGCAGCTTCCGAGTACCACGGTCGGCGGAAGCGCTACGAGATCTCGCCAACCGGGCGCCGCGATCGGTGCACCCGGGGGTGCCACGACCGGGGAGCTGTTCGATGTCGGCCTGGACGTCGGTTATCAGGTCGACCTGTTTGGACGCATTCGCCGCGGCATCGAGGCCGGCCGCGCGGACGTGGGCGCCGTGCAGGCCGCATTCGACCTGTCGCGCATCTCGGTCGCCGCGGAGACCACCCGCGCCTACGCCGATGCGTGCGCCGCCGGAAGCCAGCTCGAGGTCGCACGGCGCAGCGTTGCGGTGCAGCAACGCACCTTCGACCTGACCCGCCGGTTGGTTCAGGGCGGCCGCGGAACCGCGCTCGAAACGGGTCAGGCCGCTCAGCTGCTTGAACAGACAAGGGCGCAGTTGCCGACCTTGGAGGCCGACCGCCGCACCGCACTGTATCGGCTGTCCGTGCTGACGGGCCGTCCGCCGGCTGCCTTCCCTGCCACCGTCGCCAATTGCATCACTCCACCAGCGCTCACCCGTCCGATTCCGGTCGGGGACGGCGCAACGCTGCTTCGTCGTCGGCCGGACATCCGGGCCGCCGAACGCCGGCTTGCCGCCGCTACCGCCCGGATCGGCGTTGCGACCGCTGAACTCTATCCGAGCATCAGCCTTGGTGGCTCGGTCGGCGCCTCGGCTGCGAATATCGGCAAGCTCGTTTCCGGTGATGCGTTTCGTTACAGTCTCGGGCCCCTGATCTCCTGGAGCTTTCCGAACGTCCGCATAGCCCGCGCCCGTATCGCCGGTGCGCAAGCGTCCGCGGAGGCAGCCCTGGCCGACTTCGACGGCACCTGGCTGAATGCGCTGCAGGAGACGGAAAGCGCCCTTACCCGCTACGATCGAGAACGCACGCGCGTGGATACCTTGAGACGCGCTCGCGCCGGGGGCGAACAGGCGGCCCGGGTTGCCCGCTTGCGTTACCAGGCTGGCCGAGAGAACTTCCAAATCGTGCTGGAGGCCGAACGCCGACTTGCGGAAGTGGAAGCCCAGCTCGCGCAGTCCGAGGCGCAGCTATCCACGAATCTGGTCACTTTGTTTCTCGCGCTTGGCGGAGGGTGGGAAGGCGTCGGCCCGCCTGCGCCGAGGGCCGCAATCTAGTCACACCCGGCTCCCTGGCTTCAGCTACGCACCCTTAGGCATGAGCCCGTCGTTTCGGTCCCACGCACTTGGTCCTCGGGCAGGCCGCGATGTGCCCTCGACATACATGCGCTCGCACTGGGGAACGTGAGTTGCTAGGCCGGGCAGCGGCCCCGGCATGGGCAGCGGCCCCGGGAAGGCAAAGAACTTCATGGTCGAATGCTGGATCATCAGCAGCGACGTCATGATGCGAAGTGCGGCCAGTGCGTGCGGCGCGTAGCTGTCGAGTTTGGACACTGGGATATCTCCTTGGATCAGCTTGCTGCCGATGATCAGGACGGCTTCGTCGCGCAGCGGAGCGAGCAGGCGGCCGAGCTTCAGGTGCAGCGCCGGATCGTAACTGCGGTCAATCGACAGCTGGACTAGAGGAATGTCCTCACCGGGATAAAGCGGCTTCATGATGCTGAACGTGCCGGGGTCGTAGCCCCGATCGGGATCGAGACGCGCCTCCACTCCGCCAGCGCCGAGCAGCTCCTGCACGCGGGCCGCAAGCTCGGGCGAGCCCGGCGCCTTGTAGCGGATATGATAGGTGTGCTCGGGAAAGCCGGAATAGTCGTAGACCATTCCGGGCTGCTCGCCGGACGACATGGCGAAGCCGTTTTCCTCCCAATGGCCGGAGATGACGAGCACCGCGCTGGGTGCGTCGTTCAGCTCCTTGCGGATGTCGAGCAGCGACTGCTCCAGTTGATCAAAGGTACGGCGGAATGGGCCGTCCAGATAGGGCCAGGGGCCCCCGCCATGGCTGATGAAGTAGGTGGGAAGGCGATTGCTCATCGGGTTTCTCCTGGGATGGGGTTCAGCGCCAGTCGAAAGGCAGGGGCGCCTCGCGGAAGGCGAAGCGGTCGAGGTGGCTCGCGACAGCGCCCTTCACGCCCTCCAGCTGCGCCGGCTCGGAAGCCTCCACGCGAACTTCGAGGGCTGCGTCCGTGGCATGAAGCCGCACAACCGCGTCGCCTGCGAACGAAGTGCCTTTCACTTCCTTGGGGAAGGTGATGCTGCCTTCTGCCGGCGTGAACTCGACCGGAAACTTGTGGGACCAATGCTTGGCTAGCTGCTGAAGGTAGCGGCTGGCGCTGGCTGTCGGGACCGTTGCATTGGCAATGTGCTTGGACATCTCGTGTGCTCCGCTTCCATCTATTGAAGCGGAGATAAGCTCGACAGCACCTCGCAAGGAGAGATAAAAAATCAATGCTACCTATCTGCCCAGGAGATAGCTTGTGCTCGGCACTTTGACCCTCGACCAGCTCCGGGTGCTTATTACGATCGAGGAGACGGGGAGCTTCTCCGCAGCTGGACGAAAGCTGCAGCGAGCGCAGTCCGCAATCAGCCACGCCGTGCAAACCCTAGAGCAAATGCAGCGGGTGCAGCTCTTTGACCGGTCGGGACGCGCGCCTGTCTTGACTGAAGCCGCTCGAGCATTGGTAGCCCAGGCACGCCAGGTCCTCCGCCAAGCCGACCTGTTCGAACGGTCGGCCAGCGCAATCGCGGAGGGGCTGGAGCCGGAACTGACCTTCGCGGTCGATGGAATGGTGCCGACCGGGCCGGTGATCAACGGCCTGGCCGCACTGCAGAAACGCTTCCCTGATCTCGCGGTCACCTTGTTCACTGAGGCGCTAGGGGGTGCCGAGCGCCGGGTGCGCGCAGGCGCGGCGACTCTCGGCCTTTGCGTCATGCTTCCTAACCAGGCGCAAGACCTGCAAGCCTATCAAGTCACCTCGATTGAGCTGGTCCCAGTCGCCGCGCCTTCTCACCCCCTTGCAGCCGAGAAGCGGGAGCTGGAGCGCGAGGTTCTGGCGGAGCACGTCCAACTCGTTCTGACCGATCCCGAAAGCACCGGAGGCCCCAGCTATAGCGTTGTCAGTCCGCGCATCTGGCGCTTCGTCGACCTTGGGCGTCGACTGGATTTTCTGCTTGCAGGATTCGGCTGGGCCACCATGCCGCTACACCTGGTCGAGGGGCACCTCGCGGCCGGCAGGCTGAAGCGCCTACCGATCATCGACCCCGCAGTGCTTCCAGGCGCCATCCCCATCTACGCCGCTCACCAGCGGAATTATCCGCTCGGGATCGCTGCCAAGTTCCTACTTTCGGAGCTTCAATCAGGCATCCACTGACAAAAGAGCAGATCAGCGGACAGAGCAGTCGCTGATCTCCGCTTGTGACATGCCTGTGCAGGAAGCCGACAAGTCGCATACGGCCACTTGCCAACGCGCAGGCTGCCTTCCTTCAACGTCGCTTTGTGGTGGAAAGCAGACCGTCTGCTCCCGGATGAGCACAGCCATAGACAGACCTTCGTTCAGTTGAAGTTTTCCGCCGTGCTCTTGAATGAGGCCGCAGAGGGGCTCGAAGCCCTAAGTCGCTGCAGTTTGCTTCAAGGCTTATTAGTGATTGAACCACTAAAACGATGAGCGCAGTTCACTAACGTGGTTCTAGCACGACTAATTCGGGCGCTTGATGCGCTTGCGGGGATATCTTCGTTCACAGCGGCGGCCGCCACACAAGAGCGCGTGAGTTATACAATCAGCCCGATCTTTACGGCAGGCGGGTTGAGCGAAGTTGAGATCACCGTTCGTCTAGCTGCCTCGGCAAACGGCAGGACGGTAATCGACCTTCCGGATCGTTTCGGCGGGGTTGCTGACCACTGGCGCTATCTGAGCGACTTCCATGCGGAGGGGGGCAATTGTTCGGCTCTAGTGTCAAGCAGCGCATAATCGCGTCGGCACCGGGCGCACCTCTTCGTCTCACTTACCGCGTGAAGAGCGCTTACGCTCAAGATCCCGACGCTGCGAGCGGCAATCCATATAACGGCGCGATCATCCGACCGACCTAGTTCTCAGCGCTCGGAGACTTTCTGTTCATCACGCCTCGCGATCGGGGTAATCAGCCAGCATTGTTGATCTGGCGTAATTGGCCTTCGCGCTGGACCAAGATCGCGACCACCGAGGGACGGCCCGTAACAGTCGATCAGGTCGTCGAGAGCAGCCTGCTTGCTGGTTCGAAAGTCGAAGTCCGGCGTAGGCCAATCGCCGGTGGCGAGTTGCGGCTCGCCACACGCGGGCACTTCAGCTGGAGCTTTGACCATTACGCGGAGGACGCCTCCAAGATCGTGAATGCTCAGCGAGCCTTCTGGAGGGACCAAGCAGGAGACTACACGGTAACGCTCTTCCCGCTTGCTCCGTCGCCGGGTGTTTCATCGATGGGCGGGACGGGACGGGCGTTCGGCTTTGTCCAATACGCGTCGGCAGACACTGACTTCGGCTCGCTCTTCCGCATCATCGCACACGAACACGCCCATACCTGGATCCCCAACCGGCTTGGGCGATCGAACGAGAATACACCTGCCGAGGTCTTCTGGCTGTCCGAAGGCTTCACCGACTTCTACACGGCCGAAAGCCTGCTGCGCTCTGGCTTATGGACACCTCAGCAGTTTGCCGATGACCTAAACCGTACGTTCGCAGGGCTCGCCAGCTCAACTGCCCGCAACTATCCTAATAGCCGCATCATCAAGGAGTTCTGGACTGATCCGGCGGTCGGGCAACTGCCCTACGACCGTGGTCATCTATTTGCCCTTCTCCTCAGTTACGAGCTCAAGAAGAAAACCGGCACGGACCTCGGCCGCCTGCTGATCGAGATGAGGGACCGGTGGGTAGCCGCTCCCGCTGACGCAAAACCCCTCCTCGTAACCAACCTTCTCCAAGCTGCTGATGAAGTTGGCTTCGACGTCCGTCCGCTGATCGCGAAATACATCGACGATGGACAGACCATTACGCTGCCGCAGGAGCTCTTCGGCTCATGCGCGACGATCCAGAATACGAGCATGCCGGTCTTCGAATGGGGCTTTGATCGTGAGGCAAGCGCTAAAGCCGGCGTGTTCACTAAGGTCGATCCCACAAGCGCCGCCTATGCGGCTGGTTTGCGCAATGGAATGAAGAGGATCGCCCGGCTGGGTGGCCAAGAAAGCGACGCGCGTGTGCCGCTTAGCTATCGAGTGCGAGACGGTTCGAGCGAGCGTGTGATCAGCTGGCTTCCAGTTGGCAAGACTTCGATTACCGTCCAGAAGATCGTTCTTGCGCCCAATGCAACGCTGCCAACCTGCAACTGGTCGCCTTCTCACCAGTAGCGTGAAGTGGTGAGTGCGGACGGGGCTGCTTCTAGTCTTCAGAAAGCGAAACCGGACCTCGCTACTGAGAAGGTCTTTGCGCCGACTTACTGGTTTGCGGTGGCCTCTTTCTCATAGCCTTGACGCTGCTTCTCCTGCTCCGCGAGAGGAGGGACCTGCAATGCCTTGCGCATCGCATCGGACACCAAGGTCCGATCATAGGGCTCCTGGCTAACCGCTTTCCCTTTTGGCAGCTGAAATTGAGTGCCGACGACCTGCGGTCTGCCGGAGTTCATCAAATATCGATCAAGGGTCGCCGAGGCGATCCAGATCGCGGCTGCCTTTCCTCGTGCAACGGCGATCATCGCAAGCAGATGAGCGAGCAGGAAGTCATTGGGCGCTTCACCGTGCTGAAAGACGAAAGCTGCATGATAATAGTCGTCTCCGCTCTGCAACGCTCCCGCATCGAGCAATGCCTTCGTTCGTACACGTCGCCGCCGGTCGGCAGGGCCGACCTTTGTCCAATCGATATCGGCCGCATTCCTGTCAGCCTGATCGGCGTCGAAAATGCTGGTCATGTCGGCGTTCGTTGGTCGATTTATGCGGCGTGTATAGGTCGCCTCGGGATCCTAAGGCCCTAATGATAGCGGAGCTGTGCCAGAGCGCTTGAACTCGAAGGGACTGGTTGGCACGCCCTGGTAGGCTACCTCGATCCTGTTGGGCTGCGCGCAATGCGCTAAGAAGATGTCGGGAGTCGCCTTGGGGCGCGGATCGTCGAAGCTTAGCTCGAGGTCCTTCCCGATCATGCGTGCCGTCTGCACAGGGCGGTGAACGACTGCGCCCTTCACGCCGGTGAAGTTGTCGCCTTCAAGCGAGAAGTGTTCCGGTCGAGACCATACGGCTTGAAAACCGCTGTGGCTGTTGGTGACCTGAAGCTCAAAGATTTGGCTTACCCCCAGCGGTGCTGACCCAGGTCCCGGTCATACAGGACGGTGCGATGAGGTGAACAACGCTCAGGAACGCGGCGACAAGCATATGCCGATGCTAGCAGCGTCGCCACATCCGGCAACTGGTGGGAAGCGGAACGGCCGCTTTCCGGTGAGCACAGGCGATAAGCCGACATTCGTTCATGCGGAGCCGGCTGCCCGCTAAGCGATTGTCGGCCCCTCCCGCACTAGCGACCGCTAAGCGCCCTTCTCGGACGCTCCGGCGGGTATCGTCGGCACCCGTAAGCGGACGCTCGTAGAGCTAAGTAGCTAATGTCCGCTATCGACCCATTCCGGACATCCAGGCCGATCGTCTGAGCTTGACCCATCGCGGACATTCGGATGCGTGTCACCTCATCCGTAGCAGACATTCGGAAAATCTTAGTGTTTGCTGAGCCATTTAGCTTGGCGGCCATGGGCTTAGAATGACCAATGATCGTGTGAGCCTCTTCGACGATTAGTTTGGCTGCTTGGACTGTTATAGAGGATGCTCAGTGCTTCAGAGAACCTCCGCTAAACTCCTCCAACAATCGCGCCACTATGTCCGTGCTATCTTTTGTGGTTCCCTGACCGCGTCAGGCGCCATGCTCCTCTTTTTTGCGCTGAACTACGCCAGCCTTGGTCGCGGCGGACAGGAGCGCATCGCCGAGGCATTCGCGAATGGTTCACTTGGGCCTGACAACTACCTGAAGGGGGACACCGACCGAGGTGTCCATCAATATAACGATTGCCTGATCCTCGGCATGGCTATGGACCAGCGCTACTCTAAGGCGGAGCTGACGGTCAGCCCTTCTCACCCCTTCGGCGCTCAGGAGAATATCTGTGCTGGCCTGCAGACGGGCAGGTCGTACACTCAGCGAGACTTCTACCATAACTATGTCCACGGGCACACCTTGCTAGCTCGATACTTGCTGCCAACTCTCGGTGTTGAGGGCATGCGGTCGCTATACCGGAACAGCATCTCGGTGGTGCTGATGATTGGTATTGGGCTTTGCATGGTTCGTCTTGCGCAAGGCCGCAGGCAGGCGGCCGTGTTCCTTGTAGCGCTACTTGGCTTTGCGCGTTTCTTCGGGCTGGAGTCTTTCGGGCAGTCCCTCTCGCACGCTCCTGCAGATCTCGTGCTCATCTCATACGTTTTCTGGCTGGCGTTCCGAGCTGAGGAGATCGGCCGCTCTCACGCGATAGTTGTGGCCGCGCTCTTCGGCGCGCTTACGATGGTGTTCGAATTCATGACGGGTGGACTGCCACTGGGCCTTGCCACGGTGATTGGACTGACGTGGTTCGCGCTTCGGTCGCCTAATGTGCGGGACTGCGCGGCTGCTGCCGTGGCATTTGTCACCTCGGCCGTTGGCGTGCTGGTGATCAAATATGCTGCTGTCGCAATCGTGTTTGGTGGTGGCGAGGTGCTGCATATCGCTCAGTTCGCCACGTTTCGGATCGATGGCCAGTTGCCGCCGGACCGTGCCGGAGTCTCGCTTGCCTCCGCCGTAATCGGCGGCCTCAATGCGCTTACTCCGGGTTTGGACAAGGTCGGGCGACTAATGGTGTTCCTGTCGATCTGCTTCGGCCTCTGGACGCTGCGCCAGGATCGCCGCCCAGAAATCATACTTCTTGCGGTGTCGAACGCGGTGATATTGGGCTGGGTGATCCTCTTTCGTCAGCACACGATCGTCCACGCTTGGTTCATGGACCGGATCTTCGTGTGGACGATCATCAGCGGATGGCTGATGTTCCTCTTGACCCTTCAGGCAGGCAGCCAATTCCGCCGCAGCCAGCTAACCGGCAGGACATGAATTCGCAGCATAACAGACCGTAATCTGCACTTCAGCCCCTGTCTGCTCCCGGTCGGAAGCTGTCACTGGGGCAGCCGATCCAAATGTCCGGTTTCCACCCATATTGCGTACATCAATGGTGGCCCGCTCCGGAGGCGCTCAAACCACAAGTTTCGGGTCGAAGCCGGACGTCTATCCAGTTGAGCCTGGAGCGGTCCCGCTAAGCGGCTTGGCCGCGATTGGAAGCCAGCGGCTCAGATTTCGCCCAGCGGCCCTCATTGGAGCGCTCAATGGGTGCACCGCACTCATCGCAGAGCGCTGAGAAGCACTTCAATCGACGAACGATCGAGGTCAGCATCGGTCGATGAACACCAAATAGGCAGCGCAGGCTCATGCTCTCCAAGTAGCTGACTACGAAGCACTTGAAAGGGCTAACGAAGCTCTCGCGGCAGTATCTCTCTGAGTGTGGCCAGCTTGCTGCGAATGTCCGCAATGGGTGGAAAGCGGACGTTTGTGGCTGCCCAAGTTCGTTACCCACGCGGAAGCGCTGTCTGAGCGCCGTTAGCTGTCGAGAAGGATCATTGTTTTAATAAGCGGGCGAAGATGTAACTGTGCCAAGTCTGGCCGTTTGCAGCCGGCCCATTCGGGAATGACCAGGATGTATTTTCGTGAGTTTGGTGCCGAAATCACGGTGCAGGGACCGCAGCCCAGCGTGCTCGCAGGATTACCGCTCATAGTGGGGCTCACTAGTGGACGGTTCGTGGCTATTTGGCAAACGGCGAACGCGAACCCGCTCGGCGATATCTTTGCTCGAGTTCATGATTCGGCTGGGATTCCAATTGAATCTCCTATCAAGATTTTCGAAGATTGCCTGACACTTGCATTTCCGCGAGACATCGGCGCGATTGCTCTGCCTGACGGTGGGTTCGCGATCAGCACAGTTCGTGCGGATACGCTTGGTGCCAACGGCCAGCCGGTAACCAGCCATATCGAGATGCGTCTCTTCGGTGCAGAGGGCAACGCGACGACCACCCCCATCGTTGTAGGCACCGGCTTGAATCCTCGCGCAACCCAGCCGGATCTTGCGATCGCCGGCGATCATGTTGTGGTTAGCTGGGACAACGGCCTAGAACTCAATTCAAAATGGTACGATCTCGACGGTCGTGCAGATCCCAGATTGCCGATCATGATCGAGAGCGGCAGAACCGACAATAACGGAAGGCCAGTTCCTTACGACACGAGCTCAGTGTCGGTCGCGGCTCTCACCTCTAATCTAATCATTAACGTTTGGAACGAGGCGCGAACCGATCGAGGGGATATTCGTGCAAATATTTCAAACTCTGACGGTGTGGTGGGAAGTTCGTTTCTCGTCAACAGCGCGACAGAAGGAATGCAGTTAAGACCATACGTCAGCGTACTTGCCAACGGAACGGTGATCGTCACTTGGATCGACTTCACAACAGCCACCGTTACCATCCACGGTCAGCTGCTCTCGGGTGACGGAGAGAAAATCGGCGGCGAGATGGTGCTAGCAGATACTGGCGTGTCGAGCGCGAACGAGTTTGGCATCACTGACGAGAACTTCAATGACTACTGCTTAACCGCGCTCAGCGGTGGGGGTTTCGCTCTAGCTTGGAACACCAACATAGGAACTGGCGTCATCGTAGCCCAAGAATTTAACTCTAGGGGCGTCGCGCTCAGCGATGCCACCCAGATCAGCAACTCCGCCGGCTTCAATCCTTACCTCGCACCGCTCGCCTCGGGCGGGTTCGCCGTCGCCTGGAGCAACGCGGATACGCGGTCTGTATCAGCGCAGATCGTCGCCGATACCCGCACGGTGTTTGATCTGGCGGGGGCACCGGTGGTTTCGAACTTCAATGCGAGCAATGGCTGGTCGACTCAGAACGACTATCCCCGGCACGTGTCGGACATCAACGGGGACGGCTTCAAGGATGTGATTGGCTTCGGTCAGGCGGGCGTCTTCGTATCCTTTGGGTCGGCCAATGGCAGCTTTGGTCCGGCGACCCTGATGATCAGGGAATATGGCAAGACGACCGGCTGGAGCAGCGACAACCTGCTTCACCGCACGCTCGCCGACGTTAACGGCGATGGGCGCGCCGACGTCATCGGGTTTGGCTATCCGGGCACAGTGGTGTCGCTAGCCAATGACGACGGCAGCTTCGCCAGTCCGAAGGTTCTGGTAAACGACTTCGGCCAAACTCAGGGCTGGACCAGTCAGGACGTTTTTGCTCGGCTTACCGGTGACATCAACGGCGATGGAAAAGCTGATATCGTTGGTTTCGGCACTGCTGGCACCTTCACAGTCCTTGCCAACGACGCGGGGAGCTTTCAGCCGCTGCAATTCGGGCTAGCCGACTTCGGGGTGAAACAAGGCTGGGTCAGCGACGATCTTTACCATCGCGAACTGGCCGACGTGAATGGCGACGGCATGGCCGACATCATTGGTTTCGGGATATCGGGCACGTGGCTAGCGATGTCGAACGGCGATGGCACCTTCGCTGCTTCCAAGCTAGTGATCGCCGAATTTGGCAGCACGCAGGGCTGGTCAAGTCAGGATGGTCTCACCCGTCTGGTGGGTGATGTGAACGGGGATGGGAAGGCAGACATTGTCGGCTTCGGCTACGAACGGGCCTATGTCGCCTACGGGCACGGCGACGGTACCTTCGACCTGCCACACCCCGACGTGATCGGGTTTAGCCGGGCGCAAGGGTTCACCAGCAACGACCTCTACCATCGTGAGTTTGTTGATCTGAACAACGATGGGCAGATAGACGTCGTAGGATTTGGGATCGCAGGCGTTTTCGTCGGGCTGAGCGACGCAAGTTTCCTGTTCTGATCAGCGCCTTGGAACTGCCGGCGTTATTAGCGATGACGCGCGTGTGTAGGGGTGAAGCGAACTACTATGCTGTCCGAGGCTGCTCCTTGCACCTTCGAGCAGCGGCTGGCGCTCCAATGTCCGCCATGGGTCGAACTCAAACGTTGCGGCCTTGATGTCCGCGACGGTGGAAAGCGGACGTTAGCTTTGGTGGGTGCTCCACGGCCTCACATCGAAGTTGACCGTAAAAAATCGACAAGACTGGTAGACACGTTGGCATGGCAGTAGCCTTCAATCACTGCCAGGCGGCCGCCTTCAAGGGAGACGATAAAACCCATGCCATGCTCGATGCCCTCAATGCTTCCATAAGCACCGTCGAGATACGACTCATTAGGCAGAAGTGGAGCCTCAAGCGGACGCTGACAGTCGAGGAGAAGCCCGCTCCTGACTTCTCAAACTCAATCACTTGCGCGATTTCAGCCTGCCACCGCATTTTGTCCGCGAACGCTGGATAATCCTGAGCCGTCGCTTCAAGGATTGCTCGCTCAATCGGCCAAAGAGGTCTCACGCGCCAAGCGTAACGCCTTAGCCAATACCCGCAATGAGTCGTAAGCAGACAATAGCCGCTGGATGTCCGGAATGGGTGGAAAGCGGACGTTAGGTCTTACGCCCACGGCCGATCATGCCTTTGCAGGGCTTCGCAGGATCACCCAGTGTCCTATCGACAATCACGTGGATCTTCTTCCGACCCACGGTGACCTCTTCGTTGACTTGGATCTGTTGTGCAGTTTCGAAGCCTACGGTCAGCGTGTCTGCGTCCCTCCAATGAATCGCGGGACCAAATTCGCAGTCGCTGGCGACGCGGTATAGCTTCGCAGCGCGGACAGGTTTTTCTCCTTGGTGGTCGGAGGGATGCAGCTCGACCAGATAGCCGTAAGCTGTCGTCGCGCCGCCGTTTGTCTCAATCAGGATTGCATGCGTCTGACCGTCCGGTGAGGCTGTCCATGCTCTTTCCTCAGAGCTTACGTTTCCAGTCAGATTGCATGAGCCAAGAAGCAACGGGAGCAGGCAGATCGCGAAGCGCATTGCCGGATAAATTGCCCTTAGCGACGCATGTACGCAACGGGTGGAAGCGGACACTCACTGGGTCCAAGCCCAGAAGTATAGGTATTCCTGTTCGTAAACCGCGCCACTGCTTCCCTCGACCATCCCATTGCGCCACCGCGTCTCCGAATAGGCCAGCGTTTTGGTGTGGAAACGTGCCGGCCAGAATTGAGCCGGACAAAGCCCCTGATCGACGGGGACAGATCGCGCGAGTAGCTCATCTTTTTCGAACTGCCTCTCTGCAAAGGCAGCAGCTTCGGCCTGTGTTATCGGAACGCGCATACACATAGTGAAGTCGATTGCGCCCAATCGGTAGATTTCTAATGGTTTCAAGAGGAAGCGAGACGGCAAAACCCATCGCATCGGTTCAACTGCCATCAGCGCCGCTGCCCCACCAAGCAAAGCTACGAGAATGAGCCAGCGCACTCCTCGCAAAGGGGTTGGTCTCTCTACTCCCATGCGGAGCGGTTTTGCGGCTTGCCGCCAATGTCCGCAGTGGGTCGAATCCGGACATTAGCTACTTAGCGGAACGGGCGTCCGCTTCCGGCCTCCGCGCGCGAAAACCGGACGGTCTCCTGGCGGCCAGTTGGCGACTCTCGCTCTTCCTCACCCAACCGGCTGCTCGTGGTGGGAAGCGGAACGGCAGCTTTCGGGTCCGCACCGGCAGAAAGCAGACGTCCATCGCGCGGGACCCGGGCGACGGCTTAGCCCGCATCCGGACGCTCCGGTGCGGCTCGCCGGCACCCACAAGCAGATGCCCATTCCGCTAAGTGGCTAATGTCCGGTATCGACGCATCCCGACGCTGGTGTCAGACTTCACTCGGCAGCCCCGGCGTGCGATCCTCACGCGCTCCCCAAGAGCGATCAGATCGACGACCCTGTCGAACTTATACGCTAGCGCGAGATTGTCTAACGCTGCTGAGCGCGCCAACGCATTCAGCGCAGCTGACCGCAATCGCCTGCAAGGCTGCCTTCGGCGGAATCTACCGAAGACTTGCCAGCCTCCGGCCCCGCCCTGCTCGAACGCAATTCACATTCTGGTAAAGCTGTGCTCCCATCATCGCATAATGCGGTGGATAGCGGCAGCGTTGTTCGGGTTGGTGTCGGCGGGCGGCGGCATGGCAAGCATGCCTGACGAACCTGCTGCCGCTCGTCAGCCAATCGTCTGCAGCCTGCGCTCAAAAGTGCCGTCGAGCGTGTCAGGGCTCACATGCCGGCTGGCAATGAAGCCGTCGCCCGCGAGGACGCTGAGTTAGCAGCGCGAGACGGCGAGTTCGGCTTGATCGACACGAGCGACGACCGCAGCGACGCCTCGGAGGCCTCAGGTGCCATATGCTTCACGCCCTACGGCCAGGTGCCGCGGGTCCTGCTCTCCTATGGCATCGGCGACTACATCACCGAGGAGATGGGGCGGAATCTGGACTACGCGTCTGCCTATAACCGCGCGATTGCTGGCCGATCCGACTATCCTTGGCCCGATTTGTGCCGGGTGCCGATGAAAAGCGACGATATGCGGGACAGTGATCCCAGGCGCGTGTCGATTGCGGCGCGTGAGCTTACGGCTGAGCCCAAGGATATATTCGAAGCGGCACGGCGCGGGAGCGCGAAGGAAGTGTCGCGCTTTCTTGATGCGCAGACGCTTAACGCGCTCGATCCCGTCGGCATGACTGCTTTAAGTTGGGCCGTCGCGCGCAATAACCAGCCGGCGGTCGAAACACTGCTCGCCGCCGGCGCAGACCCATGGATCGGCGACTTCTCTCGCAGCGCAACCTACCTTGCGGCGGCGCTCGGACGCGACGCAATGTTCAAGCGGCTTGCAGCCCGGCGCGGACGTCCATTCGACAAATGGCCCGCAAGCTATGTCAGCGCTGCCGTTTCCAGCGACAGGCTGCCCATCGTGCGGCAGATGTTCGCTCAGTCACGTGAGAAGTTTCACATCGAGTTTCTGCAGCAGCCGTTGCCGAGTGCCACAATGTTCGAGTTCGTGCTGGAAAAGCAGCCCGACCTGGCCACGCCTCTGCTGTTCAGGGCGTTGCCATCCTATTCGGAAGGCCGACCCGATCTCGTTCGCCTAGCGCTTGCGAGAGGCGCGAATCCCAACGCGCTCGTCGATTACGAGACACCCCTAGCCAAAGCCTCGAGTGGCATCGGGGAAACAAATTACGAGGTTGTCGAAGCCCTGCTGAAAGCCGGCGCCGATCCCAACCTCCTGTCGCGTCGCAAACTTCCGTTGTGGGAAGCATTCGGCGGGATACGGTCAGACGAAAGCGGGCGTCACTGGAAGCCGACCGGACGTCCGCGGAAGATTTTCGAACGACTGATTGCGGCGGGCGCGGATGTGAACCGGCCAAACTGGCAGGGCATTCCGCCTATCTGGTTCCTGCTGTTTCCCTACAGCTTCGATCGCACCCGTTACGACCCGAGTTCGGTGACCCCCGAGCTACTCGAATTGCTGGTGCGTAGCGGCGTCGACCTTAATGCCGAATGGAACAGCAAGCGGGCGCTTGTGGCCTTCGAGAGCCAAGCCAAGCCGAGTCCGGAGATCGTCACCGCGCTTCGGAAGCTTGGCGCGAAGCCCTGAAGAAGGTTAATGCCCGTATCAGTTCGAAAGCAAACATCAGCCAGGCAGCGAATAAGCGGCCGCTTCCCCGCTCTAATGGGGCAGATCGGACGTTCTTTTGCGGGCCACGTACCAACCCTCAGGCCGGTTCACCCGAAACGTCAACTCGTGGTGGGAAGCGGAACGGCGGCTTTCGGGCCCCACCGGCAGAAAGCAGACGTTCGACCGTGTGGACGCCGGGCGACGGCTTAGCGCCCACCTCGGTCAATCACGAGGGTCTCGCGGGAACCCGTGAGCGGACGTTCCTTCACCTAAGTAGCTAATGTGCGGAATCGAGCCACTGCGGGCCTTCGGAGCAAGGCCTTTTGAAGTTGATAAGATGATAGCACTCTCGTCGTCGAAGATGACGAGAAGCGCTGTAGGTGATCGGCAGCCGGTAATCGCAAGCGCTAGCAAGAGCGGCCAAAAGGTATTAACCTCCTGGCCGCTCCAGCTGCAGGCGCTTACAAGAGGCTAGATCCCAAACCAATCGCCTCGGTTAATCCCTACGTAAACGCCCGCGAAACCAAAACCGACGATGTCATCGAGGCCGTCTCCATCAAGGTCGGCCAGTTCGCGGTGGTAAGTGGCGTCGCTTGTCCAACCATGGATGGCCGAGAAAGCATCGACGTCGCGGCTGACGGGTGAGAACGTGCCGTCCGCCTGGCCATAGCCAATCCAAGTGCCGGCTATCCCGAAGCCAATGACATCGGCGAAGTAGTCGCCGTTCACATTCGCGACCTGCCTCGCAAACGCGTCCTGGCTTGCCCAGCCTTGCATCCTCCCGAAATTATTGGAGGCAAAGTAGGCGTTGCCGAACGTGCCATCACCATTCGAAAGCGCTGCCCAAGTGCCGGCGTAACCAAAGCCGATAATGTCATCAAATCCGTCGCCGTTGATGTCTGCAACGGCGCGGTGGAATTGGTTATCACTGGTCCAGCCTTGCTGCACACCGAAGTTCGCAACCGCAAGAGTAGGACCCTCGAAGGTCCCGTCGCCCCTGCCTAGCGATAGCCATGCGCCAGCATAGCCAAAGCCGACGATGTCCGCCTTTCCATCGCCGTTGACGTCGCCGGCGGCGCGGGCAAAGCCATCCTGCGAAGCCCAGCCCTGGTTCGCGCCGAAGTTAGCCACGGCGAGCGCAGGTGCAGAGAAGCTGCCGTTTGCCTGCGCCAGCGAGACCCACGTGCCAGCAACGCCATAGCCGATGATGTCGGCACGTCCGTCGCCATTGAGGTCGGCAAGCTCACGATGGAATTGATTGTCGCTCGTCCAGCCTGAAGCTTGCCCGAAGTTGCTAACCACTAACGCGGGAACTGAGAAGGTCGCATTCGCCGAGCCATAGGACACAAAGGTCCCAGCCTGGCCGAAGCCAACGATATCGCCAAAGCCGTCGCCGTTCATATCGGCGACATGCCGCGGGTACAGGTCCTGGCTGCTCCAGCCTCCTGCACCGACGGCGAAATTGCTCACCAGGATGGCGCCCGGCGTGTCGAACTGAAAGGAGTACAAACCATCGCTGAACCGAATATGCTCAATACCGGAAAGCCGGTCGGTGCCTTGGGCTCCTGCGACGATGGTCAGCGTGCCGTCTGAATTGTGCACCACCGATGCTTGTGCTCGGCTTACCGAATACACGGCCGTATCGATGCCCGCACCACCGTCGATGATATCGTCTCCGTTGCCGCTCACGAGTACATCTGCACCGTCGGTCCCGGTCAGATGGAGCGAGGCTATGCCACCCGAGTTGAACGTCTGGACGAATACGCCTGCAGGGGTGGCGGTGGCTTCGCGGGTGCCGATGGTACCTGTAACCGTCGATCCAGCGGTGAGGCCGCCGAGGATGAGCACGGTCTGAGCGTCGCTCTCTCCAAGCTGCGCCAGGATCGCCGAGGGCACATGGTAGATGCCGTTCGCATCTGCCGTAACCGGAACCTGGACCGCGCCGGTTGGAAGCCGGGTGGCGCCAGGGATCCCCGTCAGATCGAACCAGCTGCCATCGGCGGTCGTGATCTGCATCAGCGCGTAAGTTGCGCCGGTGCCATTGGCATAAGAGGCCGAATCGACGTGGAACGCTTCCGGACGCCCTTGCCCCGTGGCGATAACCCCAACTCCGTTTGCGTTGACGATGGAGCTGGTGGCGACATTGTCGAGCGCGGCCGACGCGTCGTAGCGCCACTCCGGGTGCGTGCCGATACCGACCTCAACGCTCTGGCCCTGGCCCAGCCCGCTCACCACCAAGTTCAGGCGGTTATCGTTGCCGAACTGATCGAGGATCGCCGTGGTAATGTGGATGGAGCCATCCACAACGGTGAGTGCCACGGTCGTGGGATTGCCGTCATTGTCGAACCCTGCCAGCGAGAACGTCGCACCGGCCGGAGCCGAGTAAACGTAGAACTCGCTTGGATGGCCGATGACCTGCACGGATAGTGCCTGGCCCGGCGCAGAAGCCGTAATCGTGGCCTGACGCCACGCTTCTTGTTCCGGCACCCCATAGGTGAGCACATAGCCACCGTTGTCGAGCGCCCGCAGGTCGTAGGAGACGTCGTCGAATTCGTCCTGCAGCAGATCCGGCGAAATCCCCTGCAGCACCGTCACGCCGCCCTGCTTGGCGCCATCGGCGGCGAAGCGCTGCACGGCCAAGCCGTCGGGTTCGCCATCGCCATCAGCGTCAATCACCCAATGGACTGCGTAGCCGCCGCCATCGAGCGGCGTCACCCCCACCGTGCCTTGATCTTCATCGCTCACCAGCGATGCCGCTCCGCCGTCCAGGCGAACACCATGATCGCCAAGCGACACACCATTGCTGTTGAAGGTTTGGACGAATACGCCTGCAGGGGTGGCGGTGGCTTCGCGGGTGCCGATGGTACCTGTAACCGTCGATCCAGCGGTGAGGCCGCCGAGGATGAGCACGGTCTGAGCGTCGCTCTCTCCAAGCTGCGCCA